>Ga0256406_1003888_pt1 | contig 17825 bp, 14 predicted proteins | sample RumenRJG_03DNA_FD_185986 | JGI IMG/M metagenome (GOLD analysis project Ga0256406, IMG submission 185986) | Bovine rumen microbial communities from Lethbridge, Alberta, Canada - RJG_03 | ecosystem: Host-associated > Mammals > Digestive system > Stomach > Rumen | place: Canada: Alberta | collected...
ATCCCCGCCTCCGCTCCGGCCTCCGCACCGAAGTCTTCGTCATCACCAGCATCAAGGACGACGTGCTCCGCATCCGCAACGGCTCCTTTTACAGCGGCCCCGGCGACTACACCATCTTCGTCCTTGACGGTGACATGCTCCATCCCCGCCAAGTCCGCCTCGGCGAGTGCAACTACGACTACATCGAGGTCGTCAGTGGCCTTGAACCCGGCGAGCAGGTCGTCGTCAGCGACATGACGAAGTACAAAGGAAAGGAGAAACTGAAGGTAGAATAGTTGTGATATAACGTCTTAACAACTAAAAAATGTGATTAAAGATTACAAATGTCAGACAAATGTCAGGGAGATTTCGCTTTTTTCTCGACGATTCATTTTAACTTTGCAAACTCATACTTAAAAAACAGAGAACAATGAACAAGAAAACCATCATCACCATCCTCCTCGCCCTTGTGGCGATATTGTCTGTCAGTATCGTACTGAAAGGTCAAGGAAACGAAACCAAGAGTGCTGAAACCAAGCCCAAGTATGCTATGGAACAGAAGAAAACGCAAGACGACGCAGTGCTGACCTACGACATTTCCTCTTTGCAGGATTCTGCTTCACTCATCATCCTCGTCATCCGAGAGTATAACCAACTGGGCATGGTAAGCGAAATGAAAGGGCAGAGACTTAATATGGCAAAAAACTTATCCATTGGCTTCTCTCCCAGACAATCGGTACAATCGGACTCAATGGTAACTGTCTATGTACGCCCTGACAGCGGTAATGGCTTGGCAAGGGATTTAGTCCTCAAGCCCGTCCCCGATGCGCCAGAAACCTTTTTCCTCTACGAAAAGGTTCCAATCCGGGTTTCAGCGTTACGACCTAACACCTTCATTCCCCTTGCTCTTTACGGTTCTTTCTGGTGGGATTCCAAATATAAGATTTGCCGTTTCTGCGGAGAGAAGGAGTTGACGGAAGAAAACATCAAAGAAAGTGATTATTTCAAGCACTCGCCCCATTATTACATCATCGGAGCGATATTCAGCGATAATGCCGCCCGTGTGATACCACTGTAGCACGCTATTATCATATTCCGTCATAAAAGGAAACGAACAATGAACAAGCAAACCATCATCAGCTGTTTAAGGGGATTTGCAATCCCCATGCTCGCCCTCGTCGCAATGGCGGGGCAGGCGCAAGTAAAATGCCACGTCGAAGGTACATTAGAGACCGACGCGTGGGGCGATGAAGTCATCATCTGCGAGGCAGGGACTGACCTGCGCGTGGTGGACGAGCCGCGCTTTCATGTAAAAGCCAAGGACGGGCACTTCACCTACGACATCGAGACCGACTTCCCAAGACTCTATGTGGTATTCTTTCTGAAGCAATACGAAACGAGTAGTTGGTTCGAGGGCAAGTTCATCGCCGAGAACTGCAACGTGAACGTCACGATGTATAAAGACAAACGCATACATATCGTCAGCAACGGCGAGGAAGGACGCAAGCATGCGGTGAAGGACAGCATTGAGGATGTGCGTTTCTGGAACCCCGTCGAGGAAATCGACAATAAGTTGGAGAACCCTGACCGCATGGCGGAGTTCTACAAAGCAGACTTCATTTCCACTATTAGCAAAGCACGGTCTTTGAATGTGGATAGTCTGCCAGAGGCATACGTTGACTCTGTCCGTCAGGTCGTAAACCACTATATGCGACATGAGAGTGAACAGTTTACAGCACAAGGTTTGCAACTGAAACAGCAGCGAGACAGCATTACCTCAGGTATTCGTCCGTTTCGCATAGCATACGCCGAAGAGCACCCCATGCTTTGGACGCTTTACGATGTACTTGATGCCATCCAAGCTCTCAAACATGCAGACAACTATGTGAACTTCGACAAGTCGCAGTTTGAGCCGTATCTGACGCTCTATCACGACAAACTCATCAATTACTACCCCGGCCACCCCGTTCACGACCAGATTGTCACAGCTGAGACGGCCTATCGCCTACAGCCTGGAAAGCCCTACATCGACTACACCGTGCGTAATATAGACGGCCATCTTGTTCCTATTTCCACCCTCACGAAAGGCAAGGTAGCCCTCATCGATCTTTGGGCATCGTGGTGCGGCCCCTGCCGTAGCCACAGCATTGCCATGATTCCCGTCTATGAGAAATACAAGGACAAAGGCTTCACCGTCATTGCCATCGCCCGTGAACGTAATCGCCAAGCGATGGAAAATGCAGCGAAGAAGGACGGCTATCCTTGGCAGAGTCTGTTGGAACTGAACGACGAGAACGGTGTGTGGCGCAAAAACGGAGCAGGCAATGCAGGAGGTGCCATGTACCTCATTGATCGCGACGGCACCATCCTCTCCACTTCTACAGATGCCGAGGAACTGGAGCCGATTATCAAGAAAGCATTAAACATCGATTGAGACATGAAAATCATCGGAAAATAAATTTGTGGGGAATAGATGGTTCTTGAGAGAATATTCTGTGGGGATTAGCATATTTTATTGAAATATATTTGTGGGGATTGAATAATTTTGCTATCTTTGCAGCCATAAACAAAGAGTTTTATGGAAGAAAGACTGTTCAAAAGAAAGATTTACACTCAATTGCTGAACTGGAAACAGGAATCGGACGGTAAGAGTGCATTGCTTGTTGAAGGTGCACGACGTGTCGGCAAGTCGACCATCGTGGAAACCTTTGCCAAGAACGAATATGAGTCATACTTGCTGATAGACTTCAACAAGGCATCGAAGGCTATCAAGGATTTGTTCAACGACCTGATGGATTTGGACTACCTGTTCCTGTATCTCCAGACGGCATATCATGTAACATTGAAGCCACGAAAATCTGTCATCATTTTCGACGAGGTACAGAAGTGTCCGATGGCACGCCAGGCCATCAAATATCTGGTGGAAGACGGTCGTTACGACTATATCGAAACAGGTTCTCTAATCAGCATCAAGAAAAATACCGAAGGCATCACGATACCCAGCGAAGAGGATAGAATACAGATGAATCCGATGGATTTTGAGGAATTCCGATGGGCATTGGGCGACGAAGCAACGGTTCCACTGCTACGCAAGTTTTGGGAGCAGCAGCATGCCCTTGGACCGGCCCATAGAGAAATGGCGCGCAACCTACGGCTATATATGCTTGTCGGTGGTATGCCGCAGGCCATCAATGCCTATCTTGACACCAATAACTTCAGTAAAGTTGATCAAGTGAAGCGTCGCATACTCAAACTTTATGAGGATGACTTTCTGAAGATAGACCCGTCTGGACGCGCATCAGTCATGTTCCGCTCCATACCTGGACAGCTAAGCCGAAATGCCATACGATATGTGCCCTACGCGGCTGTAGGTAGGGTGGATGATGAGAAAATGACGGAACTTTTAAAGGCTCTTGAAGACAGCAAGACGGTAAACATGTGCTATCACGTGAACGATCCACAAGTGGGTATGGGGCTTACGAAAAACAAAGACCAATTCAAGATGTTCGTTTGTGACACGGGACTGTTTATCACGCTGGCATTTTGGGACAAGAGCTTTACAGAGAATATCATTTACGAGAAGCTTTTGGCAGACAAACTACCTGCCAATCTGGGCTATGTCTATGAAAATCTTGTTGCCCAGATGCTGGTGGCTGCAGGGAATGAACTCTTCTACCACACTTGGCCACGCGATGAGAAGCACTACTATGAGACCGATTTTCTGCTGTCTCGTGGAGCAAAGATTTGTCCTATAGAGGTAAAGTCGTCGAGCAGTAAGTCACATGCTTCGCTTGATGAGTTCTGTCGTATTTATTCGTCCAGGATATTGTGGCGATATATGGTGTATACCAAGGACTTCGCAAAGGATCAGGAAACCATCATGCTACCAGCATACATGGTACCGCTTTTATGATGAAATAGAATATAAGTATTATCCATAATGATTCTCGTAGTTGATGACGATAAAAACATCCGGCTCTCGCTGAAGCTCATACTGGAGCGCAACGAGTATGAAGTGACCCTGGCCGAGGGGCCGAAGGAGGCGATGCAGATTGTCCGCAACACTCCGGCGGTGGAGCTGGTGCTGATGGATATGAACTATAGCATATCCACTGACGGCGAGGAAGGACTGACACTGCTGAAGCAGGTAAAGGTGTTCCGCCCAGAAGTGCCTTGTATCCTGATGACGGCCTGGGGCAGCATCGACCTGGCCGTGCAGGGGATGCGGGCCGGCGCCTTCGACTTCATCACCAAGCCGTGGGACAATGGCGTGCTGTTAGACAGGATAGAGACGGCCATCAAGATAAACAATGCAAGTCCTGCGACTCAGCCAATCCAAAGTTCACCCATTGTCGGCACCTCCCTCTCTGGCATTCTCGCTACCGTGGCCCGCGTTGCTCCTACCAATGCGCCCGTCTTGATTACGGGTGAGAGCGGTACGGGCAAGGAACTCATAGCAGAGGCTATCCACCGACAGAGCCAACGGGCTAACGGGCCGTTTGTGAAGGTGAACCTCGGCGGTATCTCCGCGTCGCTGTTCGAGAGCGAGATGTTCGGTCACAAGAAAGGCTCGTTTACTGATGCCAAGGCCGACCGCATCGGCCGTTTTGAAATGGCCAAGGGCGGCACCATCTTCCTCGACGAGATTGGCGAACTGTCATTGGCCAGCCAAGTGAAGCTGCTGCGGGTGCTGCAGGACCAGACCTACGAGGTGCTTGGTGACAGTCAGACACGCCGAACGGATGTCCGTGTGGTCTGCGCCACCAATGCCGACCTTCGCGCGATGGTTGAGGAAAAGACCTTCCGCGAGGATCTGTTCTACCGTATCAACATCATCAACCTCCATCTGCCCCCTCTACGTGACCGTCGTGAGGACATACCGCTTCTGGTTAATCACTTTCTTCGGATGGCTTGCGAGGCAAACGGCCTCCCGCTTGTCACTGTCTCGACAGAGGCCATTGGCTACCTCCAGACGCTTCCGTTCCCTGGCAATATACGCGAATTGAAGAATCTGGTGGAAAGGGCTCTGCTGATGAAAGATCCCGCCGCCAGCCAACTCACTGCCGCCGACTTCGCGCTCTTGTCCAAGGATATTCCGTCGGGGAAACCGATGGGCACAGAACCCGCCACCCTCGACTCCATGGAGCGCAACGCCATTGCAGCCTGCATTGCCAAGCACAATGGTAACCTCTCTCTTGTCGCTAAGGAATTAGGCATCAGCCGTGGTGCCCTGTACCGCAAAATAGAAAAGCACGGACTATGAAGCTGAAGCATTATTTCCTCCTCCTTGCAGTAGGCATTGTCTTGTTGGCCAGCGTAGCGCTCTTCGCTACGTTCCGCAGTCACCCCACATTGTTCTACGTCACCGAGGGCTTTGTAGTCCTGATATTGGTCTATCTCTGGTACTTTTACCGCAAGACCATCCGACCGTACGACACACTGATTGGCGGTATGGAGCTGGTGCGGGAACTCGACCTGACCACGCGCCTCGCTCCTTCGGGACAACATGAGACCGACATCATCGTCCGCACGTTCAACGACCTGCTGGGTCGTCTGCGTAGCGAGCACCTCAGGCTCGAAGAACAATACACCTTCCTCAACCTGCTTATCGATGCTTCACCGATGGGTGTCATCCAGTGTGACCTCGACGGCAACACAACTTCCATGAATCCCGCAGCCCGTGAGATGCTGTCGCCAAGTATCGAGGAAACCATCCAAGCACTGCCTCTTGGCGAGACGACCACCGTGCGCATTCCTGGCGGCCCGCAACTCTTCCGCATCAGCCACCTGTCTTTTCCTGACCGAGGCTTCCAGCATCCTTTCTTCCTCATTGAGTCACTGACCTCAGAAATACGCCTTGCTGAGAAAGCCGCCTACGAGCGTGTCATTCGTATGATTGCCCACGAGGTTAACAACAGCGTGGCGGGCATCATAGGCAGTCTCATTGGCGACGAAGCCGAGCGGCTCACCGCCCTCTCGTCCTTTGTCTCCCGCTTTGCCGAAGTAGTAAAAATTCCGCAACCGCAACTGCAACTCTGCGACCTCAGCGAGGAGGTGGAAGCCTGTCGCCCCTTCCTCGAAAACCTGTGTACGCAGGCGCACGTCCATATTGACTTCCGTTTGACCGACGAAGCAGTACCCGTTCATCTTGATACCGTCCTTTTCCAGCAGGTGCTTATCAACATCGTCAAGAATGCTGTGGAGAGTATCGGAAAGGCTACGGGTTCTTGCCTTGCAAGCGACCAGAGGTCGAGCGGGCGCGTCAGCGGGAATGCGACACAAGGACTTGTCACCCTTGAGGTCACCACGCCAGCTACGCTCACCATCACCGACAATGGTCATGGCATCCCGCCAGCTATAGCGAAGAATCTCTTCACTCCGTTTTTCTCTACCAAGCCCCAAGGCCAAGGTCTCGGTCTTCTGCTCATTCGCGACATCCTTACTTCTCATCACTGCACTTTCAATCTGCTTACAGACCCAGAAGACCATCTCACTCGCTTTACCATCCAATTTCCTATCCAGAAAACTCAAAAATGAAATAATGCAAATAGTTATGAAACAACAATATGCAGTAGTGGTGCTCTTTGCACTAATAATCGCTTCGAGCATGGTGAGCCTGACGAGTTATAAGACAACGGAGAAGTTGGTGACTGAGGATGTGAACCAGGCATTGGCCAAGGCGCTGGATGAACAGCAGTCGGACGTGATCAGTGCTGACACTATTCAGGTGTTCAACAGTCACCTGCAAATAGAGGGATTGAGAGGAAATGCCGTTTTGGCGGTGGACACCAAGAAAGGATTCCGTCCTCGTCCGCAAGTATCGACAGCGACGATTCTGTCACTCTCTGACCAGCGTCCTTCGATGATTCTTTGGTCGATGGTGCTGCTGTGGAGCCTGTTCTGCCTGTATCAGCATAGGCGGCTGTCAGCATTAGGACTTTACGGCGGCTTAGCCCTGCAAGATGGGCGGTTCGTCAATGCCAAAGGCTGCGAAGTAAAGCTTACCCCGATGCAGCAGCAACTGATGGAAATGCTGTGGCAGTCACCCTCGCATCAGCTGTCGAAAGCAGAGATTTGCGATGCGCTTTGGCCCAAGAAACCCGATGCCAGTGAGACGCTATACACACTTATCCGACGACTGAAGCCAATCATAGAAGAACATTCCGACCTTAAAATCGAGTCAGACAGGGGTAAGTCATACGGGCTGACTATCAGGTAGATAGGCGTTTGTCAGATTAATGTCAGACAAATGTCAGACATTATTTTTGGTGACAATTGATAGTCTTCATACCTTTGCCGGAAAAAAGGCAAACGTATGATGAATCAAACATCTTTTTCGAGAATTAACACTTGCATGGCGTGGCTTGTCTTTGCCATTGCCGCTATTGTCTATGGACTGACTGTGGAACCAACGGCCAGTCTGTGGGATTGTCCTGAATTCATTGCGTGTGGCTATAAGTTGGAGATAGGTCACCCGCCAGGCGCACCAGTCTTTATGTTAGCCGCCAACCTGTTCTCACAGCTGGCCAGTGATCCGTCGCAAGTGGCGCTGATGGTTAATCTCCTGTCGGCACTGCTGAGTGCAGGGTGTATATTCTTCCTGTTTCTCACGGTGACTCACCTCTCCCGGAAACTGATTTGCCCTATCAGCGATGGGGAAATGAGCATTCCGCAGGTCATCACCATTGAGGCATGCGGCATGGTTGGCGCATTGGCCTACACCTTCAGCGACACGTTCTGGTTCTCAGCAGTCGAGGCAGAAGTCTATTCCTTCTCCAGTTTCCTGACAGCCCTGATGTTCTGGCTGATTCTGAAATGGGAGAACGAGATGGATAAGCCCGACAGTACTCGATGGATTGTCCTGATTGCCTATATCACAGGATTGTCCATCGGTGTCCATCTGCTTTGTCTGCTCTGTCTGCCCGCTATGTCGTTCGTGGTGTATTTCCGTCGGGCGAGACGGGTTACATGGATGGGGATGCTGAAGGCACTCATCGCTGGCGGCTTGTTAATAGGCGTTATCCTCTTTTGTCTTATTCCTGGCGTGGTGAAACTTGGCGGAGGGTTTGAACTGCTGTTTACCAATGTGCTGGGTTGCCCTTACAATACTGGACTCATTTGCTACATCTTACTGCTGACAGGGACAATCGTCATTGCATACTATAAAGTGAAGCAAAGAATAGTCAAGCTATCGTTGGCCTGCCTGCTGATGATGCTCATCGGCTACAGTAGCTATGGTGTCATTTTTATTAGGGCCAATGCCCAGACGCCGATGTGTGAGAATGCGCCTGATAACATCTTTTCTTTGGGCAGCTATCTGAACCGCGAGCAATATGGCAAGACACCGCTGTTCTATGGTCCTGCGTATTGCAGCGAAATAGACCGCGTGGCAGAAGGAGAGTACCTGGTGCCGAGACAGAAGGAAGGTCAAGCCGTCTATCGCCCTGTGGCCGATTCCACGAAGCAGGAATATGAGGTGGTACGTCATGATATTGATTATCTGTATAAGAATAACATGTACTTCCCACGGATGCATTCCGCACGACATACGAAAGCCTACGAGGACTGGATGGGTGGTGTCGAGAAGAAGGACGGCGTACCCACTGCTGCAGAGAATCTGCGCTTCTTCCTTTCCTATCAGGTGAACTTCATGTACTGGCGTTATTTCCTGTGGAACTTCGTGGGGTGGCAAAACAACATTCAGGGACACGGAGAGGTGGAACACGGCAACTGGATTACAGGTTTCCGATGGATAGACGACTGGCTGTTAGGTTGCGACACGTCGAAGCTGCCGTCGGACCTGAAAGAGAACAAAGGGCGTAACGTGTTCTATGGATTACCGCTGCTGCTTGGACTGGTGGGAATGTTATGGCAATGGCGCAAGGGACGTGAAGGTAAGCAGCAGTTCCTGGTTGTTATGCTGCTGTTCCTGATGACGGGACTTGCCATCGTGGTCTATCTGAACCAGACGCCGCTCCAACCGCGTGAACGTGACTATGCCTACGCAGGTTCGTTCTATGCCTTTGCCATTTGGATAGGTATGGGAGTGGGAATGATAAGTGAAAAGGTAAGAGTGAAAAGTGAAAAATATGCTACCGCTATGGTTATTCTTTCCGCTATCGCATGCCTGCTGGTTCCTCTCCAGATGGCAAGCCAGACATGGGATGACCATGACCGCTCTGGCCGTTATACCTGTCGCGACTTCGGCGCCAACTACCTCAACAGCATGCAGCAAGAGGGACATCCCATCATCCTGACCAACGGTGATAACGACACATTTCCGCTTTGGTATAACCATGAGGTGGAAGGTGTGCGCACCGATACGCGCGTCGTTAATATGGAATACCTGCAAACCGACTGGTATATCGACCAGATGAAGCGCCAGGCATACGACTCGCCACCCCTGCCCATCAGTCTGAGCCACGAAGACTACAAGGAGGGCAGGATGGAGTATGTACCCATCGATACTGACAGCATCGTCATCGGCCCAGCGACCATCTCGCTGAAGGGCAAGCAGGGTCTCTTCAAGAACGAACTGATGGTACTCGATATGCTGTTGCAGGCCAATTGGGAACGCCCCGTATATATGTCCATTAGCATGGGTTCCGACATCCTGCACTTCCTGCGCGACCATTTGGTACTCGAAGGACTTGCCTATCGTATTTCTCCTACGGCTACGAATCAGAGATTAGACGTGGAGAGGCTTTATGACAACATTATGCATCGCTTCCGCTATGGCGGTCTGAGCACAAAGGGAATTTATGTGGATGAAGACGTCAAGCGTATGGCCAATACGCATCAACTTATCATGGGTGTGCTTATCGACTCTCTTATACAGCGTGGTGACCTGAAGCGGGCCTTGAACGTATGTCATAAGTGGCAGAAAGAAATGCCGCAGGAGAACGTGCCCTATACAGAATACGCACTGTCGATGGCCCGTTGCTATTATATGGCACGCCAGCCAGAACAGGGTGATGAGATTCTCAGCACCCTGTTGCGCCGTTCTGACGAATGGCTCTCTTGGATAAACACCATCAAATTATCGCGTCGTGCCGGCTCTCTCTATAACCGCTACACATGGATGCAGACCATGGAGCAGGCACTTGTCGTAGCAGAACAATTTGAAAGAACCGATTTCATTCATCAATACATCAAGCAATATGAACACTACAGCAAACAATATCAATAAAGCCAAACACTTGATACTGGCTGGCTTAAACGGAAAACGAATCATCATCATTGCATGCGTCCTGATACTCATAGGCTATATCCTGATGTCCGGTTCAAGTAGTAACGAACAATCTTTCAACCCTGCCATCTTCTCAACCCGCAGAATTGTCATCGCGCCGATGTTTTGTCTGGCAGGCTATCTGCTGATTATACTTGGGATTCTTAGGAGGCGTTAATCTGTTAAACTCTGCTAAAGTCAGTTTGGTTTTGAGCGATATATGCGTCTAATAGGTGTAGCAAAGAATAAATGGAAAGAAGTGCATTTGAACAGAAAGCCCGCACGTGGCGAGAGAAAGCGCTCAATGTGAGCCGACACTACGGGGCGGGCGAAGATATGGCAGAGGACATCGCACAGGATGTGATGCTCCGTCTGTGGCAGATGCACGACGAACTGGAGCGGTTCCGGTCAGTAGAGGCTATCGTTACGCTGATGGCGAAACACACGCTGAGGGATCTCCAGAGGCGGCGAACAGCCGAATCGCTTGAGGAGGCCACCATCGTCAGTCTTACCAGCAGTCCGCAAGAAGAACTGGAGGCAAAGGAAAACGAGGAATGGCTCATAATGAAACTACAGCAACTGCCCACCACGCAACGCACCTTATTATATATGCGCCAAGAGGAACGGCGGAGCCACGAAGAGATTGCCCAACTATTGGGTATCGAAATGACATCGGTAAGCACGCTGCTGGCAAGGGCAAGACGAACACTATTGGAAGAAATAAAACGGAGGAATAAACGATGATAAAGTACACAAAGGATTATATTGCAAAGCTGCTGGACAAGTATATGGACGGCACTTCGACTCTCGAGGAAGAAGACATCCTTGCAGACTACTTCCTTCGCGGAAATGTACCCGAGGAATGGGAGGACTATAGGCAACTCTTTAGAGAGATAAAGGCGATGAAACCAAAGCGGCTAAAGAGAAGATGGGCTTTCTGGGGCGTAGCTGCTGCAGCTGTCGCAGGTTTGCTTTATATTGCAGTACCAACTAAGCAAGTTGGCCTGCAACCTGAAGGCACAGATCTGACGGCTAAGACAGACACAGCAAGGACGATGCAGCCGAGAGAGACAGAAATGGAAGAAAAGACCGATTCTGTAGAAATCATGCGTGATGAGCCTCGTCCTATTCAGTCCAGGAAACGCCGTCTGCGTAAGACAGAACCCACCATCAACGACTATGCCAAGACATACACCATGATAGCTGATGCAGCAAAAGGACTGCAAGAGGCTGAAGAGCAGATTGCACAATGTCGGCAAGAACTCACGGAGGCACGGCTGTTGTCTCTCGGGTATGTCCCTGTAGAACAAGAAGACGGTACCATCCTATATATTAACGAACAAACAAAGTATTTGGCTTATGAAGAATAAACTATTTCTGGCAGCAGGCATCCTAATGCTGATGCCCCTGACAGCCCATGCACAAGGGTTTATCAAGCGTGCTTTCAACGTATTGATAACAAGTGAACCGGCACAAGTGGAAAGTAGTCACAAACTGAACAAGAACCCGGAAACGGGAGTCAAGGAGGGACAATTAGATGTCTACGAGTTTACAATACCCGCATCCCACCACGACTTGGTTGAGGATGTAGAGCGTGCCTTTGAACAGGACAAAGAGAAAGCCTACAGTCTGAAAACGGCATCTTCCGCAAGCAAGAAGTCATACGACTACACGAGTTTAGCCGTAGGTGGTGATGGCAGCGGCTATCCCTTGGGCGACATCAAGGGTTCCCGCTATATCTACGCGCTTTTCCTTGATCCGGAAGATATAACCAAGGCCCATCGTTATGCATACGCTATGGAATGGCGTAAAGACGAAAAAGAAATTGTGGGAAAGCTCATCGTAACCTATGCCACTACACAACAATATCGAGAGAGCGGGAAGAAGGGGAGAATCTTTAGAATCAACGGCAATGACGTGAAACTGAGTGCCAACGGGTTTTCGTTTGGAGATGACGATTTGTTTAGCGGATTCTTCTCGATGGGCGAGGGGCTGTCAGCCTTTGGCAGCGACTCCACCTTTGTTAGCAGTAGCATCGGTTCTGAATCATGGCTCAGCCAGTTCAACACCTTCAAGAATCTCTTCCTGAGGAACCCCAATAGCACAGCATCCAATTACTATGCCTCACACATATACAAGATGTGTAAGAAGGCCGACGCACTGGACGATATGGAGAAGAAGATGGTAATCAAAGAACTTGAAAAAGTGATGAAGGCTACCAACGATGAATTCTTACAAGAAATGTTCCAAGCGAGTATCGAACGGCTAAAGAAGTAAACCGATGAAACATATTGGAATAATGGCACTCCTGCTGTTGATGGCAGCGGGAGCAGGGGAATCTACTGCCCAGACGAAAATGGATACGACCAAAGTAAAGAGCGATTCCATCACCTGGAGTAAAGAACTCGATGGTGTGGTGATCAAGGCACAGAAGCAGCTTGTCAAACAGGAAATAGACCGCATAGGTTATGATGTCCAGGCTGACGAGGAATCGAAAACGCAGACGGTAATGGATATGCTTCGCAAGGTGCCGATGGTGACGGTCGACGGACAAGACAACATACTTGTCAAGGGCAATAGCAGCTATAAGATATACAAGAATGGGCATTATGACCCCAGCCTGTCGAAGAATGCCAAGGAAACCTTCAAGTCGATGCCCGCCTCAATGGTAAAGCGTATCGAAGTGATTACCGATCCTGGAGCACGCGAGGATGCCGAAGGCGTGGATGCCATCCTGAATATCGTGATGGTTGATGGTTCGAAGATGCAAGGCATGACGGGTGTAATATCGGCTACCTATAACTCACTGAATCATCCAAACTTCTACGGCTCGCTGACGGGACAGATAGGTAAGCTGCTGACATCTGTGGAATACGGCTACGGAGGAATGTCAAGCCGCGAGACAGAGAACAGTACCTATACAGACCGCACTTATCTTGATACGGGCAATCGAATGCTGTCCCAGTCTGACGGTACGAATCCTGGCTCCATCCATTATGCCGACATCAATGCGAGCTACGACATCGACTCGCTGAATCTGCTGTCTGCCTCATTTGGGGGATACTTCTACAAGCTTAACGTGCAGGGTGATAGCCGGATGTCGCTGAGCAACTCGTCAAAAGATATTCTCTATCGATTTAATAACCACTACTGGATGCCCGGCTACAGTCATCACTCCTGGAACGGAAGGCTCGATTACGAGCACAAGACGCGTCGGAAGGGCGAGCGGCTCACTCTCTCGTACATGCTCGCCCTGACGCGTCAACATTCGGACCAGGAGAATACGTACACAGAAATAGTCAATGCTCCTTTCAAATATACAGGCAGTCTCCAGACAGAACGTGAGCGATTTACAGAACACACGTTCCAAGCAGACTGGCTGCGTCCATTGGGCAAGGGTCACAAGCTTGAGATTGGTACGAAATATATCGATCGCAACAACAACAGCCACAATACACAGGACTTTTACGGTATCAACCTCCTCACTAACGATGAGTTCAGACATACCACCCGTGTACTCGCTGCATACGCAGACTACATCTACAATCACGAAAAGTGGTCGGCACGGGCTGGACTGCGCTATGAACACAGCTATATGCAGGGTGAATATCCCGATGGGAAAGGGAATACCTACGACAAACATCTGAACGACTGGGTGCCACAGGCCTCGCTGAAGTACCAGATGACGGATGCACAATCCTTGAAGTTGAGCTATACTACAAGCATCAACCGTCCAGGAATATCCTATCTGAATCCTGCTGTCGTGACGTCGCCAATGGTTGTCCAACAGGGCAATCCCAACCTGGTGAGCTCACGAACGCAGCGTATCAGTCTTATCTATTCGTATATCCTACCTCATCTGACACTACAGATTGCCCCTGCCTATAACTTCAGTTCAGGCGGCATCAGCTCCATTCAGACCGCTAAAAACGACATCCGATATAACACATACGATAACATCCTTCGCTATCGTCGATTCTCGATAGAGCAATACGTACAGTGGAGGCCATTCGATGGTACGACGATTGTCTTCAATAACAATCTGCGCTACGAGCACAACGAGAACCCCAACCTTGGCTATCGCACCTTTGGGTGGTCTGACAATTTCTATGCGAACCTTTCTCAGAAGCTACCTTGGAAGTTGCTTTTCTATGCAGTCACATACGGCAAGGTTGGCCATAGTCCCTCAGGCATCTACTACATACAACATTCCTATTATGGTTACTATTTCTCCCTGCAACGCTCGTTCCTCAAGGATGACCGCCTGACGGTGCGCCTTGGTGCTAACGCCCCATTCAACAAATACTGGACATCAGAGGCCGAGACCGTCAATGGCGACTATCGCGATTATCAGAAGTCGTGGAATCGTGCCCGTTCGTTCAGTCTCTCCGTCACTTGGCGCTTCGGGTCTCTTAAAGCCAACGTCAAGAAAACCGAGCATAGCATCGAAAATGATGATGTCGTTGGTGGAATTACTAAGAAATAATGAAAATTGGGGCTGATTTCATGTTCAACATACAATGCGCGTTCATTATCCGTGAACAAAGAGCATTTTTTGAACAAAAAGTCTGGATATATAGAAGAAACGAGAGGCTGGCTTTGCCTCTCGTTTCTTTACAAGGGATTTAGATGCAGGCGGAACTATCGGCGTGACTTCGTTTTCTTCTTTCTGCGTTCCAAGTACGCCGCCAGTTCATTGATGCCCCAGATGGCTGACATGACAAAGATCGGCATAAAGGCCATCGCCCATAGGAACGTCATGGTGTCGTTCAGGTGGTACTTGCCTGTGTAATAGGCAAGGACTGGAAAGACGACCAGTGCCACCTTGTCGGCCAGATGGTAGGCAATGGGGAACCACTCCATGCGCGAGGACAGACGGATAAGGTGTTCCTCAGCATTGGCCTCGATATACTCGCAGACAGTCTCGCCACCCTTCATCATTGCCATGCAAACCTGAGACTGCTGCCATTTCTCGCGGTCTTTCTTCGTCAGTTCTTCGACATAGCGGCTCATGAGTTTCGAGTCGTGCATGTTCTCAGCCACTTGCCGCAGGATGCATTCCGCATATAAGTTCATCTCTTCCAACGGCGCAACGTCCATGTCCTGGTTGACGAGCTTGTTGCTGTTGTTCCTCATCGCATCAAGTGGAATACTGCCCAAAAGCGTCTGCTGATCTATGAGCATTTCAATGGCCTCGTGGGTTGATTTCACAAGGGACTTCCCTTTCAGCACGGCCTTCACGCCACGTTCATACTCCTTCTGGTCATAGAGCGTCGCACGTTTATGACCGCCATGAAAAAGCGCCTTCAATTTGTTAACAACTTGCAGGATGGTATGCGGCTTCTCCTGCTTTCGGGGGCTTTCTTGCCGTCCCCCAGTCTCACTGTTGCCTCCCTGCATCTGACTATCGCCAGAGGGAAGCATGCTGTCGTATTTACTTCTCATAAAAAAAACGCTATCTCTTTCGTCCTCTATAATTCTGTTGTCTGATGAATCCGTTCTTCTTCCACCAATACCATTCCTCGTCCTTCTTCTTCGGCAGGTCATTATTGCTCTGACCACCTCCAAGAGACGGCTGCGTTTCCGGCAGGGCAAGGTTAGCAACGACGTCAAGCATAGCTTCGGCTGCATCACCCGCACGCTCGGCACTACATTCAAACGAATCAAGCAGTTCTAATGCAGCTTTCTTTAGGCTGTCTTCGTCGAATGATGAACCGGCATTCTCACCCATATCGATGGCCTTTGCGACGATGCCTTCTGGCAGGATGTCCTCCCTATCAAGCGGGCTAAACTCCGTCCTGAACGGACTCTTTACAAAGCGCTTGATGGCATTCAATGCAAGCCAGATGGCTGTCCGACGGTCACTCTCGGCCTCCGTGGACTTACGGGGAGCAGGCTCCGTCTGCTTCACGGGCGTCGGAACCGCTGGTTTCTCAGCGTTCTTCCTCTCTGCCGCCTCCTTAATCCTCAATAGTCGCAGATATGCATCGTCATCATCCGACTGCGACGACCTCGACGGCTTTTGCAGAATCGCCTCTTCCTGCCGATTCTGTTGCCAGCGATAGCTCTCCGTCCGTGCCTCCTCCTGCTCAGGATGCTGCTTCTGCCAAGTGCCATACAACTTAGAAACCGTCAAGTCGCGCCCATGCCCGAAACCTTTGGCCGATGCCTTATACATCACAGTACTGGAGTAGTTCCCGTCGAGGTCATACAACTTCTCGCCAATGGAGTAACCACGGCAGACACCCTTCGAGTCGTACGTCGGCTCCACTTCGAACCCGTTCCTGCGCATCCCGGCAAAGTACGTCTCGATGTCCCACGCATCCATTCCCTTCAGCACCTTCATTGCAGTATCGTGAATCCGCTCCATCCGCTTGTTTTCCCTCTCCTCGGCCTTCGTCCACCCGTACTTCTCGGCAATGATGTTCGCAGCCGTCTTCGCCCGCTCCTTGCATTTGTGCGTGTCTTGCATCTCACCGTCCATCGTCAGACGGTTGGCCACAATGTGTACATGCGGCTTGCCGGTGTCAAAGTGTACAGTTGCTACATACTGACTATTTGCCAATTGTGTGTGCTTGCCGCTCACCTTGACCTTGGGCTGTCCCGTCCTCTTGTCGATGACTGACCTGCCGTCTTTGCCCTTCACCGGCTCCCATTTGAAGTGGGTAGCGTCCAGCACCTCCACACAGTCCTTACAGAACTTGTTCCACTGCTCCATCGTCCAGTCCTGACAAACCTCCGGCGGAGGACATAGCTCGATGCGCCAGAACGGTTTTTCTGCCTTGTGTCTGGATTCCGCCTGCAGCAGTTGCATGTCCATCAGCACCTCCACGGGCGAGTAAGGCTTGCCCGTCAGCGGATTCAGTTCGATATAGTTGGCGGCGAGGAAGACTGGCTTGTCCTCCTTCCTTGCCTTCTCCTTGTCGAGCACATAGTTGATAGCGTTGGCGGCATGCGCCCCGTCTATCGTGTCCATCTTGATGACCATACGCTAACCTCCCATGTTTAACGTCCTGTCCCTCATCCTGTCGAAGAACTCCAGGGCAGTGATAAGGTGCTCGCGCCACCAATCAAAGCTCTTGCCGTAGATGACAGCCCTGAAACGTTCTTCGTCGGACTTATGTGCAAACTCTGCCACCATTGCATTGAACTGGAGTCGCACGTCGCCACGTGACTTCTTCAGGTTCCTGAGCAAGTCCAGTTCTTCTTCGGTGAACGCTGCACGGGGATGCTTGCCGCTCAGGAGCGTCGTACAATACTGCGAAAGATTCTGTCCGCATTTTTCCGCATTCCCGAGAAGTTCATCCATCAGTCGCTTCGTCACTTTCAGGTGCAGCATCTCTGTGGCAGTCCACTTGCGGATGCGCAGTCCCGTCCGATTCTTACGCAGCACCTTGTCGATCAGGTCCACGCGATGGGCATCCAGCTTGTAACTGCCAAACAACGTGTAACTCTGTCGGCTGATAGGCTGGTCAACCTGTTCGATGCTGCCGCTACTCCGATAGACGACAAAGTGCATCTGGCATTTCCTGTCAGTCTCATCCACCCATAGGTCACCGACCGTTACGGGTTCCCATGAGAACTTGCTGTGTTCCCTGCCGTCCTTGGGCGACAGGTA
>Ga0256406_1003889_pt1 | contig 17823 bp, 8 predicted proteins | sample RumenRJG_03DNA_FD_185986 | JGI IMG/M metagenome (GOLD analysis project Ga0256406, IMG submission 185986) | Bovine rumen microbial communities from Lethbridge, Alberta, Canada - RJG_03 | ecosystem: Host-associated > Mammals > Digestive system > Stomach > Rumen | place: Canada: Alberta | collected...
AGGCCGAATGTATCAGGCACATCCCGAAAATCCTGTATCACTGGCGCAGCCACCTGAAGTCTACGGCGGAAAACCCGGAGAGCAAGCTGTATGCGTTTGATAATGGCGCCAAAGCGGTGGAAGCGCACTGGAAGCGCGTCGGAATCCCGGCGACGGTTACAAGAACGGAATTCTACGGCATTTACCGCACGGCGTACCATTGGGACAGACAGCCCCATATCTCTATTCTGGTTCCTAATAAGGATCATGCGCAGGATCTGAAGCGGTGCATCGATTCCGTAGAGCAGAAATCGGCTTACCGGAACTTTGATTGGATCATTATAGAAAACAACAGCACGGAGCCGGAAACCTTTTCCTTATACAGGGAGCTGGAAAAAAGAGGGAATATCCGGATTGTTACATATCAGGGAGGCTTTAATTACTCCAGAATCAATAACTTCGGAGTATCCTTCGCCGGTGGGGAGTATCTGCTGTTTCTGAACAACGACACGGAACTGATCAGCCCGGATTCTCTGTCTGAAATGGTGAGCGTCTGCATGCGTCCGGAGGTCGGCGCCGTCGGGGCAAAGCTGCTCTATCCGGATTCTTCCATTCAGCACGCGGGGGTGATTGTCGGGTTCGGCGGAATTGCCGGTCACGCTTTTGCCGGTCAGCCGGGAGAATTTCCGGGATACTGCGGGAGAATCGCTTCGGTTCAGGATTACAGCGCCGTGACGGCGGCCTGTATGATGACATCCAGAGAAAATTTCCTGTCCGCGGGAGGATTTACCGGGCAGCTGGAAGTGGCTTTTAACGATATTGATTTCTGCCTGAAACTCAGGGAACAGAAAAAACATATCATCTATGATCCGTATGCGGTTTTTTATCATTACGAATCCAAGTCCAGGGGGGCAGAGGACTCACCGGAGAAATTAAAACGGTTCCGCGGAGAAGTCGAGTACTTCGAGAAAAACTGGAAGGACATTCTGGAAAATGGGGATCCCTTCTATAATCCGAACCTTTCGCTGCACAGACCGGATTTTACGTTGTCATCGTGAGGAATAAAAGTTGGCAAATGTCAGATTTGAAATAGAGACAATAAGAAAAAGCATACGCAGGGGAAATGTTCTGTTGTGCTGGGGATTTTTTACCGGAACAGAGGCTCCTGTGGAGCAGCTCTGCGGATGTCTGGAGGTTCTGGCGGACGGCCATCTGACCGGAGCGGACATCTCGCTTCTGGACAGCCTTGCCGTGCAGCGGTACTACGCGGGGAAGGGGATTTCCGCGGAAAAAAGGGTGCTTGTGCGGGCGGAACTTCCGGATAAATTCTCCATAGTCAACTTTGTGCTCCGGATTCCTGTCGGCGACCAGCCGGACGAGATTCTTCTGAAGTCCGTCTCGGCGGAAGACTGGAGAAAAATGCCGTTCCGGCCCCTGCAGTGCGTTCTCGACAGCATGAAAGAGACGGAAACAGGTTACCGGCTGCAGGGATGGACGGTCAGCAGGGAGCCTGTGGAGATTCATCTGAAGGATGGCAAGGGAATCACTCTGTCCTGTCTTTCGGAGCGGGTGTACCGGCCGGATGTCCTGCTCTCTTTTCCGGAGCTCCCGGAAGGAGAAAGCTGCGGTTTTGTCCTTCAGCTCAATCAGAAAAACATCATCTATCCTCTGCGAATAGAAGTGCAGGGGGAACATGACAGCTTTGTATACAAAATCGGCAAAAAGCAGGCGGAACATCTTTTGTCAGGCATGAACGGAGGTGTCCTGGGGACAGCGGAGGAGCTTATCCACAGAGGAGTGGAAATGATTCGCAGCCAGGGAGTATCGGCATTCCTGCACCGGGCCAAGGATCAGCTGACAGGAAAAAAATCCATAACCCCCTACCAGACCTGGATTGATACATGCGAGAAAAGGCCGGAACCGGATCCGGAGGACACAAGGGCGATTATCGATATCACTGGGGAGGCGGACCACCGATACCGCTGCTCGGTCATTCTGCATGTGGATCAGCCGGATCCGGTGTACTGGAAAAAATTAGTGAAATCTCTGGGAGCGCAGACAGGCAGAAACTGGGAACTGAAATGCTCCGGGGAGCCCAATCAGGTTTACGCGGCGGAGGACTGGTTCCAGGATCACCTGAGCAACCGCTATCAGCTCCAGATCGGCGCTTGTACCGGGGAGATTGTTCTCCTGCTGCAGAAGAAAATGCTGCTTTCGCCGGATGCGGTCGCAGCAGTTTCCGGCGCTTTCCGGAAGAACCCGGAGCTTGGCGCCCTTTATTCCGATCATGATTTCATGGATTTCCGGACAGATCAGAGGTCTGATCCGGTGTTTAAGCCGGATTTCAGTCCGGAGTATCTCTGCAGCACAAATTATATCGGGCAGATGCTTGCTGTCAGAAAAGATATTTATGACTCTTTCCGGAAACAGACCGATCCGCCCCGGCAGACACCTCTGGATCAGAGTTTTGCTTCTGTTCCCGCGGATGAGGGAATGCTTTACGGGCAGATTTTCTCCTACACGGAGAAAACGGAAAAAATCGGGCACCTGCCATTTATCCTGTATCATCTGGAGAAGGAGGAGCCTGAGAAAAAAAAGAAGCAGGCGCAGGAGGACAACGAAGAACTTCAGCGCAGAGACCGGAACAGGAAAGAGATGCAGGCGGTACAGTCTTATTACCGGGCTGTCAGACTTCCGGGAGAAGTGCGCAGTACAGAGAAGCCGGGCGTCTTCCATACCGTCTGGCACTGGGCAGGGAAGCCGGTTATCTCCATCCTGGTCCCGAACAAGGACCATGCGGAGGATCTTGTCAAGTGCGTCCGCTCTATCGAAGAAAAGTCGCTGTACCGTCATTTTGAGATCCTCGTCCTGGAGAATAACAGCGTGGAGGACCGGACCTTCAGTACCTATGAAAAGCTGGAGGAGCAGTATAAAAACCTTCACGTCCTGACCTATAAGGATGTCTTCAATTTCTCTAAAATCAACAATTTCGGCGCGGAACACGCGTCAGGGGAATATCTTCTTCTCCTGAACAATGATACGGAGCTGATTTCTCCGCACGCGCTGGAGGATATGCTGGGGTACTGCCGGATTCCCGGTGTCGGCGCTGTCGGAGGAAAGCTATATTACGAGGACGGCACGATCCAGCACTGCGGGGTGATTGTCGGGTACGGCGGATTTGCCGGACACTGCTTTATCGGAGAGCCGGGCAGCATTGCCGGTTACGGAAACCGGGTGATTTCCGCCGTGGATTATTCCGCCGTGACAGGCGCCTGCCTGATGACTCCGGCCGCTGTTTACCGGGAGACCGGAGGTATGGATGAGCAGTTCGTGGTAGCTCTGAATGATGTGGACTACTGCCTGCGGGTCCGGGAGACCGGACGCCGCGTGGTTTATGATCCGGCGGCGGAATTTGTGCACTATGAATCCAGATCCAGAGGACTGGATGAGGGAAATGTGGACAGAGAGAAGAGGCTGCAGGGCGAAGTGAGCCGTTTCCGCGGCCGCTGGAAGGAGCTGCTGGACCGGGGAGATCCGTATTACAATCCGAATCTCAGCCTGATTGAACAGGATTTTTCTCTGAGGCATCTGTAAACATTTATAGAGACAGAATGGGTGGAAACAAATGAATCTGGCAGGAAAAGCTCTGAAATATTTCCGGGAAAACGGGGCAAGGGATACCGTGCGCAAGGCGCAGAACTGGTATCGTGTGCATTTTACCGATGTGAATGACTATCAGGCATTTCTGCACAGAAACCGGACATCCCAGGCACAGCTCAGAGACCAGAAAAAGACGGTTTTTCAAAGAAACCTGAAGTTCAGTATTGTCGTACCTCTTTACCGGACGCCGGAAAAATATCTGAGGGAGATGATCCAGTCCGTCCGGGAACAGACCTACGGGAACTGGGAACTCTGTCTCGCGGACGGCAGCGGGATTCAGACACAGGATGAGGGCGTGGGAAAAACACAGCTGACGGATATTCTGACGGAATACTCCTCCAAGGACGGCAGAATCCGCTTCCGCACACTTCCGGAAAATCTGGGAATCGCCGGAAACACCAATGCCGCCCTGGATATGGCGCAGGGAGATTATTTCGTTCTGGCAGACCATGACGACACGCTCGCACCGGATGCCTTGTTCGAGTGCGCGTCTGTGCTGGAACAGTATCCGGAGACTGAGCTCCTGTATTCCGATGAGGATAAAATCAGCTTCAGCGGGAAAAAGTATTTCGAGCCGAATTTTAAGCCGGATTTCAACCCGGATTATCTGTATGGGACGAACTATATCTGCCATCTCTTTGTATTCCGTAAAGATTTTTATGATAGATTCGGTGGCTTCCGCCCGCAGTTCGATGGTGCGCAGGATTATGACCTGATTCTGCGGTACACGGAGAAGGCTGAGAATATCAGACATATACCGAAGGTCCTGTATCACTGGAGAAAGAACGAAGGCTCTACAGCCGCGGATCCGGAGAAAAAGCTGTATGCCTATGAACACGGGGCGCTGGCGCTGCAGGAGCACTGGGATCGGATGGGAATCCCCGCCAGGGTAGAGATGGGAGAGGTCTACGGCACCTACCACACCATCTATCAGTGGCCGGAGCTAAAAGAGCAGAAACCGCTGATCTCAGTTTTAATCCCAAACAAAGATCATGCCGAAGATCTGAAAAAATGTCTGGAGTCCGTGGAATCCCATTCTGTGTACCGGAACCTGGAATGGATTATTGTAGAAAATAACAGCACGGAACCGGAGACCTTTGCCCTGTACCGGGAGCTGGAGAAGAAGAAAAATGTCCGGATTCTTACCTGGGACGGACCGTTCAATTACTCAGGAATCAATAACCTGGCGGCGGGAGAGGCCGGAGGGGAATATCTGCTGCTGCTGAACAACGACATCATCCAGATTCACCCGGAATCCATTCAGGAGATGCTGGGAATCTGCATGCGGGACGATGTGGCGGCGGTCGGGGCAAAGCTGTATTATCCGGACGATACCATCCAGCACGCGGGGGTAGTGATCGGAGTGAAGGGAATTGCCGATCACGCCTTCAAGTACCTGCCCTCCAAAGTAGCCGGATACGGACTCCGTGCGATCACCACACAGGATTACAATGCGGTCACAGCAGCCTGCATGCTTGTGAAGAAAAAAGATTTTGAAGCGGCCGGCGGGCTGGATCCGGAATTCCAGGTCGCATTCAACGATATTGATCTCTGCCTGCGTCTGCGGAAAAGCGGAAAGCTGATAGCATTTACGCCATTTGCGGAGTTTTATCATTGCGAGTCCAAATCCCGCGGCGCGGACGAGACCCCGGAGCACATTCTGCGCTTCCAGAAGGAGATCGACGCGTTTGTGGAGAGATACCGGGAACTTCTGGAAAAAGGAGATCCGTGGTACAATCCCAATCTGAATCTGCTGGCTGCGGATTTCAGCTTGAAAAAAGCAGACATAAAATGGGAACATCCGAAATACGACCTGTCGAAATTCGGTCTGAAGGGAAACTGAAAAAGGTTCTTCGCTTATCGTATGTATGCTTGTCTTTGAATCTGAGGTAGGGGAAAATGAAAGAAACGACAACTGCTTGGAATGTATGGAAGTCCGGTGACAGAAAAAAGAGGCTGCTGCTTGGTGCTGTGCTGCTGCTTGTGCTGGCGGCATCAGCTTTCCGGGTTTATCTGGCATGGCGCGCCCCTTATGTATTTCAGACCATAGCGGAGCACGACGATGCACTGCAGGTAAAACAGGCGTACAATCTGCTTCAGAGCAGATGGCTGGGGAGCTACGACCAGCGAACGCTTTCCAAGGGGATTTCGTTTCCTGTCTTTCTTGCCGTCTTGAACCGTCTGCATATTCCCTACGGGATGGGGCTGGGCTTCTTTATGGTGCTGGCTTCCGCGTGTGTTATGGCGTCTCTGCGCCCGGTTTTCGGAAACCTCTGGTTCCGGCTTTGCGGCTATGCGGCGCTTCTGTATAATCCGCTGGGCTTTTCGACGCATCTGGCTCTTCGCATCTATCGCTCCTCTCTGACGCCGTGGGCGTGCCTCCTTGTTCTTGCAGCTTTTACGGGGATCTTTCTGCGCAGACGGGACCCGCTGCGCTACCTGATTTTTTGGTCTCTTCTGGGAGTCGTATCCCTGCCCTTTTTCTGGTATCTGCGGGAAGATTCCGTGTGGCTTGCACCCTATGTCCTTCTGGCATCCCTGATCACCACGCTGATCTGGATTTTCGGTGTAAAAAGAAGAGGGGTTTCTCTTCTGCTCAGCATTCTCAGTCTGCTTCTTCCGTTTGGAAGTCTGTACGGGGTAAAAAAAGTGCAGGAAGCGGAAAATTTGAAGTGCTATCAGATCGCTGCGGTCAATGACCGCTCCGAAACGAATTTCGCGGTGGTCATGAATCTTCTGCATCACATTGATGACGGAACAGGGCGCATGGACCGGGTACGGGAACAGGATCAGGAATGGGTATCCAGAGAGGCCATGCAGCAGGCCGTTTCCGTCAGTCCGGCTCTGCAGGAGATCCGGGAGGAAATTCAGGACTACTGGAACGCCTGGGCCGGAGACAACGGAAGAATCGAGGGCGATACTGCTTCCTGGATGCTGCGGGATGCGGTGTATGCCGGAGGATATTACAAAGACGGGGCGACTGCGGATGCCTGGTACGGAACCGTCGCGGAGGAACTGGAGAAGGCCTTCCGGGAAGGCACGCTGAAGGAGAGAAAGGCGGTGTACCTTTCTTCCCAGGCGAAGGGCTTCCAGGCAAAGGATTTCATAGAGAGTATTCCGCTTATGTTCCAGACATTTCAGGAGGATGCCGCCTGGACCTGGTGTACGGAGGAAGAAAATGTTTCTCAGGGTACGATTGAGCAGCTGCAGCTCTGGGAGGGTGTGTTAAGGACTTACACGGTCATACCGGACTCCGTCCTGCAGAATATAAAAGAAAACCCCGAACAGACAGAGTACGGCCTGCAGAGAGAAGCGCTGAATGGTCTGATTGCGCAGACGCAGAAAAGGGTAGCTGTCCTGGCCAATGGGATTGCGGGAGTCTGGAAAGTCCTGAGTGTGCCGTTGATGATTCTGGCGATACTCGGCTATTTGTGTACCATAGCCGGGATGATCCGGGACAAAAAGAGAGATCCGGAGAAACGATGGTTCTCCCTCTGGCTTGTCATGACCGGCGTGCTGCTCTCGGCATGGCTGGACATCTATATGGTCTGCCTGTTTTCCCGCTGGCTGGTGGGTGCCTTTGCAGGAATTTTCTCGTTCTACGGCAATGTGGCGTATACGCTGATTGCGCTGCTGGAGATCATGGGCATTGGTTGTCTGATCCGTGCGGGAAGAGAAATACTGGCAGACAGGAAGAAAACGGAGATAAAAAAATAATCTGAAAGTTGTATTCTGCCAGGAAACCGGGATGATGGCGGAGGAGAAGTGAGCCGACCGCTCAGATAAAGGAGAAAAAAGGAATGGATCAATCTGGTGTAAAGCAGGGCAACAGTAAGGAAAGAAATTTCCGGGAACATCTGCTTTTTGGGATTTTCCTTGTTCTGGTGTGGGCCGTGTGCTGCGGACATTTTCTGCTGGTGCATTTCCGCAGCCAGGGGATGCATTTTAACACCTTCAGTTGGATGGCTGTGCTGACGCAGATGCTCATTCTGCTGTTTCTCCTTTTCCTTCATGGGGGAAGGTGGAGTCGGACAGGACTCAGGCAGTGGGTACAGGAACACCCGGTCAGGATCCTGACATTTCTGATGCTTGCCTGTGCGTTTCTTATTTTTCATGAATATATCTATGGGTACCGTATCTTTGTGTTCCGGGACATCGGGGTAGATACCACGAACCAGTATGTGCCGGTTATCTTCATGATGATCAATAAACTGAAAACAGGGGATTTCTCCTTCTGGGAGTTTAATTACGGCCTGGGTATAGACATTCTGAACAGCCAGTCCCAGGTCTGCGATCCGTTTAACCTGATTTACTATCTCCTGGGGTATTTCCTGAAAGCAAGAGTTGAGCTGTATGCCATCGGAATTGTCCAGATTCTGAAATGTATGCTCTGCGGGTGGCTGACCTGGCTGTTTCTGAATGAGTTCCGCTTTACCCGGCAGGCTAAGATTCTGGCATCCTGTACATGCGCTTTTTCCGGCTACCTGATGCTTTGGGGACAGCATTATCTGATGGGCACGGCCTGCGTGTTCCTTCTGCTGATTATCTGGTTGGAGGAGCGGTCTCTGCGGAACCGCAAAAATCTGCCCTGGTTCACCCTGGCTGTTGCGGGAGTCCTGATTTTCAGCGTGTATATTGCGTATATGGTGGCCGTAGCGGCAGTTGTTTACCTTTTTGTACGCGTGGCCATGTGGAAAAAGGACACCGGAGAGCAGGCCGGAAGAATCCTCCTGCAGTTTCTGGGAGCGGCGCTGGCCGGCTTTTTCCTGTCCGCAGTCATTTTCCTTCCCGTGTATTATCAGCAGTCGGTGGTTTCCGCCAGACTGGGAGAGCATATGTCTTTTCTGGAAACGCTGTTTCATCCGGCTTCCGAAAGACAGTATATCTCTGCACTGTACCGCTTTTATTCAGATAATCTGCAGGGCATAGCCGATCATTATTCCGGCGCGATGAACTATTATGAAGCCCCGCAGCTGTGTTTCTCCGCTTTTTTCCTGCCCTTTCTTGCTCTTTTTTACGCAGAGGGAATCGGGTACAACAAACGCCGGAGAGCTGTCTATATCATTACTGCTGCCATGCTGGCCTTTGTGATTCTCTCTCCCGCCGGAGCTCTGCTGTTTAACATGATGGTGAATACGGCGACACGCTATACGTTTGTGCTGCTTCCCGCAGCCGCCTATGTGCTGGCCTCTGTACTAAGCCGGCTGGGGCATTTCCATAAAATCCCGATTGCCGCGGCCTGGGTGACTGTTATCGGCTCTTTTGCTGTTTTTTTCCTAAATCGGGCCGATCTGAGTGCAGATCATTTACAGGGATATCTTCCCGCCCTCTGCTGTCTGGTTACTGCAGGAATGTTTGTGGTAACCATCCCGTCCATTAAAATTCGCAGGCCGGAGACAGGCCGAAAGGGTTTGCGATTAGGCTTGCCGGTTTTGTCCGCCTGTCTGGGAATCCTGATGCTGGTTTCCGCAGTCTGGGACGGAAGTATCACGAATAACAGCCGCCTTACATGGGATCCGGAGGCCTTCTTCACAAACCGGGCTTTTCTTCCCGAAAAGGATTCGGTTCTGACAGAGGCAGCAAAGGCGGATCAGGATATTTTCCGCGTGGAGAAGCGCTTTTCGGATTTTTCTGTATGGAATGACGCGGTACTGCAGAATTATTCCGGTATCTCCTACTACAACACTACCTATAATAAATATGTCTGCGAGTTTATCGAACAGGTGTGGCCGGAGGTGATCTGGGATCACTCTACGGTAGGAGCGGAATACGTGCAGTATATGCAGGATGCAGATAATATACAGATGGCATCACTGCTGGATCTCCGGTATATCTATGAAGATACTCTCGGCGAGCATCAAAGTCTGAAGAACAAAGGGACATTTCTGGATCTGGGAGAAAACAAAGACACCGGTGTGACACTGTTCGAGAATCCGGAGGCAGACGGGCTCGGGATTGTATTTGAAAAAACGATGGACGAAGACCGTTTTCTGGATCTTCCGGCCGAACAGCGGAAAGAGGTGCTGCAGGACACACTGGTGATAGACGCGGATGAGAACACGTACGAGGACTATCGCGCGGATGACGAAAATCAGAACGCGGTACTGATTCAGGAGAAAAATCCGCAGCAGGGGACAGAAGCCCGCAAGGAGGATTCTGTTTCCTACCGCTCCGAATCGGCAGAGTATTACAAAGACCACGCGGTGGAAGTTCGGAAAAACGGATCAGACGGAAATCTTACCGCGGAGGTAGACGCAGACAAGGACGGGATGCTCTTTGTTTCCATTCCCTATGACAGTGGCTGGTCCGCGGAGGTAAACGGGGAAAAAGCGGAAATACAGAACGCGGACATCGGATTTCAGGCGGTGGCCATACCGGCAGGAAAAAGCACTGTGACCTTCCACTACGAGACGCCGCTGATGAAGCAGGGAGCGGCGCTTTCTCTGCTGGGGTTACTGCTTTTTGCCGCGGAGGTTTTCTGCATCCGCCGGAAGGGTCAAAGAAAATGCTAAATGTTTTTATTTTTAATAAACCTGATTTTGTATAAAAAATTTAAATCGTGGAAGGGTAAAGGTAAGCCTTCCGTATCCGTTTGCCTGTATGATCCCTTGCTGCACTAATCGGCTTCGATACACGGAGAATTCCTGTGTACTCATGCCAATCGATTGACGTATTTCTTTCACTGAACCAGAGGAAGTGCCTGCCATAGCGTTAAGAACGTCTCGTTTTACAGGGGATAGCTCGCTCCAGATTTTAGCGTAAACATATTCATCCATATATCTGTCGAATTGAGAAATTAATTCATCTGTAACAGTGTGTATATTCATGTTCCAGCATAAGTATCCAACTACTTGATAGGCATAGGAATAACCTTTTGTTAATGCTGCCATTTTACGGGCATCTTCGATAGAGTTATGAAAAATCTTCTGATAACTCAAAGTGACCGCTGCAGCATTTAACGGATCCAGATTGATTTTGGGAGCACGATATAAGAATGTTAATGTTTTTTCATTTTGAAGATTATACAGGTTTTCATATAATCCGGTCATAAGAAGGTAAACCGGGTAATGGTTACGAAGAATAATTTGAAATTCACTGGCAAACTGCCGCATATATACAGAATTTATCGCTTCGTCAATGGAAATCAACACCTTCTTGCCCTGCTTTTTTACAATGGCAAGCATTCTTTCTATTGCAGTTCCCAAGTCGGAAATTGGTGATGCCCCTTGTATTTCAACGCCAAGTCCAAGGAAGGAAAGATTAATTTTTGCTCCGATAAAAAGCCTGTATAATCTCTCATCGTTGTATAATTTTGCGGCGAAAGAACGCAGTAAATCCGTCTCGATACTTAAATCATATACAATCCATTCTTCGGTTCGGAAGTAATCTTCCAATTCGGAAAGAAATACGGTTTTTCCGGCTCCCCGTATTCCGGAGATCATATACAGATGGGAAGGCGACGGATCCCCAGTAAAACTGTGGATTACCTGATTGGTCTGCTGCTCACGGGCAATATAGCTGGCAGGCTCCAATCCAAAACTGAGTGTAAAGGGATTATTCATTGCGTTCCTCCTTACTACACTGCAAAATAAGTTTCGATATATCGTGTTATATCCTTACCTTCGTGTTATATCTTGTTATATTTTTGACTCAATGTTATATCTTGTTATACTTTTTGTCAAGAGACATTTGCCAGTAACATTCTATTTGTTTATCATGCCTGATTCTCCATTGTTCCTCTCGAAACCTGGTACTCATTGGCAGGAAGAACAAAAAATGCTAAATATTTTTTTTTCTCCCCAAAATGTGAAAAAAGTATGATATGATAGTAAAGAATTTTGACCCGTGGAGGTAAGGAAATATGAAAAGGTGGAAACAGTTTTTGGTGACAGGCATTCTTGCCGTGTCCATGGTGGTTTCGGCGCTTCCGGTTTTTGCGGATGAACCGCAGTCACCGCAGTCGGTTACGTCAGAATCCCAAGTACTGCAGAATACCGGATCCGATACATCAAATGGATCGGCGAGTTCAGATGGTCAGGGAGAGGCCAGTCAGGGCGAACAGCAGGAAGCAGCTCCGCAGAGCACAGATCAGGCGAGCACAAGTCCTTCTCCCAATGCACTGTTCGCTCCGGCAGAAGCTCCGGCAGCGACAGAAGCTCCGGAAGTGACAGAAGCTCCGAAGGAGTATCATCCTACCGTTTCCTATGAGACGCATGTGCAGAATATCGGCTGGCAGGGCGCGCAGTCCAACGGCGCAACCGCAGGAACGACCGGACAGTCCCTTCGTCTGGAAGCTATTAAGATTAACCTGAATAATGATGGGGCGGATCTGGGCATCCAGTACCGGACCCATATCCAGAATATCGGCTGGGAATCCGGCTGGCACAGAAGCGGAGAGATTTCAGGGACGACCGGACGGTCCCTTCGCCTGGAGGCTGTCCAGATGCAGCTGACAGGATCGGCGGCGTCCGACTACGACCTTTATTTCCGTGTACACGCGCAGAACATCGGCTGGATGGGCTGGGCAAAGGCTTCCGGCGGAAACGCGGCTACAGCCGGGACAAGCGGCGCGTCCCTTCGTCTGGAGGCAATACAGATCGCCATTGTGAAGGCCGGATCTGCAGCGCCGTCTGCGGACGGGCAGGCCACATCGGCATCCTTCTTCCCTGCGAATGATATCAGCTATCAGACCCATGTGCAGAACATCGGCTGGCAGAACCCGGTCGGCAGCAAGGCTGTGGCAGGCACATCAGGAAGATCGCTTCGTCTGGAGGCTATCAGCATCAGCACCAACAGTCCTTCTCTGATGGGATTCCAGTACCGGACCCATATTCAGAATATCGGATGGGAGAACAGCTGGCACAATACCGGAGAGGTAAGCGGGACAACCGGACAGTCTCTTCGGCTGGAGGCTATCCAGATAAAACTGACCGGCGAGATGTCCAGATTCTTTGACGTATACTACCGTACACATGTTCAGAACATCGGCTGGATGGGCTGGGCGAAAAACGGGGAGTCCGCCGGTTCGGAAGGATATTCCTACCGGATGGAGGCTATCCAGGTTGTTGTCTGCTGCAAGGGGCAGACGCCGGACGGAAGCACCGCGGCTGCATTTATGAGCCGTAAAAACCCGCTGGCTTCCATGGATGCAAAGGCACAGGCATATTCCAGCAGAACCGGATATCTGATTCTGATTGACAAGAACACCCATTACCTTTCCCTGTATAGGGGATCACGGGGAAACTGGAGCCAGGACAGAAGCTGGAAAGTTGATGTCGGCGCGCCGGGAACGTCTACGCCGTCCGGGGTCTTCAACCTGGGAACGAAGCTTCTCTATTTTGATTCCGGAACATGCCGCTGCTGGTACGCAAGCCAGGTAACAGGCAGCATTTATCTGCACTCTGTGCTGTATTTCCAGACAGGTTCTCCGAGCAGAATCATGGACGGAAGGCTGGGAATGAGCATTTCCCACGGATGCATCCGTATGGAGCTTTCCAATGCAAAATGGATCTGGGACAATGTCCCGACCGGCACAACCATCGTTGTCTATTAAAGGAAACTGTAATTATTCAGCACCCCCAGAAAACGGATGAAATCCGGACGGAGAGCTTGCTTGCCGGACGGTTTCAGAAGTTTCTGTGGGCGGACAAGCGGCGAAGCCGCTCTGCCCGCCCACAACGAGGAACGCAAAACGTTCTGAGTCTGGGGTGCTGAAAATAGATACGAAACATAAGAAAAAGGCAGAGAGAAGTTTCTCTCTGTATCCTCAGGCTATTTTAGAGTGGCTGCCGCTTTACGCAGAAAAAACATTCTTCCGGAAGGCTTTTTCTGACACTGGTAAAGTGGCAGCTCTTTTCTGCGGTTCTGCCGGAACATGTGAGATACCATAAGAAAAGTTCAAACTCCGGGGAAAACATCGTCTGCATTTTGGAAAACAGAACGTAACAAAGAGGAAATAATTCTTCACAATTTCGTAAAACAAACTTTTCAAACAGACTGTCTTATAGTAAAATACAGGGCAGCAGACATATTTTGCGTAAAAAATTCTTTGAAGCAGAAATACTCCACAGAAGAAATGCTTTATAAAAGTAATGTTTTGCAGGAGAAATGGAACAGCATCAAAAAGAATATCTGTTCCGGAGAGGGGAAGTAGGAATCACATGAAAAAGAAATTACTGCGTATGATTACGGCAGGAGCTCTCAGCGCCGTTATGTGCCTGACAGATGTTTCTGCCGTTTTTGCAGGTGAACAGGCAGATCAGACAGTTACAGGCGGAACACAGATTCAGCAGACGGAATCCTCATCGTCAGAATCTCTGCGGAATACGGACACTGCGGAGACTTCAGATGCCGGTAACCAGGATAATACGACGCCATCCGGAACGGAAGATGTTTCTTCTACATCCGGCTCGTCAGAAGGTGACACAGAGAATTCTGAACCGAAGACCGAGGCAGGAGACACCGGAACAGTGACGGAAGCCGTTCAGGTCAGCACGGATGTGGAAAATCTCGTCAGCGCCGCTGCGCAGATCTCGGACTGTTCTTCGGATCAGGCCGCGCAGATCAGTCAGCAGATCGAGGCTGTACAGAACACCATGGAATCTCTGTCCGAAGAAGAACAGGATATTCTCTCCGGAAGCAGGGAGGCGCTGGATAATGCCGCCGCCGCAGTGGAAGCCTATCAGAATCCGGTGGTGGAACAACATTTTCTGGCAGGTGACGACGAACACATGAACAGTTTCCGTTATCTAAACGGTCAGCCGGTCACAGAGGCGCTGGAGGATGTTTCGCAGGAAGGAGACGCCATAGAGGCCTACGCAAATGGGGAATCCGATAGAGTTGTGCAGGGATTGAAGGACGGAACGATCTCCGTCAGCACGGCGGACGGGGCGTCCCTCCGGAAAACCGGGACAGAGGACACGGAGGATACACAGGCGATTCTCCTCGGAACCGGAGATACGCAGGAAGGAATTGATGTCAGTCAGTTCCAGGGAACGATCGACTGGGCTGCCGTAAAGAACGCAGGCGTGAAGTTTGCCATTCTCCGCTGTGGGTATGGAGAAAATGACTCCTCCCAGGATGATAAAAAATGGGAGTATAACGTAACGCAGTGTGAAAGATACGGGATTCCGTACGGCGTGTATCTGTTTTCCTATGCGGCGGACGCACAGGGAGCGGCAAGCGAGGCTAATCATGTGCTCCGTCTGATTCAGGGGCATTCTCTTACGCTGCCGGTTTATCTGGATATGGAAACAAACGATCAGAGAAGACTGGGAAGTTCGAAGGTGGTTTCCATTGCAAACACCTTCTGCTCGGCCATCCGGGCGGCAGGGTACAATGCGGGAATCTATGCGAGCGCCAGCTGGTGGAACAGTGTTCTTTCGCCAGTCGCTTATGACACGACCTTTTATCACTGGGTAGCCCAGTGGAACGATAGGGTTACTGCTTCCGCCAGTTATCAGATGTGGCAGTATGCCGACAACGGGAGAGTAAGTGGGATTACAGAAAATGTGGTGGACAGGGATCGCTGGTACGGGGACTTTCCGGCACCTTCTGCTGGAAATCTTCCAAGAACCTCGGACGGAACTGGTGTAACCTATCAGACGCACATACAGAACATCGGCTGGGAGTCCTTCAACAGATGCAATGGGGAGACGTCCGGAACCGTGGGGCAGTCTCTTCGTCTGGAGGCAATCCATATTGGTATTACCGGAAACAGCAATGTTGGAGTAACGTACCAGACCCATGTGCAGAATATCGGCTGGCAGAATCCGGTCAGCAACTGGGGAGATGCGGGGACAACAGGAAAGAGTCTGCGGATGGAGGCGATCAAAATCAGCCTTACCGGCGCGGATGCCTCCAAATATGATATCTACTACCGCGTCCATGTCCAGAACATCGGCTGGATGGGATGGGCAAAGAACGGAGAGGCAGCCGGCACACAGGGCTACAGCTACCGGATGGAAGCGCTGCAGATTGTCCTTGTAGATAAGGGCGCGGCAGCTCCCTCCAGTCAAGGAGCTGCGGTTTCAGAGGCTTTCCGCGAAAAGACAACCAATGTCTCCTACAGTACCCATGTGCAGAATATAGGCTGGCAGGGTAACGTGACAGATGGGGATACTTCAGGCACAACAGGACGTTCCCTTCGTCTGGAGGCGATTAAGATCAGCTCTCCTGTGGCGGATATCCAGTACCGCACGCATGTCCAGAATATCGGCTGGCAAAACGGCTGGACCAATGAAGGAAATGTCAGCGGTACAACGGGAAGATCCCTTCGTCTGGAGGCCATTCAGATCCGGTTGACAGGAGCGTCCGCTTCGCAATATGATATTTACTATAGAGTTCACGTGCAGAATATCGGATGGACGGACTGGGCTTCAAATGGAGCGTCCTGCGGAAGCGCCGGATATTCCTATCGGATGGAAGCTATACAGATTGTGCTGGTAAAGAAAGGCAGCTCTGCTCCGGGCAGTACATCCAGAGTTTTCTATCAGAGGTAAAAGAAGCCAGTCTCCCGGACAGCTTGGAAACGATGAAGAAGGAACATGAATGCCAATTCGGTTTCCGGTCCGAGCCGGAAAGTGGGAAAAGGCTTCACAGGGAGGTTCAGATGGGTAAGAAATGGATGATTATCCTGATTGTTCTGACAGCAGGAATAGTTGTGGCTGTCGGTGCGCTGGGGATCGGAAAGAACAAAAAAAAGACACAAATGACGCCAGCCCCCACGGAAGAAGCAGTATCTTCTTCATCATCGGAAAAGGTGACAGAGGCCGCTGTTTCCGCAATCTCAGCAGAAGCCATCGGGGAAGAAACAACAGGAGAGAATGTCTACAAAGTTTCCCTGATTAACAACACACAGAAAATCATTACAGAAGTGGCCGTGAAGGATTTGACGGAGAACGAATACCCGGCCAATATGCTGAAGGACGGAGAAGTCTTTCAGCCGAATGAAAAAAGAGATCTGTATTTTGATGCCACGGAATCCGTAAAAAAGACAGAAGAGCTGAACAGTGATTCTGCTTACTCGGACGAGGAAAAGGTAGAGCCGGACTATACGCTGAAGATTACCTTCGATGCGGGAAAATCCTATGAGCTTCACTCTTTCCCGTTCGGGGACATCAGCGAAGGACAGCTATGCTACGATGAGCAGGAGGACGTGTGTTACCTGACCTACACATCGCTGAAAAGCGGAGAGAGCGTCAGTACCCTGGAGCAGGAAAAACAGCTGAAGGTTCTTGCCGCACAGAACGAAAGTGCAACGGTAAACGAAGGAGGATCCGACGGCACAGATACACAGGAAAATCCTTCCTATGAAAGCGATCCCTCCTATGAGGAACCTACCGGGGATACCCCGCAGGAAGAGACCCCTTCTTTCTCGGAGGATGAGCAGGGAACCTACGGCGGAGAAAATGATACCTATTGACGGCACAGATGCGGCAGTATGACCCGAAAGGCTAAAAGCTGTAAAAAGGTCAAAAAAGCAAAGAAAGCAGGCTGCGTCATATGAGCTGTAAGCGAAAAATAAGTCAGGTACAAAAAACATCCCGGCAAAGGCGGGATGTTTTTTTGTCCATTGCCCGGCTGCCTGCGGTTTTTGCCTGGATTCACAGGGAATTTCCGGTACATCCCCGAAAATCCCCGTTTTTTCTATTTTTCGGGTTGTGTGCAGGCGTTCAACTGGTATAATCTTAAAAGGTGCGTGCGCGAAGGCGGACAGTGAGATGCACGATAAGAAAATACACAGAAAATACGGTGTCTGAGTTTTGCAGCTGCAAGAACGGCAGTCCGTTTTGTCCGAAATACAGAAAAATAATGAGGGGAGAAACCTGTGAAAAAAGAAAAGATACTGCCATGCTTCATTTATCTGTACCTGTCACTGCCTATTCTGGTTCTGATGCTTGGCTGGATGAAGATTTATCTGGCCGTACCGCTGGCTCTGGCTGTGGTCTGGTGCTGCTGCCGCGCGGTTCGCGGCGAGAGTACGTTCTGGATGCCGCAGTGGAATCGTGATATGGTTTGCAGAGAAGTTTTCATTGTTCTTATCCTTGCCCTCTGGGTTTATTTCGCCGGGATCGGCGGGCTGGCATGGCAGAACCCGGATCATTACTACAGAAATGAGATCTTTCATATTCTGGTGGACAAGCCCTGGCCGGTCAGGGTTCCAGAAGAAGGTGTGACAAGGGC
>Ga0256406_1003890_pt1 | contig 17817 bp, 18 predicted proteins | sample RumenRJG_03DNA_FD_185986 | JGI IMG/M metagenome (GOLD analysis project Ga0256406, IMG submission 185986) | Bovine rumen microbial communities from Lethbridge, Alberta, Canada - RJG_03 | ecosystem: Host-associated > Mammals > Digestive system > Stomach > Rumen | place: Canada: Alberta | collected...
AGTTGGCTAAAGAAGGTTTTAGAATCAATGCTGTAGCGCCAGGAATTACGGCATCGGACATGACTGGTCTTAAGGCAGACGGAAATATTCATTATACTGGAAATATTATTGATAGAGTATATATGCCCGAGGAAGTTGCGGAGACTGCAACTTTTCTCCTTTCTGATGCATCAGGATGTCTGAATGGTCAGATACTTGTGTGCAACAATGGCAATACAATTAATGCACGTTGGAAATAAATTAAGAAACATGTTTGGTATTATCAAGAAATATAAATTATGGTATCCTTGGCAAATGCTTAGAGTTATCTATTATAATTTAATAAGAATAAATAGGATAAATAAGTCTTATCTTATTTTTGCACCTCAAACTGTATTTGACATTCATAAGACTGCTTCAATTACGTTAAAAAATAATTTGATATTTGGGTGGTGTAATATGAAATCTTCAAAAATGGAGACAGCTTTGTGTATGGGTAAGAATTCCCAACTCGAATGTGGGGGGGGGCAAAGCTGACTGCCTTAACATGGTAGGTTATGGTTCATATTTGCAGGTTGGAAATGATGCTAAATTAAAAATAGGTAATAGCTTTATCAATCGAGAGGTAAAGATAATCTGTAATAAAAGCATAACTATAGGTGATGATTGTATTATTGCAATGGGGACGGTTATTAGAGATAATGATGGTGGCAATCATCAGATATTTACACCTGGATACGAAAATGCTAAGCCCATAATTATTGGAAATCATGTATGGTTGGGCGAGAATGTTATGATACTCAAGGGAGTAACTATTGGAGAAGGGGCTATTGTTGCAGCTTCCTCTTTAGTTTTAAAAGATGTTCCGCCACATACTCTTGTTGCTGGCTCACCTGCGAAAGTAATAAAAGATAATGTTAGTTGGAAAGCATAAATATATGGAATCAAAATTTAAATATACAAATGAACGAAATGTTCAAATCGTAATTTCTCTTTTGAAGCAGCATGGTATTCATCGTGTTATTGCTTCTCCCGGTACCACTAATATGACGTTTGTCGGCAGTATACAGAATGATCCATATTTTCAGATATGGTCAAGTGTTGATGAGCGTTCAGCAGCCTACCTCGCCTGTGGCATGGCTTCAGAGACTGGCGAGCCTGTTGTTCTGAGCTGTACAGGAGCTACTGCATCACGAAACTATATGCCGGGCTTAACTGAGGCTTACTATCGCAAGTTGCCTGTTCTTGCTATTACATCCCATAGAGGTGATTATCAGATTGGACAACTCTGTGATCAGCAGATTGATCGTAGAAACATACCAAACGACATAGCTGTTGAAAGCGTCGTCGTCCCTATGGTAAAGGATGCCTCAGACGAGAAATACTGCATTGATAATGCTAACAGGGCTATCTTAGCTCTGACTACGAACGGCGGTGGCCCCGCACATATTAATATGTTTACGGCTTATAGCCAGAACTTCTCTGTTGAAAGTTTTAAGGCTGCTCGCAAGATAGAACTTCATGCGCCCTTCGATGAGAGTTGGCCACAACTCCCTCAAGGCAGAATAGCAATATTTATTGGTGCTCATCAGCCATTCTCAGAGAAAGCAACTAAAGCAATCGATAACTTCTGCTCCGTTCATGATGCAGTTGTGTTTATATCACACATCAGCGGTTATCAGGGTAAATATAAGGTCAACTATTCCTTGGTGAGTGGAAATGGAGGTTATCAGTCTGACTGCAAGAAGATTGACCTGCTTATTCATCTTGGTGAGATCGCAGGTAACACATATTCTGTAAGTGGTAAGGAGACGTGGCGCGTAAGTGAAGATGGCAAGCCCAGGGATTTGTTCAACAACTTAACCCATGTATTCCAAATGCCTCCTCAAGTGTTTTTTGAGCACTATGCTACCGGTGAAGGTAATCATACAGAGTATTTGAAAGCATGCAAAGCAGACATTGATAAGTTGACATCACTTATACCGGAGTTACCATTCGGCAATATATGGATGGCTCAGCACATGATCTCGCATCTTCCAGTTGGTTGCGAATTCCATATGGGCATCTTGAACAGTATGCGTTCATGGAACTTCTTCCAACTTCCTAAAGGCATTTATGCGCGGACGAATGTCGGTGGTTATGGTATTGATGGAGGCATATCTACAATGATAGGCGCTTCCCTTGTCAATCCTAATAAGCTATTCATCGGCGTATTTGGCGATTTAGCCTTCTTCTATGACATGAATGTCCTTGGCAATCGTGAAGTAGGCAACAATGTCCGAATCATGCTAATAAATAATGGTATGGGTGCAGAGTTCCGTAACTACGGCCACCCTTGTTATCCGTATGGTCCGGCTGCTGAAAAGTTCATGGCAGCAGCAGGCCACTATGGCAATAAATCTCCTCAGTTGGTTAAGCACTACTCACAGGATCTTGGCTATGAATATCTGACTGCTTCTGATAAGGAGTCCTTCTTAAAAGCGATGCCTAAGTTCGTCGATCCGGTTATTGGTGACAAGCCGATGGTCTTTGAGATCTTTACAGATCGTCAGAATGAGAGCGATGCCTTGGAGATTATGCTTAATCTTGTTAAGCCGACGCTCAAGCAAAATGCTATCAAAGAAGGAAAGAAAATAGTGAAGAAGGTAGTTGGTGAGAGTGTCATCCATTCTGCAAAAAAACTTTTAGGGAAATAGTATGTTACTTTTACTTCTGCACAGACCGCGGCTATTATCCTGTCTATGTCATTCCTCCCGTGACTCAGTATCTCGGCAGTTACTACACCCCTCAGTTCAAGGAGACATATTATTATAGCTACTTGAAAGCAGTGGATCGCCCCGTCCCCCTGTAGGACTATTCCGCCAATAAGGATCTGATGGCCTCCACCCTATACATCAACAGCTTCTTCCTCAATCACCGTGGCCGCCAGTTGTTCACCAAGCAGGTGCTCGAAGACTTTTGGGGTTAACCATAAGAGATAGATCTGCTTACGGTTTCTCACAAAGACATATAATGATTACGGAAGATAACGCTCACAAAGTAATTGGTCTGCTAAAGCGTGGTTTAAAAGAGTTGTATCGCATTGACTACTTCAATATCAGATGTGATGTGTCAGAAAGAAATATTTGTGCAAGACTGGCTATGCATCTGGAGAACATTATGCGTAAAGAGCATATCTTTGATGGGTATTTTGTTGATGTTGAGTATAACCGCCAAGGTGGTGACCATCTGAAACAGTATTATGATCATGTTGCTCAAAGGCCAAGGGCTATGGTTAGTGATCTCTTGATTCAGAGCAGAGGGCAAGAACGTAATCTTCTTGCTCTCGAGCTGAAGAAGCTAAAAAACAAAAAGGATGTTGATAATGACATAAAGAGGCTCATAGAGCTTGTAAAACCTGATGATTCAGAGAATCGCTATTGTGTTCATAACACTCTTGTAGGTGCTTTCGTTACTTATTCATCTACCGAGGTCTCCATCCAGCTATTCTCAGAGATAGAAGATATTAATGAAAGTACTCTTTCCTTCAAAATACACAAGGACAAAAGTCATCATTCAGTTTCCCTAAGGGAACTTCAATAAGTTTCACGCTATAACGATTCATCCCTAAATTGTCGATAATCATTATATATTCTAACGTACTACAATATCGCTATGACAAATCAAAATGAGATAGGTGACCAAGGAGAGTCTATCTTTTCAACAAGAATTTCTCAGGGAGGTTTATTCAAAGTCTATTTCATGGGAGAAAAAGCACCTATAGTAGATTTTCTTCTCGAAATACTTGATGAAAATACTCCATATTATTTTATGGTTCAAGTAAAAAGTACCACGCAGGGTTATCAGAAAAATGGAGACCTTAAGGCCAGTGTTGATGAAAATAAAATGAAGAAACTACTTGAAAGACATATGCCAACTTATGTAGCTGGCGTTGATGTAAACAAAGAAAAAGTATATTTATGTCCGGCGTTTGATCCAAATACTAAATATTCTAGTATTCCTACCACACATTGTTTGTCCCTTTCTGCAAAAAAGAACTCTCAAAAATTGTTGAATCAACTTAAAGATGATGTTATTAACTTTTGGAACACTGTAAAAGTGTTGGATTCAAAAACAAAATTTAAAAGTAGCTTATGAAAAAAAGTCTTAAAGAGTGGAGAATGGAGCAAATTGCTATTGTAATTTTGTACCGTTATTTTGGCAACATTAAAGTAAGAAAATCGAATAGTCCACTTTGCGATTTAATCGTTGAATATCAAGATGGTTCCAATCTTAGATTTGGAGTAAACGTAAAAAGCTCTGAATATAAAAGAACTGAATCATACAAAAGTATGGTCGATCGATTGTCTAAGATAGATCTTCAGGATGAAAGAAATCGTTTCCCTGTTGTTTTAATGTTTGTCAATGAGAATAAAGAGACGGCAACAATCAGTATGCAGGTCGGTTGGAGATTTGGGAGGCCACAAATTTTTTCTGATTTTGAGCAAAGGCAGTTAAACAACGAAAATGCAAATCTTTGCTTAGATATAATCAAAGCTATGGATGAGGTTATTAGAATGGTTTCTACTGACAACATCTATTTCCTAAAGAATATTTCTTTCGAAAAGATAAGTCTTGATAATAGAGTACAACGTGCTTCCATTTTATATTTAAGAAAAGCATCTATCAACTATAAGATGAAAGTCAAAGAGGTTGTTACTGAAAAAGAAAGGTTTAATAGATTGCTTTCTGGAACTCCAGAGGACGAATATCCAAATGATGAACTTGACAAAGTAATATTCGATTCGGTGAATGACAGTTTTAAGAACGTTAAGACTATCACTAAGGTCATATTGTTCTCAACTGAAATTAGAGATTTACAGAGATATAAACAGATTTATACATATCATACAAATTTATTGATTTATCCAGATTTAGTGTCTATACCAGAAAACCTTTACGGCCTAATACGAGGTATGGAATCTATTAACATACCTGTCGATTTGTATGTGGAGAACAGCCTCTACAAAGATGAATTTTGCAGCTTGTCTTTCACTAAGACGATGCCACTCAACGGGTGGATGAAGACATACAATGAATTGAATGAGTTAATTAAAAGCTATGCCTTGATATCAAAGTTCTTTGTTTAGCCTGTATTGAATTTGGGGTTATAACCAATCATTGTTCTCTGCTTAATGATTTTTCAGTGATGGTAAACCATACAGAAGAATGAAATATTTTATAAGCAATATGAATATGCTTATCCGCTATTTTAAATCTGCCTTTGTATTTAGACTTGTTGTCTATGTTGCGGTGTTGCTTATCATTCTCAATATCCAACGGATATTGGAGTGGACAAGTGGCATAGACACCACAGTATGTGTCTTAAGTGGCATATTCATAATATTAGCCATCATCAATGAATTAAGACTGAGGTATAAGAGAAAAGGGAAATTAAAAGACGTCATTAATAACGATTCTCTCACCGCTTTGCTTGATGACCAACCGACCATTGATGATACGCTTGGCCGCAGAAGGTATGCAGAATTGTTGGGAAGGAAGATTATCTCCACCTTCTTGGCAAATCAGCAGGACAAGACGCACATCCATGGCTCTTTCGCGATAAATGTAGAAGAGAACTATGGTTACGGAAAGACTTCTTTCTTGATGATGCTACACCAATGGCTTGAAGATAACCACAAAAACGAATTTACTTGGATCGATTTTAAGCCATGGCTATGCGACAACGTTAGTTCTCTCGTTTCAGAGTACTTCAAACAATTGTCAGAGTCTACAGCCATAAATATAAATCTGCAAGACGATCTTATTGAGTATGGAGAAGCATTAGCATCACAAACGATAACTATTCTGACAAAGTATACACTCCCTGTTCACAGCTACTATAATAGGAATTCGCTAAAGGAAAAACATGATGCTATTTTCAATGGTTTACAAAATGAGAAACGTCTCATAGTAGTTACTGTAGATGACCTTGATCGTCTGGACAAAGAAGAAGTATTGGCTGTCCTAAAAATAATAAGAGATACTGCCGACTTCCCCAACATATTCTATATCACTGCTTCTGAGCATGATTATCTCCATAATGTTTTGTCAGACTCTGGTGTCAAGGATCCGAATCGGTATCTCGAGAAGTTCTTTAATCTTACTTACTATTTGCCTGCACACGAAGTACAATATGGTGACATTCTAGAACAAGATCTTTGGAAATACATAAATGACAATAAATTCGGAAAGGAAAAAATAAAGGAGTTTAATAGCCTTTTTAAGTTACACCTGTTTGACACTTGCTTTAGTGATATGAGGGATTTGAAGAGGTTTGTCAATCAAGCTTTAAGCTATGTTGAAACATTAGCAGCAAAGGACTATAATCTCTTTGATGCAGTCTTACTATCTCTTCTTCAATATAAATGTCCAGAAACGTATAAACTGCTACGGGATAATCATGACGTTTTATTGGATTCAAAGAAACAAGGTAATGATAAGCTATATGTGCTAAAGTATGATTATATCGCTGAGGTAAACACCGAGAAATTTCGACAATACAAGGCTAATAAAGATAGAGAAAAGTATACTCCTCAGGATATTAAACATTTATCAGATGTTATTAATAGGCCAGAGATTAAGCGTAACGAAGAAGTAGGAGAATCAATACTTGACCAACTCTTTGGGAAAAATAGATCCGGTTCAGAAACATCTGTTAATCGTGAAAATCGTTATTTCCTATATTTTGCTGGTCATGAGGCATCCCGCTCAATAACAAGAGAAGAGGTTGAGCATATTATGGACCTTGACATGCCAAAATATAAGGAGGCAATTTCTACGATCTTCGATGAACATAGAGATCGTGCTTTTATCCAAGAAGTTGGTTACGTTATATATAATAGAACGGACAAAGCCATCGAATATTTGAATAAATTCTTTGTCTTTCTTGATAAGGACTATGAACAGACTCCGCCGTTACCCCTGCGGAACCGTTTTGAACATGCTTATAAGAATGATGATTTCGACCAGTTCGTATATACTTTATTAAGTGATCCTAATTATCATAGACTCGGGAAGTTAAGCAGAGAGCCTGTTGATCTAACAGAACTGATAAAGACAGGCTATATCACTTATATGGTATGTCTCTTAGACTTCATAGATCGTGATATAAGTGTCTATAGCTATACACGGGATACAGTTGAATCATATCAGACAGAGCTTTTCAACCGTTTCTTCACGGAGAAGATGAACTTTGATATCTTTTCCTCAGATGAAGATTTAGCTGTAGCTGGTTATTACCGTGAAGAATTTGACTATCGTGATCTGTGGGACACCAAATTTACTGAATATCTTGACTCCGACAAGGAAGTCCTGTTGGCATGGCTCCGGAATATATTTGAAAAATACGAAGTTAGTGGCAGATATGGTTGGAATTTTAATGTAAAGGACGCAATGTTTGGTAGCCGACTTGATTCGCGAGGTGAGGTACTACTTAACAATCTCAAATCTGTATACCCCGAACTTTCCAATGAGTTAGACGGTCTGAAAGCGCTACTACAAACGGCAGACATTGACACGGCGGATCTTAGTAATAATAAGTTTGTGAAGGATTTCGCAAAGCTAAAATAATTGAACTAAATGCTCATTTAGAAGAGAATGAAAAAGCCAATTACTCGACAAAATGGGTCCAAGCCAATTCCTATATATAACCTCGAGAAATTAAATGCCATTTTTACCAAGAAACAGTGGACTATTTCGGAAAATCCCAATGGCATCTATCATAGATACTGTAGAACACTACTCAAAATGTCGTTAGACGAACAGTCGCTGTTTTTGAATATGACAGATCGCTTTCAAGACTTTAAAATGCAGGATTGTATTACTGGATTTGTTTCCGTAATTCAGGATGTTTTCTCCGATTATGATGGGTACACCATATATTGTTTCAAATGCGTAAACGAAAGTGATCAGGGCAAAACGAAGAGTTCTTCGAGCCTTCTATATCTAATGAAGGGACCAGAAATTAAAGATATCCAGCCCTCTTCAATTAAGCTGTCAATTGTCGACGATCCCTCATCTCTCAAAGATCTGAAATTAGCAAAGAATGCTCTGTTCTTGATAATAGATGATTTTGTAGGAACGGGGGAAACGGCTAAGGAAGCCATGGAATATATTCTAAAAAGTTCTGATAAATCGCAAGAGGAATTGGAAATTGCTGTAGTAAGCGTCGTCATGATGGAACGTGGATTTGAATATATTCAAGATCTCGGAATAAAGCCATATTGTAAAGTAAAATTAAAACGTGGCATTTCTGATTACTATCAAGGTGATCAATTACAAGATGCATTAAAAACAATAGATAGTATAGAGTCTAAGATAAAAGGTCTGAAAGATGAATATCGTCATGGATATCATCAATCTGAGGCCTTGGTAAAACTAACAAGGTGCCCAAATAATACATTTCCCGTTTATTGGTTACCTTCAAAAGATGCTCCATATGCCAGATAAAGAATTTCTATTAATGCTAATGCAAGTGATTCTAAATCATGGCAACATTAACTATCTAAGTGGGGCCAGATATAGTTTTACCGATATTAGCAACGGATTAAGATTCCTTGAGTCTAAAGGTTATATAAATTCTGAAAGTCTGACAGAGAAAGGTAAGTCATTCTTTGATCAGTTAAATAAGCAATTTAAAAGAAAAGGGTTGTACAGATTCGTATCTCCTAATATTGATGAACGAATTCCAGCAATAGGGAAATATGACATCTTTGCACCATCCAAAAAACTCAAGAAAGATAAGCTCTTTTAGTTTGTCACCTTCGGGCGAAAGGATTGCAGAGTCTGCAATCAACAGCTTACTTCCAATCGAGCCTGTCATTCAAATGCTCGAGCCCAGGAGGGCTCTTCACATTTGAATGACAGCAAGCTCACGCTTGCGTGAGTTTGCTGCGCAAACTCAAGATTGTTTAGTAAAAGAGCTTTCTTTCTTGTTCTTATTATACTATGAAGGATTTTGAAGGATATAAGAAGAAATTGAGGTATACGCTTAAAAAAGCTGGATATGAAAAAGACGATATATCAGCTTTTATAAAATATGCTTCGAATCTGGATGTTCAAAACTTACCCATAATATTCAATTATGAGCATTTTTCACAACTTGTTGGATACCAAGATATCTTTGTCCTTCAATTATCAAATAGTAATGATAACTACAAAGAATTTCACATACCTAAGAAGAATGGTGGCTTCAGAGTCATTGACGAACCTCTTCCCAGTCTTAAAGAAATACAGACGTGGATTCTGCAGAATATTTTAGTTCCGGCATCAAAACAGAAAGTTTCACTTCAATCTAAGGCATTTATGCCTAAAATTAATATAAGGGATAATGCTAAATTCCACCGGGGCCAAAAGAAAGTTGTTTGTCTTGATATAAAAGACTTTTTCCCATCTATCAAATATTATCATGTTTACTCTCTTTTTAAGGGTCTTGGTTATAGTAAGGGCGTTTCTACACTTTTATCAAGACTATGCACTTACAAAGAGTGCCTGCCTCAAGGAGCGCCTACAAGCCCTATGTTGTCAAATATGATAATGCTAGAGTTTGATAATAAGCTATTCAGCTTCTGTAGAGAGAAAAAGTTGAGGTATACAAGGTATGCGGATGATATTACAATTTCTGGAAACGACATTATAGTACCCGAAATAATATCTTACGTCAATAAATTGTTGAAGGAATATGGTTTTAGAATTAACGAAAAGAAAACTAAAGTCCTTGGCAGAGGAACTTGTCAACATGTTACTGGCATAACAGTTAATCAAAAGTTGCAAGCCTCTAGGCAATATCGAATGAAGGTTAGGCAGGAAATCTACTACATTCATAAATACGGATTACTTGGTCATATGTCAAGAGCAAACTTTAAAGGCTCTCCGACATATTATCTTCATCATCTTATTGGGAAACTTAACTTTATTCTTATGGTTAATAGTAAGGATGAGAAAGCAAAAAGGGACTTGGAATTTCTTAAGTTGCTCGATAATAACTGATGGGTGTTTCCTTATTGTTAAGGAATTTAATATGAGTCCAACCATTGTTGAGTTCCTTTGACAAACATATAATTCAAAATAGACAAGATTATCTTTCATTATGCGAATCGGAATAATTACACTACCCCTTCATGCAAACTATGGAGGTATACTTCAGGCTTATGCGCTTCAGACTACTTTGGAGCGGATGGGACATGAGGTAAAGGTGATAGAACAGAGGCGGAAGAAAAGAAGAATACCTTTAGCCAAAGTTCCTTATGTTATTGCGAGAAGAACCCTTGCAAAGTACATTAAGGGAAAGAATATTAGAATCTTTAACGAGCATTATTATAATACGAACTTTCCAATTTGGTGTACCAACACAGGCAAATTTATCAAAAAGCACATTCATAGGGATATAGTCGACTCCTTTAACGATATCAAGGAAGATGATTTTGATGCATATGTGGTTGGAAGTGATCAAGTATGGAGACCTAGCTACTTCAATACTATGCTTGGCTCAGTAGAGATTCCTTTCCTCGGATTTACTAATGAATGGAATGTAAAGCGTATAGCCTATGCAGCATCATTCTCTGTTGACAATTGGGAATACAATAACCTAGATGGTCAACGGGCCAAAGATTTGGCACAAAAGTTTGATGCAGTAAGTGTCAGGGAGGACAGTGGTGTGGGTCTCTGCAAAAGATATCTAAATGTAGATGCAAAGCACGTACTTGATCCTACAATGTTGTTGGATGCAGCCGATTATCTGAAACTTCTTGATAACATGGTAGCAAAGCCGAGTAATGGAGACATCTTCACGTATATCTTAAATGAAGACGAAACCAAACTTAAAGTGATTGAAGATGCTGAACAAAGATTTAATCTGAAAAGATTTTCTGTTGGTGCGGACTTTGGTTTGATTGAAGTGCAACCACCTGTTGAGCAATGGCTGCAGGCTTTCAAAGATGCAAAACTTGTTATTACCGATTCTTTTCATGGAACCGTTTTCAGCATTCTCTTTCACAAGCCTTTTATTGTACTAGGTAATAAGGCAAGAGGTAACAGCAGGATAGAGTCATTACTAAAGACGTTTGATCTGCAAGGCCACCTATATAATTCTAATGGAGATTTGCGGGCAATCGCAACATCAAACCTGGACGTAGTAAATCTGGCAAACGCATTGGATACTTTGAGAAAAGATTCTCTTCAGGTGTTTGATTGCTTGAAATAATAAGGATAATATGATACCAAAGATTAGCGTACTCGTTCCTGTATACAATACAGAAAAGTATATAAAGAAATGCATTGACAGTATTAAATCTCAGACTATTACAGACTGGGAATTGATTCTCGTTGATGATGGTAGCACAGATGATTCCGGAAAGATCTGTGATGAATATGCAAAACAAGACGAAAAAATAACCGTCTATCATAAGAAGAATGAAGGGATTAGCGCAACTCGTGAATTTGCTGTCCAGCACGCTAATGGTACCTATATTCAGTTCGTTGATAGCGATGACTGGATCGACGCTGACATGCTAGAAAGAATGTATGAAGCAGCGCAAGCAAAAAATCTTGACGTCGTTGGATGCAACTTTATCGAAGAATATACAAGCAGGAGTGTTAGGAATAGGAGATATTACGTCGATAAAGAGCCCTTCCTTCGTGATGTGATAGCAAGTAATTGGGGTGTTTTGTGGAAAATACTTTTCAAGAAAAGCCTTATGCTCGATAATGATATACACTTCCCTAAAGGTATCGATGGCGGAGAAGACTATTATGTAGTAACAAACATATTGTTGGCTGCCCAAAACATTAAATGTATCGACTTCTACCCCTATCATTATCGTCTAAATAATTCAACCTCATTTATTTCAACTCCATCATTTAAAAAGATCCAGTATCAAATAACAGCAACTAGTCTTGTTGTGAATAAGCTTAAGGAAATGGGGGTCGATAAATTATATGAGAAAGAAATAGTAGATCGCAAATCATCCATTAAGTCAATGATGATGAGCTTCAATATGGGCAGAGGAGTAAGGACCTTTCCTGAAATTAACAAATGGTATATAAAGAATGCTTACCGTAAGAAGTTCCGTCTCCGCACGCTTTTATATATGGTTACACACATTTAAAATTGAAACAGCGTATATAAATGAATATTATCTTTACAATAGCAATATTTACGATGCTTTTCCTCGGGGGCAGCAATGTAAGAGTCGCTTTGGGTTTGGGCTCCCTGGATTTCTCTTTTTTCGCTTTATTCATGACCGTATGTTATGTTTTAGGGTGTAAAGGGAAAATAGGCTTCCATAAAATTGAGTATTTTATTGTTTTACTTTTTCTATCGTTCTTTTTCATAAGGCAGAAGAATCTGGGATATGAATTTGGTCTACGAGATAACTATAGAGCATTTATGCTTGCTCCTCTTGCTGTAATCTTCTTTACAGAGAATAATTTTAGGTTAAAGGAATCAGCAAAAAAGTATCTACGTATAGTTAAATGTTTTTATCTATTAGAATGCTTTATAGCAATCTTTGAACGAGTTACTCTTACGCGTATTTTCCCAAATTTAGGATTTGATACGGGCTTTGAAGAATATTCCGAAGGGTTTCGTAGTTATGCGTTACTAGGGCATCCTCTCTCTAATGCTGCAATGGTACTATTGCTTATGAATTTAATTTTGGTAAACGAATCTATAAAGGATAAACAGAAGATCATATACTGGACATTAGGCTTTGCTGCTCTTCTATGTTTTAATGGCCGCTTAGCCATATTTTTATCTGTGGCATGCTTCGCTGTCTACCTTTTTAAGACTTTCTTTAAAGGTGGTAAAGCATTCGGAAATAAATTTGTAGTATTATTCTTCGTGTTAGTAGCAGGATTTTTAGTATTTCGTTTGATTAATAGCGGTTGGGGTGATAGAATCTTCCTAAATGCTGATACAGATAGCGGAAGCGCAAATGCACGTTTTGCAATTTTTGACATATTTAGTTACACAACCTTTAGCTTAAAGGAAATACTTTTCGGTGCTCAGAGTAGTGTTATTACAGGAGCACAGATTAGAATGGGCGGATCAGATCTAATTATCGAAAATCCCTGGTTACTATTATTATTCAGATATGGACTTGTTGTATTAGTTCTTGCGATATTTAGTTACGTTGTAACATTCGCAAAGATATTCAAAGGTTGTGGATATTATAAATCACTTTTTATTATCATACCATGGCTTATACAAGCGTCTTCCTCAAATGGCCTTGCAGGCTCGGGTACTGCTCTCACTAACTTTATTACTCTGGTATTTATATTTAAAATATTCGATAAAAGTCTAAATAATAATATAAATAAGGAAGTCATATGATACCAAAAATTATTCATTTTTGCTGGTTAAGCGATGACCCGTACCCAGAATCGATACAAAGATGTATGGACACGTGGAAGAAGTTTTTGCCTGATTATACCATCAAGCGTTGGTCAACAAAAAGTTTCAACCTAGACTCAGTACCCTTGGCAAAACAAGCTTTCGAGAGCAAGAGGTATGCATTTGCCGCTGACTATATCCGAGCATATGCGCTATACACTGAAGGCGGAATATATCTTGACTCTGACGTGATGATTCATAAGGATCCTCACCTATTGTTTGCGGATGCTGAATATGTCAGCGGTTTGGAATTTATGCCTGCGGATCTTTGGAAATACAGCATAAGCATAGATGAAGGATGCCGTAGATTAGCAGACGTTGACAAGATTTCTGGTGTAGGATTGCAAGCTGCAGTGATGGCATCAGTACCAGGACATCCGCTTACGAAGAAGATTTTAGAATACTATAAGGACAAGGATTTACAGTACATCCTTGGAAATAATATTCTTGCGCCAATCGTACAAGCACGTTGTGCAGAAGAGTTCGATTTCAGATATACCAATACAGAACAACATCTTGATTGTGGCATAGTTATCTATCCTACAGGTGTCATAGGGCAAAATAGAAATGAAGTTTATGGCAGATATATGACCCATATGTGTGCTGGAAGCTGGTTGGAAAAGAAGCCAACATTGAAGCAACGCCTAAAAAAATGGATAAAACATTAATTTTCTTCCTGTGAAAACAAAATTATTCTTTGTCTTGCGCTCATTCAAACGAAGCGTCTGGAACCTCTTTGTTCTGCCTAAAGAAGTCAAAGAATTCGGGTGGCGTTATACTTTAAAAGATATTAGTTTGAAAATCTGCTTCAATTGGACTCAAAGCCCCCAATTGTTTGAGAAAAAACATCAAAATATCTTTCGATGGCTAGAACAAAATTATCCGGGGGAACTTACAAAAATAGAAAATGCTTCTCTCGCTTACGATCCTGAGCCTGTGAGACGAATTTGGGTGATGTGGTGGCAAGGGGTTAACAATGCTCCTGCTTTGGTGAAGAAATGCGTCAATATACTAAAGCAGAAAAGTCCAGACTATGAAGTTACTTTTCTGGACAAAGACAATTATCAAGAATATGTGCAAATCCCATCGTATATTACAGATAAGTTTAATGGGGGAAAAATATCTATTGCTAACTATAGCGATGTTATCCGCATGGCCCTACTCTATCAATATGGCGGTTATTGGATAGATAGTACAGTACTCCTGTTTGATGGTTGGGATAAGGACTATTCCAATTTACCATTCTTCTCCATTAAGAATCATCTGACTTATATAGATGGCGCTGTCTCAAAATTTCGATTTGCGACCTTCTTTATGTATAGCAAGAAGAATAACACGTTTTTCTTGCTGATTAGAGATTTCCTATATGCGTATTGGAAACGGCAGAACCGAACCATTGACTATATGCTTATTGACTATGTAATGCTCTTGATCTGCCAGCACAATAAAGAATTCCAGAAGATGCTTGACCAGGTTCCTTATACCAACGAGAATGTACATACGCTTCGTAACCATATGGGTGAGGAATATACTCCCGAAAGTTTTATGGAACTGACGAGGAACACTCAGATTTTCAAACTGACATACAAGGATTTTCTGATACCAAAAGTGAAGGGTGTCAAGCATACGATTATGCAATACTTCCTGAATGAATATTAGGCAATGAATATACTGTTTATATCTTTCGGCCTTGATCCGACTGTGGGAGGCACAGAACGTGTCACCAGAACGCTGATGGAAAGTTTTGAACACCATGGCATGGATTGCTATATCACATTCTGCGCAGGTGACGATCCATCGTTTCCAAAAGAGAAGAAACTGTTGGTGGACTATCGCTGTAGCTACTCAACTTTCAAACAAAAGATGGATAACTATGTTGCTGAACACAACATAGATTTGATTATTAACGAGAATGTCTGCGAATGGAATGTGTCGCGTTTCTTCCGGGAGCTAAAGACAAAGCGTAAAGGCTTGCCAATCATCTATTGTCTGCATAACACCCCCAACTTGTTCATTCCACATTATACGAAGATCAATGCTCAGACCATCAAGAATGTCATCTACCATTGGTTTACAGGGCGAACGATATACATGGCCAAGCATAAGCGTATGTATGATGTGGCAGACCGTTACGTTGTGCTCTCGCCTTCTTATATCAAACCCTTCTATGAGATTTTCGGCTTGCAGGACGAAGGAAAGGTGATTGCCATCCCTAACCCTATCACCATGGCAAAGCCTGTAGAAGAACCGAAAAAAAAAGAGAACCTCTTTTTGGTTGTGACTCGTCTATCAGAAAAGCAGAAGAATATCCGTGCTATTCTTAGAATATGGAAAGAGTTCTGCAAGCAGAATAATGACTATCAACTTCAAATTGTCGGTTACGGACCAGATGAAGAGCAGCTGAAGGAATACGCATCATCCTTGCAACTTCAGAATGTAGCTTTTATGGGACGCACCCATGAACCACAGAAGTTCTATCGCAGGGCGAAGTTTTTCCTGATGACATCCCGTTATGAAGGTTTCCCGATGACCATCATCGAGTCAATGTTGTTTGGATGTATTCCCATCGTATATAATAGTTTCGCAGCTATTAATGATGTTATTGACAACGGCAAGAACGGGATCCTCATACAAAATAATGACGAGCAAGCCTATCTGCATGCCATGCTTGACCTTGCTGAAGACCGTCAAAAGCAAGAAGAGATAAGTAAGCAGGTAGCTCCATCCCTCGCCAAGTTCTCTGTGGAACAAGTTACTGGCTCATGGGTAAAGCTCTTTGAAATGCTTACGGAAAATCATTGATTTACATGTGTATATTCGAAATCTCTAAGTCGTGTAAGCTATGAAAAAAAATGATAGAATGAAAAAAATAACAATATTGCTTACTGCCTGTATTCATCCTAATACAAAGGAAGGCCTTGCTGTCAGCGATGCTGAACTACGTAAGCAACAATATCTTAATGCCATCAACTGGTATCTGAAAAATACCCCTTATCGAATTGTATTCTGCGAGAACAGTGGAACAGATGTATCTCGAGACGTTTGGGATCCTGATCATCGTGTTGAGTTCATTACCTATGTCAGCGGTCCGATGATGGTGGACTACGGCAAGGGATTGCGAGAGTTGGAAATTATCGAGTACGCTATTGCCCATTCAGCTATTCTTATGAAAAGTAACATTATCATCAAAGGTACCGGACGACTGATACTCAAGAACATGGTGTCCGTCGTGTCCTGGCTTGTTAGAAAGAATACGAATGACTTCTGCAGCATCTGGATGAGCCTTAAAATGTGGATGTGTGACAGTCGTTTCTTCTTCTGCAGTCCTAGTTTTCTCCGTACGTTTGTAGGATATAAGAACAGGCTGAATGATAAAATTAATTTTGAAAGGTTATTAGCTACTTGCATTAGTGAGAATCGTGATAGGTTTTCATTCCTCTACCCTAATCTATGGTATAATATTGAAGGAATTGGGGGGGGGCTCGGTGAAATTTATCATTTCACGCGCGTTCAATATTACTCCAAGAATATTAAGAATATTGTCTTCTACATTGCATATAATTGGTTGAGATACTGGCCAAAAAAGAAATACTATAATAAGTAAGATTGGAATCATTTCTTTGCATTCCCATCTCTTCACGTACGTGTCTCGATCCTGCTTCATATGTGTAATGTTGTTATCTTTTCAAATATACCATGGAGTTGCGGCGTAAACGTCTTATTTTCCGCCTTGACACCGGCACATAAAAATATTACCTTTGCGGCATCAACTTTAAAACAGAAAAGTTATGCCGAAAAAAGTCAATTATCAGGAAGTCTACAATCTGTATCAGCTGTGCAGTGAGACTAAGGATCTGAAGGAGTTCTGCTCCGAGTATGGTGTCAACTATGACAAGCTTATGAACTCAAACTGGAACTTGCATTAAAGTCCAGACGCTAACCCCCGATCAGATTAAAGTGCGACTGGAGCGATGGTCCAAGACAATATTCCGCAAAGAAGCCTATGACAAGCGGCAATTGCTGCCCTGTTATATCAAAATATAGGTTAAACTTGGAAAATCATTTTTTTGCGTAATCCACATAACCGGCTGAAAAACAGCCGGGAGATGTGGTGTGGCGGAAAATAAGACGTTTACACATCCGTTAGCTTACTGTGAAAGTAACACTTCAATATTGAAATTTAAATAAATTAAGATATGCAGAAACCAAAGATATGCTGGGTGACAGCGGACTACTTTGCTGACTGCGATATACCATTGGTACCGCTGATAGCGAAGGTATATAATATACACTGGATTATACTGTTTTCTGCAAGAGGAAACAGATATAAGGATGAGGACTATGCAGAGGTCGTCAAAGGTGTGGATGGACTTACTGTAGAGTTCGTTCACAACAAGGTGAATGGG
>Ga0256406_1003891_pt1 | contig 17817 bp, 16 predicted proteins | sample RumenRJG_03DNA_FD_185986 | JGI IMG/M metagenome (GOLD analysis project Ga0256406, IMG submission 185986) | Bovine rumen microbial communities from Lethbridge, Alberta, Canada - RJG_03 | ecosystem: Host-associated > Mammals > Digestive system > Stomach > Rumen | place: Canada: Alberta | collected...
CTTTTCCATCAGAAGAAAATGTAGGCCAATAAGAAATTTTTCCTGATTCATTTATTCTTCTAATTCCGAAATTACAAGCATCTACTCCCGCATATACACATCTTGAAGCCAACCAATATTGCTTTCCAGTTGTAGTAATTTTTGTATTCTTATTTGCTTCTCCATCATATTGATTTGATTTAATATTTAAACTGCCTTGAGCAAATACAGATTGTTCGCTTTGTGGTTGCATGTAGTATGAAGTTTGGCTTGACCAACCAGTCCTATAATCTTCATTGTCATGATCTAAGCTAATTGGATATTTATTGTTTGTTGTGTAAGTATAATCTTCATAGCTTCTAGAGTCAGAATAAAAATCTTCAAAATTAGCACTTCTTGCACTTATTACTTTGTTTCCATTTACTGTTGCAGTTCCATATAGAGTATTACAAATTTCGTTTAAGGCTTTTACCCCATTATTGTATCCTGATGATTTTGAAAGAGTTATCTTTAAATCTGTTGATTTAATTGCAATTAAGTCAACTGTATCACCATTATCTTTCAAAACTTCCCATCTAAGATTTTCTGCAACTAATTTGTCAGCTTGGTTATTTGCGTCAACTCCTACTGAAACTCCTCTTATAATTGATGTTGGATCTTCTTTATTTAATACTTCATCTATTGATGTGTAATTTTTTTCAGTATCAATACCTACTTGGTTTGTTACATCTGTTCCAGTTTCAAAAATTTGTGTATTAACAGCGTTTTCTTGTTGGCTACGATTCTTTCTTTGAGCTTCTGCTTTTCTGCTTGCCATAATTTGACTATAAACAAAATATCCAATAACTGCTACGAACAATATAATAATTATTATAACCATTATAGTAAGAATCTTTTTATTTTTTTTACTTACAACTTTTTCCTTTTCTTTCTGTTCATTTTTTATTTCTTTTAATTTTAATTGATCAACATAATTGTTAGAATTAAATGTAGAATCAGGGTTATCATCAAAATTAACTGGATTACCATAGTTCTGACTATTAATAGTACCATTCAATTGGCCATTGTATCCTTGGTTATTAATGCCTCCATTTATTTGGCCATTGTATCCTTGGTTATTAATACCTCCATTTGGTTGGACACTGTATCCTTGGTTATTAATTCCTCCATTTATTTGACTATTGTATCCTTGGTTATTAATGCCTCCATTTGGTTGGCCATTATTTCCTTGGTTATTAATGTCTCCATTTATTTGACTATTGTATCCTTGGTTATTAATGTCTCCATTTATTTGACTATTGTATCCTTGGTTATTAATTCCTTCATTTGGTTGGACACTGTATCCTTGGTTATTAATTCCTTCATTTGGTTGGCCATTGTATCCTTGGTTATTAATTCTTCCATTTAGTTGACTATTGTATCCTTGGTTATTAATTTCTTCATTTAGTTGGCCATTGTATCCTTGGTTATTGATGCCTCCATTTGGTCGGCCACTATATCTTTCATTTGCATCATTATGATTAGGATTTTCATTATTGTTTAAATTAAAACCATTAATTTCAGCCATAACTTTTTTCCTTTCATTTGTTTACTATCATTTTGTATTATAATTTAAAATTTTATAAAATGCAATATTGTAAACATAAAATTTTTCCTGATTGTTACCAATTAATTTTTATGTTCGCTTTTATTTATTTTTTTCTTATGATATAATGCCCTTAGTTTGGAATAATATTTCAAAATCAAGTAAAAATATACATAGGAGGTTTTTTATGAGTGATTTATTAAATAAAAATAAGTCTGGTTGGGAAAATGTTGATGACGAAATGAAATCAAAAATTTTTGATTTTGCTGATGATTATATGCATTTTTTAAACCTATCAAAGACTGAGAGAGAAATTGTTACTAATGCAACTGCACTTGCAAAAGAAAACGGTTTTAAAAATTTAGACGAATACAGTGAACTACACCCTGGAGATAAGGTATATTATGTAAATAGAAATAAAAATTTATACCTAGCTGTTATTGGTCAAGATGATATTGAAAGTGGAATAAACATTATTGGTGCTCATGCAGATTCACCTAGACTCGATTTAAAACCAAATCCACTTTATCAAAATGGTGACTTATCTTACTTTAATACACACTATTATGGTGGTATTAAAAAGTATCAATGGACTACAATTCCATTAAGTATACATGGCGTTATTGTAAAAGAAAATGGAGAAAAAATAACTATTTCAATTGGTGAAAGTGATGATGAACCTGTATTTGTCATCACAGATCTTTTACCTCATCTAGCAAGAGCTCAGCAACAAAAGAAATTAAGTGAAGCTATTGAGGCTGAGAAATTAGATGTTGTTGTTGGAAATATCCCTCTAAATGATGATAATTCTGATAATGAGAAAGATAAATGTCCAGATAAAATTAAAGAAAATATTATGAAAATCCTTAATAAAAAATATGGAATAACAGAAGAAGATTTTATAAGTAGTGAACTTGAAGTAGTTCCAGCTTTTAAAGCTAGAACACTTGGATTAGATGAAAGCCTTGTAGCTGCTTATGGTCAAGATGATAAGGTTTGCGTTTATTCTAGTTTAAGAGCAATTCTTGAAATTGAAAATCCTAAAAAAACTGCAATTTGTTTGTTTTCAGACAAGGAAGAAATTGGTTCTATGGGTAATACAGGAATGCAATCACATGTATTTGACACCTTTGTATCAGAACTTTTAAATAAACTTAGAATTAATAAACCTAATTTACTTGATAAGGTATTTTGCAATTCAAGAATGTTGTCAGCAGATGTTGATGCTGGTGTTGATCCTCTTTATCAAGATGTAAATGATTTAGGAAACGCAGGCTTCATAGGTCATGGTATTGCAGTTAATAAATATACAGGTGCTGGTGGAAAATATGATTCATCTGATGCAAATGCTGAATACGTTGCATTTATACGAAACATATTTAATCAAAATAATATTAAATATCAGTTATCAGAACTTGGAAAAGTTGATGCTGGTGGAGGCGGTACAATCGCATACATTTTAGCTAATAAAGGTGTTGATGTTATTGACTGTGGAGTTCCAGTATTATCAATGCATTCACCTTATGAAGTAACAAGTAAATTTGATATCTATGAAGCATACAGAGCTTATAAAACATTCTTTAACAATTAAAATATGAACTTTAAGACAGCTAGAATATGAACCTTATAGTTTATAGAAACTTTAAGACAGCTAGAATTCAAAATTTCTTAATAATTAAAAATTTTATTATAAATTAAAAAACAAACCTTATAATTCATAAGGCTTGTTTTTATATTTATTACTACTATAAATAAAAAAGCAAAATTTTTCAGTAGTGTTTATTTTTGCTTATTTATAATTTTATTTCTTCCTTATAAATAAAAAAAGCAAAAATAAACTAAAACTTTTCAGTTCTGTTTATTCCTGCTTATTTATAATTTATTTCTTTCTTTTTCTAACTATTGAAATTATTATTCCTGTAATTATTAATACTAGTGGGATTGCAAAAATTATAATTCTAACAATTAAATCTTGTTTTCCACTTGCAGTTTCAAATGAAACATATTCAGTTCCTGTTTGTTTTCTTATACTTATTGAGTCTTCTCTATCTGATAAATATGCTATTGTATTTAAAAGTAAATCTTTATTATTTCTTAGATAAATTGGATAAGTATATGAATTTCCAACTTGCATTGTATAGTTTGTTGCAAAAAATGCATTTGAGTATGCAACAAGTGTTGCTTTTGTATTATCATTAATTTGTTTTACTAAGGTTTCACCTAATACATAATTACCTTTAGTATCATCATCACTTGATTTTTTTATGTAACTATCTGTTGAAGTGAATTTTTCTTTATAAAATGATTTACTAGATGATGTAATAAATGAACTTGCAGTAACTTTTAGTTCAGAAAGTTTATCACTATCAACAGTATTAATTTTTCCGGCATCAGCCATTACAATTTTTCCATCTGTATAAATATTCTTTACAATTTCATTATAAGTCATATTTGGAATCAATGCATCTGGGTATCCTTGAATCATATTATCAGAGTTCTCTTCGCAAACAATTCCATAAGAAAAACTAATTCCAAATTCACCTAAAATTTTATTAATATTCTTATAATTATCACTATTATAATTTTGAATATTTAAATATGGATCTTGCATCCACATTATTTTTCCACCATTATCAATGTAATTTTGAATTTTCTCTGTTTCTGCATCTGTAAAATCTGATATAGGATTTGCAATTACCAATACATCACACGTTTCTGGCATATTGCTTGTTAATAAATCAAGAGTATTAACATCATTAATATCATTTTTTATGTATTGTGCAAATGTATACATAGGCATTGATGAATCAATTCCATATTCCCCGTTTCCAGTTAAGAAATATATTTGAGGTTTTGATGATACAGTTACATCCATAATTGCATTTGTTAGTTTTTGTTCAGTAACATCTACTTGTCCTCCACTTGACTGGTCATAAACAGACATTTCAGAATTGTCAACAACCTTATATCTTTGATTTGAAGAAACAGCTACTAATTGATCTGTTGATGAAATATTATACTCTGTTGCTAAATCAGGTCTTTCAGATGTTGAAACAACTTGAACCTTGATTTTATCATTTATTTTTTCATATTGTCTTCCTAAAACTACTGGTGTAGAAGTTTCATCATATCCAAAAAAATACATTGTAACATTTTGTTCTATTTTTGAAATTTCATTTTTTGAGTCATCAGAAAGTGTATATACTTTTTGAGCAGTAAAGTCTATTGGATTCAACTTTAAATTGTTAATAACAACATTTAAAACAATAAATATTGCAAGTATCAAAGCAACTATTGCCAATGTTGAAGAAGTATTTTTTAGCCATTTATTTTTTAATAATCTTTTAAAACGGCTAGGTCTTTTGGTTTTAATTAATTGCTTTGTCGTTTGAGTTTTTGTTGATTGCTTATCTTTCATAATTATTCCCTTTCTACTATTTTACTAATTTTCTTCTTTGTAACACCATTATTGTAAATAACAAAAACATTACAATAAATGATATTAATAAAACTAAATTTGCAATTGATATCGTTCCCTTTATAAATGAATTTCCGAATGCATCAATTAGTGAAAAGTCACTTAATGAAGATATCATATTAGGTAATAGCCATGTAAGAATGAAAAATCCTATTGAAACAACTGCTGCTATTACTTGGTTTTCAGTAATGCTTGAAGCAAACATTCCAAATGAAACATAAGCTAATGCCAATAATGAAATTCCTATTATTGAAACAATACTGCTTGCAAATTGTGGTTTTGCAAAAAATTTTAGAATAAAGTAGTATATCAATGTTGAAAATGTTGCAATTAAAACAACAAATGCAGCTGCTAAGAATTTTCCAAGTACAATTGATGTTACACTTCTTGGTGAAGTTAATAACAAAATTTCTGTTCCATTTTTCCTTTCTTCTGAAAATGTCCTCATAGTAAGTATTGGTACCATAAATGTTAAAAATAATATAATTAACAAATTACTAAAAATTAAAGTAAATTGAGCTGTTTGGTATTGAAAAATTCCTATATAAAAGTATAAACTGCAAATTAATAGGAACACACCAATAAAGCAATATCCAATTGGAGATAAAAAGTATTGCTTAAACTCTTTTTTTGCTATTGCCCACATTATTTGTTACCTCCTTTTTTATTTTGTTTTGTTTCTCTTTTCTCTTTTGACTCTTTTTTGCTTTCATTTGTTGCTTTTTTATTTTCTTTTCTTTTTTCTTTTGCTTCTTTTTTTATTTCTTTTTTATTTTGTTTTCTATCCTTTTTCTCAGCTTTCTTTTCTGCTTTATCTTTCTGTTGTTTATTTTTAATTTCATTTTTTGCTCTTTTTACAGTTTCTTTTATTTGCTTTTCTTCTTCAATTTCTTTAATAATTTCCGCATCTCTTTCTAATCTTTGTTTTTCTTTTTCTTCTTTGATTGCAACTTTTTTCTCTTTTTTTGTCATATTTGCAATCTTAGCTTTTCTTTCTGCATTTTCAATTCTTTTCTTTTCATCTTCATTTTTATTTTTAATTTCTTGTTCATCAATTATCGTTAAAAATGCATCTTCAAGTGTATTTTCGTTTTTCTTTAATTCAAAAATTGTTATATTATGTTTTGGAAATTCTGTAAACACTTCTTTTCTAATATCAAAATCTTTTTTTCCATATATTAAGTATTGTTTAGTATTATCATCATTTTTCTTAATAATTTTAACAGAAGTAATTCCATCAATGTATTTTGGTATATTCTTCATGTTATCTTCTTTGTCTTCAACAGTAACAATAATACTATTATCATTTTTCGTTTTCTCTTCAAGATTTTCTGGTGTATCAATTGCAACAATTTTTCCTTTATTTATAATGATTACTTTTTCGCATATTTGACTAACTTCAGATAAAATATGTGAACTTAGAATAACAGTATGTTCTTTTCCAAGATTTTTAATTAATTCTCGAATATCAGCTATTTGCTTTGGATCAAGTCCAACAGTTGGCTCATCTAAAATCAACACATCTGGGTTTCCCATTAGAGCTCCTGCTAAGCTAACTCTTTGCTTATATCCTCTTGAAATATTTTTTATAAGTTTATTTTCTACATTTTTTAGACCAGTTTTTTCAATAATATTTTCAACTTCCTGCTTTTTTGTTTTTTTACTAACTCTTTTTAATTCAGCCATATATGTAATAAACTCTTTAACTGTTAAATCCATATATAATGGGGTATTTTCAGGCATATAGCCTATTTGTTTTTTTGCTTTTAAAGGAGATTTTGATATATCATGTCCATTTATAATAATAGCTCCCTTAGTTGGCTCAATATAACCTGTAAGCATATTCATAGTAGTTGATTTTCCTGCACCATTTGGTCCTAAAAATCCAACTATCTCATGATCATTTACTTCAAAGCTAATATCGTTAACTGCTGTAAAATTTCCATACTTTTTTGTAACATTTTTAACTTCAATCACAATTTTGCCCTCCATAATTTTTATAACGTTCTCATTTTATCACTATTTTGCCCTAAATGACAATACTTTCACAAAACTTTCACATAAAAAAAGACAATTCGACGTCATAATTTTGTCAATTGTCTATTTAATAATTATTCTTTGTCTGGATTTGGTGCTCCTACTGGGCATACAGATGCACAAGTTCCGCATCCAATACATTTTTCAGGATCAATTACATACTTTCCGTCTCCTGGTGTTATAGCACCAACTGGACATGCAGCAGCACATGCTCCGCACATAATGCAATTATCATTAATTTTATATTTTTCCATATTTTTCACCACCTTTCCATTCTTATTTATATGTCATCATCTTGAGCATTTTTCTTTTCAAATTTATCTATTTCTACTATTTTCTTAAGTTCTTTTAAATCTTCTTTACTTTCGTCACTTTCCATATCTTGTTTTGTATCTTTAATAATTTTTAATTCAGATGGTTTATATTTTTTATAATAATCATTATTTTCTTCGTCTTTTAATTTAACTTTAATAATTTCATTAAGAACTTCAACAGAATCAACTCTTCCTTCTCCATCCTCTGTTTTTACAATTGCACCTACATGTGGTAATTTTTTCATCTTATCCTCATAAACATTTTGTTCATATCGCAAGCAACACATAAGCCTTCCACAAACTCCAGTGATTTTTGAAGCATTAAGAGATAAATTTTGTTCTTTTGCCATTTTTATTGATGTTCCATCAAAGTTTTTTAAGAAAGAACAGCAACATAATTCTCTACCACATATTCCATTACCTCCAAGCCTTCTGACCTGTTCCCTTGTGCTAATTTGTCTAAGTTCAATTCTTGTTTTGTATATACTTGCCAAATCTTTAACAAGCTCTCTAAAATCGATTCTATTATCAGCTGTAAAATAAAATATTAATTTTGAATTATCTAATAAATACCTTACCTCAACTAATTTCATATCTAATTTATATTCTTTGATTTTTTTTGTGCACTCTTTAAAAGCTTTTTTCTCTTCTTGTTCATTTTCCTTTTGGCGTTTTAAATCATCTTTATTAGCTTTTCTAATTATTGGTTTTATTGGTTCTGCAAACTTTGTTTCATCAACAGTTTTGTTTACAAATTTGATTGTTCCAAGTTCCTTTCCCATCTTTGTCTCAACAACAACTTGATCATTAACCTTAAGATCAATATCCTTTGGATCAAAGAAATATGTTCTGCCTTTTCCTCTGAAATTAACTCCAACCGCTTCTATCATTAATTATTCCTTTCCATTTATCTTTTTCCATGACTTTATAAGTAAATTATCAATTGTCATTTCATAATTATTATTCATCTTTACTTTTTGTTTTGTTTTTTCAACAACACTTATTAAGTCTAACATACCATTATTTAATAAGCAAACATTCATGTAATTTAATAAATTCATGATTTCGTCTTTGTTCTTGTATAAAATATCAGAATTATTTAAAACATATAGCAAATCTTTTGTCTTTAAGTTATTAATCAAATCTATAATTTGCCTGTATTTTTCTAATTTATCATTTAGCTGTTCATAATCTTTTAAACTGCCATTTAATATTTCAAGTTCATCATCAGTTTTTTTTCCAATAGCCTTTTCAATCTCATCATTTGATAGACTATTGAATTTAATTCTTACACAACGTGATTTAATAGTTGGAAGTAATAAGTTATCATTTGAAACAATTAAAATTATAACCACAAACTTTGGAGGTTCTTCAAGAGTTTTAAGTAATGCATTTTGTGCTGATTCATTCATTCTATCTGCATTATCAATTACATATACCTTTTTGTTAGAAATAATCGGTTTTTCATTTGCATTGTTAACAACTTTCTCTCTTATTTGGTCAATCGTTATAATGTCCTTTTTGTATTCTCCATAATCTATTTCAACATAATCAGGATTACTTTTAGCATCAAATTTTTTGCACGAATCACAAGTATTATTACAATTTATGTCCTTCAAGCACAATATATGCTTTGCAAATTCTCTTGCAAAACCTTTTTTTCCTATGCCTTCTATTCCTGAAAACATGTAGCTATTTGCGATTTTTCCTGTTTTTATAATGTTTTCAAGTTCATTTTTTATTTCATTGTTCCCAACTAAATTTTCAAACAAATTATTCTCCTATTTAATTTAATATGTTTTCTTTTTTTATCAAATATATTATTCTACTTTTCCAAATTTATTTAATGGCCAAAATCTAAATGCAACTCTACTTTCTATTTTGCTATATGGAATACATCCAAATGAGCGTGAGTCTAATGAAACAGATCTATGATCACCCATCACAAAAAGTGAATTTTCTGGAACAACAATATCATAAAACTTTCCCATAGCTTCTGTCGTTACACTTTCATCTAAATAGCTTTCTTTAAGTAATTCTCCATTGATATAAACTTTTCCCTCTATTATTTGAACATGTTCTCCTGGTAATCCAATTACTCTTTTTATGTAATTTTTCTTTCCAATTTCAAGTACATTATAATTAAATTTTTTAATTAAACTTGTTTTATTATTATCATATTGTGCTACTGGATTGTTTAAATTAACATTTTCCATATCAGAATATTTTTCTTTTGTTGGAGCTTCAAATGTAATTATATCTCCTCTTTTTAATTGTATTTTAAAAGTTTTAACAGTTCTATTTAATAATAATCTATCTCCTTGTTTTAGAGTTGGATACATTGAATCCATTTGTACAACTGTTGGTGTACATAAAAAATATTTTACAAAAATTGCAATTGCAATTGCAATTAATATACAATAAATCCATTCCCAAATTTCTTTAATCCAATTTTTTTCAATCATTTGTTTGTTTCTTGTCCTTTCATAATTGGTATTCTCAAAACAACCTCAGTTCCTTTTCCAATCTCACTTTTAATATCAATATTGCCATTGTTCTTTTCAATTATTTCTTTTGCAATTGAAAGACCTAAACCAGTTCCTCCCATTTGCCTTGAACGAGCTTTATCGACACGGTAAAATCTTTCAAAAATTTTATCCAAATCTTCTTTAGGAATACCAATTCCATTGTCTTTTATTTTTACATAAGCATCTGTTAAATATCCAACATAAACACTTATTGTTCCTCCCTCTTTTGTATACTTAACACTATTACTAATTATATTAATAATAACTCTTTCTATTCCATCATAATCAGCATGTACAGGAGGAACATTTGCTGTTACATAACATTCAAGTTTTTGTTTTTTTCTTTTAACCTCAATTTCAAATTTCTCGCAACATTTTTTTGCCAATGTTCCTAGGTCAAAATTAGTTGCCTCACTTTCTTCTTCTTTTTTATCATACTTAGAAAGAGTAAGCAAATCTTGAACAATTTTTTCCATTCTAACTGAATTATCATAAATTACTTCTATCCAATGCCTTTTTTGTTTGACATCAGCATCCTCATTATCAATTAATGTTTCTGCAAATCCTTTAATTGAAGTTAATGGTGTTTTTAATTCATGAGAAACATTTGCAACAAAATCTTTTCTCATATTATCAAGTTTTACATGTTCAGTAATATCCTGTATTACAACCATAAGTCCAGTTGGAATATTTTCATCATCTTTGAAAGGCACAAAAAACAAATTCATTGTACCTTGATTGTTTTCAATTTTCTTTTCAGATGAAGCTAAATTTTCAAGATATATAATCTTTTCCATATTTATATCTTTATATTTTTTAAAAATTTCGTTAAAAGTTCTTTGAGAATCCTTAAGTTCTAATAATTTTATAGCCTCAGGGTTTATATAAATTACATTACCGTCAGTATCAAAAGCAATAACACCATCAGTCATATATTTTAACATTGTGTCTGTTTGAATCTTTTGATTATCAGCTATTCTTAAATTTTCCTTTAATTCATTTAATGCATTGTCAAAATCTTTGTTATCAGTTTGTAAATATTCAAGTTTATCATATGGACTTCCGCTTTTTAGCATTCTTGACATAGGTTTTACCCATTTTTTATATGTTAATATTCCAAAAATAATACTTATTACTCCCAAACCACACATAGTTGCAATAATTATTATCGTAATTATATTTTTAACTTCACTATAACCTTCAAACTTACTACACCCTATTTGAATTAGAATACCATCAAGTAATAGTACAAGTTCCCCTATAATAAAACTTGATAATATCATTTTGTAATGATAATTTTTCATTTAATTAATCCTCTATTTGCTAGCAATATAATATCCTACTCCTCTTTTTGTTATAAGAATTTTTGGATTAGATGTGTTTTTTTCAATTTTTTCTCTTATTCTTCTAACTGTAACATCAACTGTTCTAATATCTCCAAAATATTCATATCCCCAAACTTTTTCAAGTAAATCTTCTCTTGTAACAACTTGTCCTGGCTTTTGAGCAAGATATTTTAAAACCTCAAATTCTCTTCTAGTTAAATCATTTACTTGTTCACCTTTAACATTAGCCTCAAATTTATCTAGATCAAGAGTTAAAACACCAATTACGATTTTGTTATCTTTTGTCTTAACAATTTGTCCTTCATTGTTATCTGTTTTTCTTAAATTTGCTTTTATTCTGGCAACTAATTCTCTTGTGCTAAAAGGTTTTGTCATATAATCATCAGCTCCAATTTCAAGTCCAACTATTTTGTCAACTTCTTCGCCTCTTGCTGAAAGCATAATTATTGGAACGTTACTGTCTTGTTGACGTATTTTTTTGCAAACTGTTAGTCCATCCATTTTAGGAAGCATAACATCTAATAGAATTATGTCAGGATGATTTTCAGTTGCTAATTTAAATCCATCTTCACCATTATTGGCAGAAATAAAATTATATCCTTCTTTTTCAATATTTACTTTTAATAAATCAATTATTGAATCTTCATCATCGACTGCTAATACTGTTTTTCTTTCGTCTTCAATGTTTTCATTTTTTTCCATATTACAACCTTCCTTTTATAAAAAGCATTTGCAATATTTATATCATAAAAAAGTAGAATTATCAAGATAATTCTACTTTTTTATTGATTATTTTACATTACTTTTATTCTGGCGTTCGTTTAATCTTACAACATGCATTTACTTTACAGAATTACTTTTCTTCGCCTTTGTTTTCTTCTGTTTTAGTGTTAGTTGCGGTAGCTTTACAAGTTTTTGTTCCTAAATATTCTGATTTTCCAAATCCTAATATAGGATAGAATATAACTGGTAAAATTGTTAAACCAATTCCAAATCCAGTGCTTCTTCCAAATTTTTTAGCAAATTCAATATTAAGCCAAAAATCTATAAAAATATTTGCTATTGGAACACATAACAAGAAGAAGAAAGCTGTATGAATTCCTGCTAATTGAAACTTAACAAAAATATTATGTCCTGGAACTAGTGCTTCCCATCCGTCAAGTCCAGCCTTTTTGTATGTTTTCCATTGTCCAATAATTTGAATAACAAGACATACTATGGCAAAAAGCCACATAGTAGCGAAAAATCCAACAATAAAGCCCAATATTGAATCTCCAGCTGTACTATATCCATAATATTCTGGATAATCATAGTAAAATTCACTATGCATAACAAAACCTCCCTTTGTTTTCTTATAAATTATATTACTTTTATATATCATTATTAAAAAAAATTCAATAGTTAATATCAAAAATTATGAAAAACTTGTAATAGGATGCCATATAAGATTAACTTGTGAACATTAGTGGTAATCAGGCTTCAAGTTAAATTTTAGAACTAATCAAAAGTTATCAAAGTAGTTAATATCAAAAAATATGAAAAAGAGATAGCAAAGTTGCTATCTCTTTTTCATTAATTAGTTAATTTCAGCTTCAACTATCTATTTGATAATTGTGATTCAGCTTGTTGGATCATTTTCTTTACCATATTTCCACCAACTTTACCAGCATCTTTTGCAGCAATGTCACCATTGTATCCATCTTTTAAAGATACTCCAACTTCATTTGCAACTTCATATTTGAATTTGTTTAAAGCTTCTGGAACATTTTTTGAACTTTTTGAGTTTGTCATGATAGTTCACCTCCATATATTTCTAAAAAAGACATTTTCAATTGATTAATTGAATTTTATCTTTTTCATTATATATGATGTGCAAATTTTAACTTTTTAAACTGGTAATTTTTTCATTTTATAAAATTTTATTTATTTAAATTTTCTAAAAATAATTTATTCAAAAGCTGAGGGTTAGCCTTACCATGTGTTTCTTTCATTGCTTGTCCTACTAAATATCCTAATGCTCTATCCTTGCCATTTTTGTAATCAATAATTGATTGTGGATTTTTTGATAATACATCATCAACAACTTTTCTAATTGATGCTTCATCAGAAATTTGTAACAATCCTTTTTCTTCAACAATTTTTTTCGGAGATCTTGGATTTTCAAACATTTCTTCTAGTACAGTTTTTCCTATTTTAGTACTTATTTCACCATTATCTATTATTTTTACAAACTCTGCTAGTTCTTCTGCTGTAAATGGAATTTGTTCTGGTTCCATTTCCTTTTCATTAAGTATTCTTGCAATATCAGATGTTAGCCAATTACAAACAGCTTTATAATTACCACAAATCTTTCCAGCTTTTTCAAAAATATCTGAATATGCTTTTGAAGATGTTAAAGCATTTGCATCCTTTTCTGATAAACCTATTTCTTCCATATATCTCTTTTTTCGGCTTTCAGGCATTTCTGGCAAATTATTTTTTATATTTTCTATGTATTCGTCAGATAGTTTTATTGCAACTAAATCAGGCTCTGGAAAATATCTATAATCCTCAGCATTTTCCTTTGTTCTCATTGTATATGTTCTACCTGCAACATCATCCCATCTTTTTGACTCCTGCTCAACCTCTTTGTTATTTTCATAATCTGAAATTTGCTCTTCACTTTCATAGTCAATAGCTCTTTGAATTGATTTAAAAGAGTTCATATTTTTCATTTCATGACGAGTTCCAAATGGTTCACCAATTTTATGTACTGAAACATTTACATCAGCTCTTAATGATCCTTCTTCCATTTTACAGTCAGATACATCTATGTATTGAAGAATTGATTTCAATTTTTTCAAATATCTGTCAGCCTCTCCGCTTGAACGAATATCAGGTTCAGAAACTATTTCAATTAATGGAACTCCCGCTCTGTTTAAGTCAACTAAACTTCCTCCCGAGAATTCATTGTGATTTAGTTTTCCAGCATCTTCCTCAATATGAATTCTTAAAATTCTAACTTTTTTAGGTTTTCCATTATCGTCTTCAATTTCAATATATCCATTTTTACACAATGGTTTATCAAATTGTGAAATTTGATATGACTTTGGTAAATCAGGATAAAAATAATTCTTTCTATCATTTTTACTATTTTCTTCTATTTCACAATTTGTTGCAAGTCCAGCTTTTACTGCATATTCAACAACCTTTTCATTTAATGTTGGTAATGCTCCCGGAAGTGCCATGCATATTGGGCAAATATGAGTATTAGGTTCTGCTCCAAATTCTGTTGGACATGAACAAAATATTTTTGTTTTTGTTGATAATTCAGCATGGACTTCAAGTCCAATAACTGTTTCATAATCTTCTCTTGCCATTATTTCTTCCTTTAAAATATATTTAGGATTTTGTGGTTCCTATAACCGTTTATTTTTTCTAATTCTTATTAAGCTATTAATTTATCATAATTAACACTTTTCAGAATAATTGTATCTAGTTTTTTAGTGTAATTGTATCTAGTTTTTTAGAATAATTGTATCTATTTTTTTAGTATAATTTCATCTAGCTTTTTAGTATAATTTCATCTAGTTTTTTAGTATAATTGCATCTAGTCTTTTCTAAAATCAGGTTTATAATTTTCTCTAAATTTTATTTTTTGTTCAAATGCATAAGCTGCATTGTAAATTTTTCCTTCATTAAATCTATTTGCAATTAATTGCATACCTATTGGCATGTTATTTGAATCGACTCCAGCTGGAATTGAAATAGCTGGAACTCCTGCGATATTTATTGATACTGTACAAATATCAGCCAAATACATTTCAAGTGGATTATTTGACTTTGATCCAATTGTAAAAGCTGTTGTTGGTGAAACAGGAGTTAATAAAACATCATATTTTTTAAAGGCTTCATTAAACTTGTTAACAACATATGTACGAACTTTTTGCGCTTTTTTGTAATAAGCATCATAATAACCTGATGAAAGAACATAAGTTCCAAGTATAATTCTTCTTTTTACTTCTTTTCCAAATCCTTCTGTTCTTGAATTCTTATATAATTCGTCAAGATTAGAATAATTTTTTGTTCTATAACCATATCTAATTCCATCAAATCTTCCAAGATTTGAGCTGGCTTCTGCACAAGCAATTATATAATATGTTGCAAGTGAATATTTGGCAACATCAAGTGAGCATTCTTCAACCTCAGCTCCTAAATTTTCATAAGTTTTTATTGCTTCTTTAAGTTTAGATTTTACTTCCTCATTGATTCCTTCTCCAAAGAATTCCTTTGGTACTCCAATTTTTAATCCCTTGACATCTTGTTTTAAATATTTTGTATAGTCTTCTTTTTCATGATTAATTGAAGTTGAATCTTTTTCATCCTTACCAGCAATAACATTTAATAACATTGCAGAGTCTGTAACATCCTTTGTGATTGGCCCAACTTGGTCAAGTGATGAAGCAAATGCAACTAGTCCATATCTTGAAACAAGTCCATAAGTAGGTTTTAGCCCAACAACTCCGCAAAAAGCTGATGGTTCTCTAATTGATCCTCCTGTATCAGATCCAAGTGCCCATGGTACCATATTGGCAGCAACAGCAGCTGCTGAACCTCCTGATGAACCTCCTGGAACTTTGTTTAAATTCCATGGATTATGTGTAATTTGCATTGCAGAATTTTCTGTTGAACTTCCCATTGCAAATTCGTCCATATTTAGTTTTCCCAAATTTATCATTTCACATTCATTTATTTTTTCAATTACAGTCGCATCATAAGGAGAAACAAAATTTTCAAGCATTTTAGATGCACATGTTGTTTTTACATTTTTGGTACATAAATTATCTTTTATTCCAATTGGTATTCCTGCTAACTCATTGTTTCTTCCATTTTTATCAATTGCTTCTGCTTGTTTAATAGCATCATCAGTTGTTAAAGTAATAAAAGCCTTAACATCTTTTTCTTTTTCATTTATTCTATTAGTATAAGCATCCACAATTTGTTTCGATGTAACTTCATTGTTATCAAGCTTTTTAACTAATTCATGTACTGTAAGTTCTGTTATATCCATTTAATTTTTATGTGACAATTTAATCAAAATTAAAATAATCACATTACTCCTTTCTTAATCATAATTTTGCTATATTTTATTAAAATACGGTTCAAAAGTTAATTTTATAAATCATTATTTTTGCAATATCTATTGTGCCTTAACCCTTTTTCGTTGTTCTTATTGTACATTTGTCTCTTTTTGTTTTTGTTGTTATTATACCTTTGTCTCTTTTTGTTTTTGTTGTTATCATACCTCTGTCTTTTTTGTTTTGTTGTTATTATACATTTGTCTTTTTTATGTTTCAATTTAAAACAATTTATTTACACTATTTAGTAATCTATTATTAATACTTCCAATCAAGTAAATCTTTTAGCTCTTTTTTTACATCTTCAATAGGTCTACTATTATTAATATTTACAACATTTATATTTTTATATTTGTTTTTAATTTCATTAGACATTTTTAAATATTCTTCTTGTTGAATAATACTACTTGATTTCTCAAAATCCGCGTTTTTCATTTTAGCTTTGTCAGGTCTGTCCAATCTTTTTGAATATTCATCTTCATTTTCTAAATATAATGTTATGTAATATATATCAAAATCAAGTTTTGAAAGTTTTTCAAGAAGTCTATCATATACATCAGTAAATTTGTATTCTTTTTTACCTAACCTGCAGTAAATTTCTTCTGTAAAAAAAGTTCTATCAAAAAGCAAATTAACATTTGTGTTTTGCATAGCTTCTATATAATTCATTAATGCATCATACATTTTTATAGATTTTTCTCTACCAGTTTTTGTAACATCATGCGTTCCACACAACCTATACAAATTTGTATATGAAATTGAATTTCTAATAAAATCTGTAATTGTTGTTTTTCCAACGCCTTGTGGACCTTCAACAATAATTATTTTTGAATTTGCCATTTTTATTAATATTCCTTTCTCTAAAGTTAATTAATATCAACTATTGTTTTTGCTTTTTTATAATTAGTTTTACTTTTCTTTGTTAACTATTTGTAATTCACTAATTTTATATAAAGATAAATACTTTATTATATTGATTATTTCTTATTAGTAAATTAAAAATTTTTTTAGTTAATAACTTTTGGAATATTAAACATATTGTTCTCCATCTCAGGAGCATTCTTCAATATACCCTCTTTATTATTAAATTCAACGGGTTCATCTTTTCTAAAAACATTACATTGCTCCGTTGTTCCAATTGTCTCATCAAGATTATCAATTGGAGCATTTTGAATAACTTCAACATAATTTAAAATATCATCAAGATTTTTTAAATATTCATCAATTTCTTCATCTTTAATATTTAAATCTGCTAAATTTGCAATGTGCAATAATTCTTCTTTACTTACTTTATTTTGCATTTTATCACCTCATTTTAGTCACTTTTTTCATCTTTTATAATATATCACAATTTATTGGGTTTTACAACGAAAATTTATAATTAATTTTCTAAAATCTTGTATTTACTTAGATTTTGCTTTTAATTCTGCTTT
>Ga0256406_1003892_pt1 | contig 17816 bp, 17 predicted proteins | sample RumenRJG_03DNA_FD_185986 | JGI IMG/M metagenome (GOLD analysis project Ga0256406, IMG submission 185986) | Bovine rumen microbial communities from Lethbridge, Alberta, Canada - RJG_03 | ecosystem: Host-associated > Mammals > Digestive system > Stomach > Rumen | place: Canada: Alberta | collected...
GAATTCGATGTGAATGGCGATTATCTGGACGAAGAGACGATCAAACTGCTCGGCACTGCGAGGAAGGGGCTGTTCCGTTTCCAGGTCGATGTCGAGAGTACGAACGCTGAGGCGCTGGCTGCAGCGGGGCGAAAGGCGAATATCTATCAGCTGATGTACAATGTCTCGAAACTTCTCCGCTATGGAAATATCGAGATCACGACGACGCTCCGCGCCGGACTTCCGTTCGACTCGCCGGATCGGTTCGCGCGTTCATTCAATAAGGTGTACGAGCTGAAGGCCGATCATTTTGAAGTGGAAGTGCTGCGGCTCCGGAAGGGCACCCGTTTGAGAGACCATGCGGAGGAATACGGATACCAGTACAGCAGCAGACCGCCGTATGAGGTGATTTCCAATGACTTCATGCCGGCGTCGGATCTGATCCGGATCAAGAACATCGCAAAGCTTTTGAAGCTGTATGTATCAGAAGGCGGGTTCGAAGGATCGATTCCGAAGATGCTTACGGATCTCCGGCTCCGCCCGTATGCTCTTTTCTCCGGGCTGGAGAAATATATCGATGAGAACCGGCTTGGCGACCGGCTGAAGAAGAAAGACAACCTGTACCGGATCCTGTACGGCTATGCGACTACGCTTTATGATGAGCGCAGCGAGACGCTGAAGCTTCCGGAGCTGATGGATGAAATCCACCGGGACCTCGAGCACAATGAGCCGGCGGACCGGGTGCGTAAATTTGACAAAAAAGGATGGGAACTGCATGCTTGATCTTTCCGACAAGATAAAAGAATACCTGATCCCACTGAACCAGTCGATGCTGTTCGATGAGCTGTCTCCATCATATCAGCAGCGTGCCGGCGTCGCCGATATCCTTCGGGGCGTGCCGGTGCCGATTGCAGCAGATGCAGCGGAACAGCTGACCACGCTGTCGATTGCGATGGGCATGGCGAGAGTGATCGGTGCGGATCCGGGATTCCGGTATGCGCCGGCATACATCGATTATCTTCGCCATATGTTCGGAGACGGAGCGGCTAAGGTTCTCGTATCAGAAGGTGCGAAAAACGGCGGCCTCGGCCATTTTGAGCTCGCCTGCGTCTATTTCAGGGCGGCTCTTCAGCTCAATCCGGGCAGCCGGGACGCACTGTATCTGTACGGCCGCGCTTGCAAGGACGCGTATGAGCAGGAGGACAAAGACGAGAAATATGTCGGCTGCTTCAAGGCGCAGTCGATTGAAGTTTTTGAAGTGCTGACGATTGAGCATCCGAAGTATGCCATGGGATTCTATTTCCTCGGCTACAGTTATGCGAATATGGGCCTCTATACGAAGGCTCAGCTGACATGGGAAGAGTTCATGAATTTGACGCGCAGTGATTCTGAAGACGAAGAAGAGTCGGATATGGAAAAGATTCCTGACGACGAGATGCAGGAGCTTCGCGAGGAAATCGGCGGAAGACTGGAAGCGATGGAGACGCCGGTTCAGATCGAAAAAGCATGCAACCGGATCATGAGCGGTGATTATCAGGGCGGCCGGGATATGCTTTCTGAGTTCACGGAAGGACCTTACAGTAAATGGTGGCCGCTCTGGTACTACCTTGGCATCGCGGATTCCGGCCTCGGAAATGCCGAAGAAGCGATTGAAGATTACCGCGAAGCGCTCCGCTACAGCCCGAGCAATACACAGGTTATGACGGAGCTGATCGACGTATATCAGGCGGTCGGCGACTGGGAGAATGCGGAGAAGTATATCCACAAGATTCAGGTTATTCAGCAGGGACTCGAAGAAGAAACGGCTGAATAGCCGTCAGGAGGTAAGATGTTCGGCATTCCGATCACGGAACGGGGACACAGAATCATACAGGATTATATCAAAGAGGGCGACACCGCTGTTGACTGCACTGCAGGCCGGGGGGAGGACACCCTCTTTCTTGCGGAACGCGTCGGGAGTAGCGGTACAGTGTACGCTCTGGATATTCAGGACGAAGCCATCGAAGGCCTTCATCAGCGGTTTGATGAGGCGTACCCTCAGGTGATCATATGCCGGGCGAACAACCGGGATTTCGAAGGATGCCTGGCCCTAGAGGGACGCGGTTCGGCACCGCAGGTCATCATGTACAACCTGGGCTATCTCCCGGGAGGCGACCATTCGGTCACCACCAGGGTGGAGGATTCGCTTCAGTCGGCCCGCGCGGCCTGCGATTCGGTGAAGCGCGGAGGACTGATCTCCATCATTGCCTATCCGGGACATCCGGAAGGCGCCGTTGAAGCAGAGCAGATCGAAGCCTTTCTCCGGGCACTTCCTTCACGCGAATATGAAGTGCTGACCATTCGACAGACGAACCGGAGCGCGTCTGCACCGGTACAGCATCTGATTTTTCGGAAAAAATAACATCGCCATTCTGATGCAGCCGGATTTCCGGCAGAATTCTGTGGAATCCGGCATGCGGATTCCCCGGTTCTGCCAACCCGCCTTTTTATGTCCGATCTGCGTTTCATGTTCCGGCGCAAAATATTCGAAATTGTTCATTTACAAATTCCCTTTTCGATGTATAATAAAAAACGCTGTTTCTTGATAACAGGATGATAACGATAATTTAAAAATTTTAAACGAAAGCCTCAGGTCTTGAGATGCAAGGGCTTTGTGGCTGAATGCAATGCGACCACATGATATTGAGTGCATTTACGGATTGACACACAATATGGTGTGGAATATAATATCAATACAAAAACGGGTGCTCAGCGGATATGGGCACCCGGATTTTAACACCGTGATTTGCCAAATGTGGTGGTTTACAGACTATTTTAAGATATAAGGAGATGGCTAGATGAAGGTAATCAAGAGAAACGGATCGGAAGTCGACTTCGACATCAACAAGATCATCGCGGCGATTAAAGGCGCGAATGAAGCAGTTCCTGAGAAGATTCGAATGACTCCGGTTCAGATTCGCCGCATTGCGGAGAATGTCACTGTCGCGTGTGACGATCTCGGCAGAGCGCCGGCGGTCGAAGAGATACAGGATATGGTCGAGCAGGGGATTATGCAGCACGGTGCCTATGAAGTGGCGAAGGCATATATCACCTACCGGTATACCCGCACGCTCGTCCGCCAGTCGAATACGACGGATGAGAAGATCCTTTCGCTGATCGAATGCAGCAATGAAGAGGCAAAGCAGGAGAACTCCAACAAGAACCCGGTCATTAACTCCACGCAGCGTGACTATATGGCGGGTGAGGTCAGCCGGGATCTGACGCGGCGGATTCTGCTGCCGGAGGAGATTATCGCTGCCCACGAAGCCGGCATCATCCATTTCCATGATGCGGATTACTATGCACAGAAGGAGCACAACTGCGACCTGATCAATCTGGAGGATATGCTGCAGAATGGCACCGTTATCAGCGAGACGATGATCGAGAAGCCGCACAGCTTCTATACGGCATGTAATATCACGACGCAGATCATTGCGCAGGTGGCATCGAACCAGTACGGCGGTCAGTCGTTCTCGCTGGCACATCTGGCGCCGTTTGTCGATATCAGCCGGAAGAAGCTTCGGAAGCACGTGATCGAAGACCGTATTGCATGCGGCGAATCCATGGATGATGCGATTATCGACAAGATCACCGAGCATCACCTGATGGAAGAGATCAAGAGCGGGATTCAGACCATCCAGTATCAGCTGATCACGCTGATGACCTGCAACGGACAGGCTCCGTTTGTCACGATGTTCATGTATCTGGACGAAGTGCCGGAAGGCCAGACCAGGGACGATCTGGCGCTGTGCATTGAAGAAGTGCTGAAGCAGCGCATTCAGGGCGTCAAGAACGAGAAGGGCGTATGGATTACGCCGGCGTTCCCGAAGCTGATCTACGTGCTGGATGAAGATAATATTCATGAGGATTCGAAGTACTACTATCTGACGAAGCTGGCCGCGAAGTGCACGGCGAAGAGAATGGTGCCGGATTACATCTCTGCCAAGGTGCAGAAGCAGCTGAAGAAGGGCGCGGTATACACCTGCATGGGATGCCGTTCGTTCCTGACGGTCGAGGAGAATCAGAAGAATCCGGATGGGAGCTATAAGTTCTACGGTCGGTTCAATCAGGGCGTTGTAACGATCAACCTGGTTGATGTTGCCTGCTCGTCCGATGGTGATATGGATAAGTTCTGGGAGATCCTCGATGAGAGACTGGAGCTTTGCCACAAGGCACTCCGGCTGCGGCATGAGCGGCTCCTCGGGACACCGTCCGATGTGGCTCCGATCCTGTGGCAGTACGGCGCGCTGGCGAGACTGAAGAAGGGCGAAGTCATCGACCCGCTGCTCTATAACGGATATTCGACGATCTCTCTCGGCTATGCCGGTCTGGCGGAGATGTGCTACCGGATGATCGGTAAGAGCCATACGACGGAAGAGGGACGCGAATTCGCGCTGAAAGTCATGCAGCGTCTGAACGACAAATGCGCATACTGGAAGGCGGAGGAGCACATCAGCTATTCCGTATACGGAACGCCGATGGAGTCGACGACTTATAAGTTTGCGAAGTGCCTGCAGCGCCGTTTCGGCGTGATTCCGCACGTGACGGACAAGAACTACATCACAAACAGCTATCACATTCACGTAACGGAGAATATCGACGCGTTCAGCAAGCTGGCGAAGGAAGCGGAATTCCAGAGACTGAGTCCGGGCGGCGCGATCAGCTACGTGGAAGTGCCAAACATGCAGAACAACATTCCGGCCGTGCTGGACGTGATGAAGTTCATCTACGACAACATCATGTACGCGGAGCTGAACACAAAGAGCGATTACTGCTGCAAGTGCGGATATGACGGAGAGATTCAGATCATCGAGGATGAAGACGGTAAGCTCGTCTGGGAATGCCCGAACTGCGGCAACCGGGATCAGGATCAGATGTCTGTCGCGAGAAGAACCTGCGGATACATCGGCACGCAGTTCTGGAATCAGGGCCGTACGCAGGAGATCAAAGACCGCGTGCTGCATCTGTAAATTGCAAATTGTAATTGCGAATATATGAACGTTGCATAAAATATTGACCGAAGACAAGCTGTAAGAAAGATCGGCATAAAGCCTGTACAATTCGTACAGGCTTTATGCTATATTATAATAAAATCAATTGTTTTTATCCCGTGGAATGTCCGCCGATCCTCCGGTATCCTGCGGGAAGGAAAGGGGCTGCAATGCACTACGGCGAGATAAAGAATTGCGACATCGCGAACGGAATCGGAGTGAGAATTTCTCTGTTCGTCTCCGGCTGTACGAACCACTGCGAGGACTGTTTTCAGCCGCAGACCTGGGATTTTGATTATGGTAAGGAATTCACCGGAGAGACGGAGGAGAAGCTCCTTGAGATGCTGAGTCCTTCGTATATCGACGGGCTGACTGTTCTGGGCGGAGAGCCGTTTGAGCCGGCTAATCAGCGGTTTCTGATGCCGTTTTTGAAGCGGGTCCGCGCGGCTTACCCGAAGAAGACCATCTGGGCTTTTTCCGGCTTTACGCTGGAAGAACTTCAGACGGAGGGCACACACTGCCGCTGTGAGGTGACGGATGAGATGCTCGACCAGATCGACGTGCTGGTCGACGGCCGGTTTGAGAAAGATCAGAAGAACATTTCGCTCCAATTCCGGGGTTCTGAGAATCAGCGGTTAATTGATTTGAACTTGACGCGAAAAAGTGGTAATCTTACACTATGGCATGAAGAGTAGACGGATCAGCAAAGGAGGCTTATTATGAGTGACAGAAAACTGCTGAAGATGGGCGATGATCAGGTCGAAAATCTGGGTAAAGTCGTAGTCGGAATGCTGGCGATCGGACTGACTGCAGGTTTTGCGCTGATTGCCGGCGCGGATAAGCTGGGACGTAAGATGATCGAGCATCAGATCAGGAAAGAAGAAGCGGAAGAAGACGATGAATAGTGGTAGTGAGGGTGTACCGGCATGAACTACTATACATCCATCAAACCCGAAACCGTCGAGAAGAAGGCAGCAACCCAGAATAGTATTTTAAGACTGTTATTGGTTGCTGTCGCTATTTACGTACAATGCTATTTTTTATATGAGGTGCTGGCCCGGGTGGAACGGGAGTATACCTGGATGGAGCCGGTCACGCGTGCGCTGGCGCTTTTGATCTGCATCGGAATCTACAGCCAGAACCGGACGTCTACGGTCAAAATACCGTGGATCATTCTGCTGCTGGTTTTCCCGATCGCCGGCACGATGATCTATCTGATCGTCGGTCTGAACGGGTCCACGCGCCGGATGCGGACGCGCTTTGACCGGATCGACCAGCAGCTTTTTCCGCTGATTCCAAAGCGAGACGAGGTAATCGAGACAATTGAACGGAAAGACCAGTCCGTGGCCAACATGATGCGGTATATACAGGATCATGCGCTTTTTCCGGCATACGATGACAGCAGCATCGAGTTCTATCCGGATGCATCGGAGGCACTGGAAGCGCAGATCGCCGCGCTCCGTAAGGCAAAGCACTTTATCTTCATGGAGTACCATGCTATCGAGAACAGCACGGCATTTGCCGGGATCAAGAAGATTCTAGCGGAGAAGGCCGCCGAAGGGCTGGACGTCAGAGTTTTCTATGACGATGTCGGCAGTATTGCGTTTGTGAACCACAAATTCGTCCGGGAGATGAATAACCTCGGGATTCAGTGCCGGGTATTCAACCCTGTCATTCCGCTGATCAACCTGTTCCTGAATAATCGGGATCACCGGAAGATTACGGTGATCGACGGGGAGATCGGCTTTACCGGCGGATACAATCTGGCAAACGAATACTTTAATCTGACGCATCCGTACGGTCACTGGAAAGATACCGGCGTCAAAATCACCGGCAGCGCGGTGCGGAATCTGACGATGATGTTTCTTGAAATGTGGAATGCAATCCGCGCGACGGATAAAGATGATACGGAATTCGAGAAGTTTTTCCCGGAGCTCCCGGAAAATCCGAATCCGGAAGGCGCCGTTGTGCAGCCGTATGGCGATACGCCGCTGGATACGGAACATGTCGGGGAAAATGTCTATCTGAATGCAATTTTTTCTGCAGAGAAGTATGTCTGGTTCATCACGCCGTATCTGATTATAACCGATGAGATGAACAAGGCGCTGGGCCTGGCGGCGGAGCGGGGCGTTGATGTGCGGATCATCACGCCGGGAATCCCGGACAAGCGCGTCATCTACCGGATCACCCGTTCATATTATCAGCGCCTGGTGACCGACGGGGTGCAGATCTACGAATATACGCCCGGATTCTGCCACGCGAAGCAGTGTGTCGTGGACGGGCGCGTCGCGATGTGCGGGACCATCAATCTGGATTACCGGAGTTTTCTCCATCACTTTGAAGACGGTGTTCTGATGTATCACTGCAAAGCGGTGGATGATGTCCGTGCGGACTTCGAGGCGACGTTCCCGATGTGCGAGAATGTGACCGAAAAATACCGGAGGCCGCGCAATCTTCTGTGGCGCGGTTGGAATAACGTACTTCGCCTGTTCTCCACACTGCTTTAGTGAACAATCTGATAGTGAATACCCGGATACAGATTATCTCAGTATCCATCAAATCAAAAAAATCTGCGAGCCGGATGACAGCTGAGTTGCTGCCGCCCGCCCGCAGATTTTTCGCGTATTTCTGAATTTCAGGATTCAGTCCGTCTGCGCCGCCCCGGCCATTCTGTATTTATTACTGCGCAGAGGTATCGGACTGCATCTTCTTTGTATTTGTCAGCTTAGCTGCGATAACCGCGATGACCATCGTGATCAGCATGTCCGGCAGCGTATTTCCGACCGGCGTGTTGACAGTCATCAGCCACCGGTACAGGAAAAAGCCGATCAGCCAGACGATCAGATTTCTCCAGTTGAAAGCGGAACCGGAATAGTCGTCTTTCAGGATGAAGAAATCCGCGATCATGACGGCGATCATCGGTGCGAATACCGATCCGATCAGATACAGAAAACTCGTGATATCGTCCATCGGGAACAGGATCGCCAGTACCGTTCCGATGACAGTAACCAGCATTCCCACCTTTGTTCCGTTCAGCTTCGGCGAAAGTGACTCCGTCGAAATGCCAGCGGAATATGCGTCAAGGAATGTCGTTGTCACGGTGGACAGAATGACGATCAGAAGGCCGGCAACCCCAAGCCCGGCCCGGAGCATGATGACCGAAATGTCAAACGTTCCGGTGAACAGTGCGGCACCCATTCCGATGATATACATCCAGCAGCTGACGAGCCCGTAGATCACGGAGCTTGCGAGCGTGGCGCCGAATGGTTTTTCGGCTTCCTTCGTGTAGTCACTGATCAGCGGGAGCCATGACAGCGGCATAGCGACGGCTAGTTCTACAGCCGCGCCGAATTTGAGGCTGTCATCCGGCTGGATCTGTACGGAATTTCCGCTGAAGAAGATTAGCCGGAAGAGGATCAGCGTCAGGATGAACAGGGCAGCCATCGTGATGGTGTTAACTTTGCCGAGGTTTGTGATGCCGATCCGGATCCAGAGCACGATCAGTGCGCCGATCACGAGCGCCCAGACCCACGCGCCCGTCTTGAAGATCGCGTTGGCGGAGAGGGCCCCGTCATAGATCATGATGGCTGTCCAGCCGACGAGCTGAAGCACGTTCAGAAAAGCGAAAAGAAGACCGCCTTTCCGGCCGAAGCTCATCTTCGTCGTTTCCATCGCGCTCCGCTTTGCGATCGCGCCGATGTACCCCGCGAGAAAAAGCAATGTGCATCCGATCAGGTGTCCGAGCAGGATCGCCAGTAGCGCACGTGAAAAACCCAGCGTTGCAAAATACGTTCCGGTCAGAATTTCAGCAATCGAAACACCGGCGCCGAACCAGATCAGGCCGTTCTCAAAAATCGATGTCTTATGTTCCATTAATATTCCCCCTCCACTGCAAACGCATGATCCATCGGGCCTTTGCCTTTTCCGAGGTCCAGCATAGCTGCCAGCGCACCGGAGATGTACCGCTTCGCCGCGGCGACCGCATCCTCGAGGTCCATTCCTTTTGCCAGGTTTGATGCAATGGCGCTCGAGAGCGTACAGCCTGTGCCGTGAGTGTTCGGGTTGTCAATCCGCTTGCCGTAGAACCATTTCATCTGGTCTTTTCCGCAGAGGAGGTCGTTGGCGTCATTCAGGTCGTGGCCGCCTTTCAGGAGGACGGCGCAGCCGAACCGGTCCCGGATGATCTCAGCCGCTTTTTCCATGTCGGATGCGGAGTGAATCTCCATGCCGCTCAGGACTTCACCTTCCGGGATGTTCGGAGTGATCACATCGGCGAGCGGAAGCAGCCGGGTTTTGAGGGTATCGATTGCATCATCGGAAATCAGCTTTGCGCCGCTCGTTGCGACCATTACCGGATCGACAACGATATTGCGCGCTTTGTAAAAAACCAGCTTGTCCGCAATCACGTCGATCAGGTCGGATGAGGAAACCATGCCGATCTTTACCGCGTCGGGGAAAATATCCGTAAATACGGCATCCAGCTGCTCCGCCAGGAAATGGGGAGTCGAGTTTAGAATGTCTGTGACGCCGGTTGTGTTCTGGGCAGTCAGAGCCGTGATCGCGCTCATCGCGAAAACGCCGTTTACGGTCATGGTCTTGATGTCTGCCTGAATACCGGCGCCTCCGCCGGAATCGCTACCGGCGATCGTCAATGCTGTTTTTTTCTTCATTTTGTTACCTCACAATCATTGATGTTTTGTATAGCGGCCGGAAGTGGTGCCCCCGGCCGGCCGCTGATTTGAAATAATGGGTTAAAATTTATTCGCTGATCACGTTGGATGTGATTTCAGCCAGTCTGCGTGAAGCCGTCTCGATATCCGGCTGCGCGAAAATCGCGCTGATTACTGAGATGCCGGCAATTCCGGATCCGGCCAGTTCGAAGGTGTTCTCCTCGGTGATGCCGCCGATTGCGACGACCGGAATCGAAACCGCGCTGCAGATCGCCTTTAGCGTTTCATGAGATACCGGGCGCGCGTCGTCTTTGGATCCGGTTGGGAAAACAGCACCGACGCCGAGATAATCGGCACCGAGTGTTTCGGCTTCTTTTGCCTCTTCGACGGTTGCCGCAGAGACGCCGATGATCTTGTCCGGTCCGAGTTTTTTCCGGACGTCGTCGGCTTTCATGTCCGACTGACCGACGTGCACGCCATCGGCATCGCACTTCTTCGCGATCTCTACACTGTCGTTGATGATGAATGGGACATTGTAGCGGTGGCAGAGCTGCTTCAGCTGCTTTGCTTCTTCGAAAAAGTGCTCTTCATCCAGCTCTTTTTCCCGAAGCTGCACCATTGTTGCGCCGCCCTTTAATGCTTCTTCCACGCATTCATACAGCGTGCGGCCGCCGAGCCAGTGCCGGTCGGTAACAGCGTATACGAGAAAATCATCCCGGGTCAGATTGCTTCGGGTTATATCTGTTCTATCGGATTTCATATTTCGCTCCTTTCTCCAGCTGCTCGCCGGTCATGTTGCAGATCGCATCGATGATCCGGTTCCGGTAGGTGGAGTTGCCGTCGCCCGGCTGCATGTTCGCCCAGCCGATCTCGCCGGCCAGGCCCATCGCGCAGACCGAAGCGGCAGTGGCTTCCAGCATGTCATCCTGATTTGCCACGAGGTATGCCGTGGTCATGCCGGAGAGCTGGCAGCCGGTTCCGGTAATCCGGCCCATTTCTGGCCGCCCGTTCCGGATCACATAGCACTTCCCACCGTCGGATACGAGGTCGATCGCGCCGGTTACTGCGACAATGCTGCCGCAGGAATTAGCAAAGGATTTTGCGAATGCCACACCTTCATCCAGCGTATCTTCGGTTACGGCATCCAGCGCATTTGCGTCGACGCCCTGCGTTCTCCCAGAGCCGCCGGCTAACGTACGGATTTCCGAGATGTTGCCGCGGATGACGTCAAAGTGAACCTGATCCATCAGATCCAGCGCCGTCTTTGTGCGGAGGCTGCTCGCGCCTGCGCCGACCGGATCCAGCAGCACCTTGTGCCCGAGCTCATTCGCTCTTTTTCCGGAGGCGAACATGGCCGGGATGGTGTTGTGATTCAGCGTGCCGATGTTGATGTTCAGGCCGCCGCAGATCGATGTGATGTCCGGCGCGTCTTCGGTGTCATCGGACATGATCGGGCTGCCGCCGCACGCCAGAATGACGTTGGCCACATCATTGACCGTCACATAATTCGTGATGTTGTGGACCAGCGCGCCGCGTTTCCGGAGCTGATTCAATCTGTCTCTTAACATGATGTTCTCCTTTCTTAAAAGGGGGAGGGACCCGGATAAAACCGGAACAAAAAAGCTGCGCCGACCAACGTCAGTGCAGCATTGCATGCGATTTCCCTACGTTGGCATTATCCAAATCAGGTTATGGGTCTAAGCTCATACTTACTCTCAGCCTGCGGTCGCAAGCTCCCCGATATGTAATTGTTCCAGTACATTATACTCCACCAGACTAATATTGCAAGCTCCTCATCAGAAATCCGCGGTTTGACGTCCTTTTGACAGTTGCGGTTGCAAATCTCCTGTCCGGCAAATATAATAAAGACATTGCGGGCATGCGCGGCGTGCCCGGATATATTGCTGGAAAATGATAAGGAGACATCAAATGAAAGCTTACGAAAGATTTCTCAATTACGTGGCCGTTCATACGGCGAGTGACGAAAACAGCGGGACGGCGCCATCCACGGAGTGCCAGTTCGACCTCGCTCATATGCTGGTGGGTGAGCTGAAGGAATTAGGCGTTGAGGACGCGGAAGTGGATGAATACTGCTATGTATACGGTCATATCCCGGCGTCGGAAGGCTTGGAAGATGTGACGCCGATCGGTTTCATCGCGCACATGGATACCGTCTCGGACTTCTGCGATCACGAGATCCATCCGGTTCTGCACGAGAATTACGACGGAGAGGCGCTGGCGCTTGGAGACAGCGGACTGGTGCTGGATCCGGAGGTGTTCCCTGACCTGAAGAAAATGAAAGGCCGTACCCTGATTACTTCGGATGGAACAACGATTCTCAGCGCGGATGACAAAGCCGGCATCGCTGAGATCATGACGGCGGTGGAGAATCTTGCGAATATTAAGCACGGACCGATTTCCGTTGCGTTTACTCCGGATGAAGAGATCGGTGTGGGCGCAGCTCATTTTGATGTAAAGCGTTTTGGCGCGAGATACGCATATACATTGGACGGAGATATTGAATGCGAAATTCAGTACGAGACATTCAATGCAGCCAGTGCAAAAGTCAATTTCAAAGGTGCAAACGTTCATCCGGGGTCGGCGAAGAATATCATGATTAATGCGGCGCTGGTCGCCATGGAGTTTGATTCTCTGCTTCCGGCGGCGGAACGTCCGGAGCGGACGGAAGGCTATGAAGGCTTCTATCACCTGACGCAGATGAGCGGTACAGTCAGTGATGCGAGTCTGACCTATATTATCCGGGACCACGACCCGCATATTTTCGAGGCACGTCAGCAGACTATGCGCCACGCGGCGAAGTATCTGAATGAGAAGTACGGTGAAGGCACGGTCGAACTGATCATCCGCCAGCAGTACCGCAACATGGAGGAAGTCATCCGGAGCTGCCCGGAGACAGTAGATAAAGCAAAAGAAGCCTGCAGCAGGATCGGTGCGGATCCGGTGATTCAGCCGGTGCGCGGCGGCACTGACGGCAGCAGCCTCAGCTTCATGGGACTTCCGTGCCCGAACCTTGGAACGGGCGGCGGCGCGTATCATGGCCCGTATGAGCACATTTCGGTAGAGGGAATGGATCAGTCGGTCGAATTTATCCTGGCGCTGATTCAGACCTATACGGAAGGAAAGTAGACGAATGATCAAACTTCATATTTTTGACTGTGACGGCACACTTCTGGATTCGATGCGGATGTGGGATGATTTCAGCAGCGATTATCTCCGGAGCCTTGGAATCGAACCGCCGGAAGACCTGGCGAAGACGCTGGATCCGCTGACTTTTCCGGATGCGGTGAAGTATCTTCATGATCACTTCGGTCTGGAGGGAACGCTGGAAGATACCCGGAAGGGAATGATGGACCGGGCGCTGTGGCATTATCAGAACGATCTGGAGCTCTTTCCGGATGCAAAAGAAGAACTTTTACATGTCCGCACGCTCGGGCAGCCGGTGATCCTCCTGACGAACTCCCCGCGGAATCTAATCGACGCATGCCTGACACGGACCGGAATTATCGATCAGTTCGACCGGATTTTTATCTCTGACGAGCTCGGGATGTCGAAAGACGATCCTGCGATTTTTCGCTGGGTCTGTGATGAGATGGGAGTTGAGCCGGCGGAGGCGCTGGTGTATGAGGATTCCGATTTCGCGATTGAGGCCGCCAGAGAAGCCGGCTGCTGGGTCAAAGAGTATGACCGCTACCGCTGATGACGGTGGGTTGACTTGGAATGAGTTTTAATATATAATCACCCTTTGTGATAAATGTAAGCACCGGAATGTATATCCCGGTGCTTTTTCTTGGAAGCATATATCAGGAGGTGCATATGCAGTCGACGAAAAAAACAGTTCTCGATATTCTGCAGCTGATTGTCGGTAATGCGATGAGCGCCTGCGCGATGGCATGCTTTGCGCTGCCGTATAATATGGTCGTCGCAGGAGTGACCGGTATCGGCCGGATGCTGAATCACTACTTCGGATTCGGAATCACGAACAGCGTCTATGTCATCAACATCACACTTTTTGTGATTGGTTTTCTGATGCTGGGTAAGAAGTTCGCTGCGACCATTGCGGTCGGGACTTTTCTGTTCCCGTTTTTCCTCAGTATTTTTCAGGACATCCCGGCAATGCAGCATCTGGTAGATGATCCGCTCCTCGCGGCGATCTGCGCCGGAATACTGGATGGTGTCGGAATCGGTCTTGTCATCCGGATGGGCGGCTCGACCGGCGGCATCGATGTACCGCCGATCATACTGAACCGGAAGCTGGGATGGAAAGTCGCACCGGTCATGTACGCACTGGATCTCACAATCTTTCTGATCCAGATCCCGGTCACCAGCACAAACGGGATCATTCTTGGCATCCTTTATGCACTGATCTACAGCATCGTGATGAACCATATTCTGGTGCTGAATCAGGGCGGCGTGCAGACCATGATTTTCAGTAAGAAAAGTCATGAGATTAATGAAAAGCTGCTGAAGCTCGGTTATGGAACGACGATTATCAAGGCAAAAGGCGGATATATTCAGGACGATACGGATGTCGTTCTGTGTGTGGTCAGCAACCGGAACCTGAACAGGATCAAGCGCGCTGCGCTGGCGATCGATGATAAGGCTTTTATCACAATCACCAATGTCAGCGAAGTCAACGGAAACGGATTCACAACAATGTTCGGGGACGAGGAGTATCAGCCGATCGTTTCTCATCGGAAAGAAGGCGTAGAGCTGATGGAGGAACAGGAAAATAATTGATATTTCTGTGATAAAATATCATAAAACAGTTGGAATTCCGATGAAATATTTGTATAATATATTGATATTTCGACAGAAGGAGAGGTTAATATGAGCAAAGGAAAGCAGCGTCCGCCGCAGTATAACAGACAGACGAAGGGCTATCAGCAGAATGTATATAAGAACCAGATGAAGGAGAAGGGTGTCGAGATGCCGAAGGCGATCGATATGGAGAAGTGGACGAAGATCAACCGTGTCCTCGGAATCCTCTGGGTTGCTGCGACAATCCTGCTGGCATTTCTCGTCGGCTGGAAAGCGGGCCTGATCTGCGCGCTGGCTGGTGTTGTCTATATCGTCGGTTTTGTAGTGTACATGAACAATTACCTGAAGAAGTTCATCGCGACTTACAAGAAGATGGGGATTCCGAAGGAAATGTATCTGAAGCAGCTAAAGCGGAACGGCACAGATGTGAAGCAGATCGACCGGATGTCCAAGATGTGGGACAAGGCAAAAGTGGATTAAGATCGATAAGAACGATCGCGGAAGAGGGGCACATGTCCCTCTTTTTTATAGTCGGGATCTGCTGGCACCAGTACGGTGAAATAATTATTTTATTTGCAAAAATATTGCAAGTTACAGCTGGCCTGTGCTATCATCGTAATGACATATAATCCATATATATCAAGGGATGAGAGAGAAGGCGACAGATGAATCAGGAAGAATTATTACGAATAGCGATCAGTATCGCCAGTGGAATTGCCAAGTTGGAAGGACGGGATACCGAGGTAGTCGTCCACGATATTCACAAGATGAAAATGGTTTTTATCGCAAACGGATATATAACAGAACGGCAGGTCGGCAGCAAGATGGACAAATCCATCTACGATATGATTCTCAAGCAGGCTGACGAGGAAGGCCACATGATCGGATACGGAAGCATGTCGGCGAAGGGGAGGAAGCTTCGGTCTTCTCATTTTATCGTGAAGGATGAAAATGGAGAGCCGGCAGCGCTGATCTGCATCAATCAGGACCTTTCGAAGCTGGAGGAATTCAGGGACTACCTCAATTATATGATCCACGTCAACGGGGACGATGATGAAGGCGGCGTAGGCAGCGGCAACATTATCCAGCATGTTACGCAGAATGCGATCATGAATTCCATCTGGAAGATGACATCCGGCGACTTGGACACGAAGGAAGGAAAAATCCAGCTGCTGAAGGATCTGAAGCGGCAGGGCGTGTTTGATGTCCGGGCGACGACACCGTACATCTGCAAGGCACTGTCGATTTCCCAGACAACATTATACAATTACCTGAGAGAAATCAGGAACGAGGAAGAGGAAGAACAGGATATGGTGCTGCAGTAGCAGAAGAAGCGGGGCGGGCGCCCCGTTTTTTATGTTGCGGCGGAACCGCCCAGCTTGGAAAAAGATGTATTGCCTGTAAATGGGTTGACCGAATTTGAAATTTTTTTACAAAAACAGCGAAATATGTAAAAAAATTCCGCGTCTGTATTGACGTAAGAACAGAAAAGTGGCATACTTTAATTGTAAATATTTTTCATCTTGAAAAAATGTTTCAGCAAGAGGAGGTAATTAGATGGCCGAGAAAGTTATAATGTCGGGTAATGAGGCGATTGCCCGCGGTGCCTACGAAGGAGGCGTTACATTTGCTTCCGCTTATCCGGGCACGCCGAGCACGGAAATTCTGGAGAATATGCCTCAGTACAAGGATAAAGTATATTCGGAATGGGCGCCGAACGAGAAGGTTGCGGCAGAAGCAGCGATTGGTGCTTCCATCGCAGGTGTCAGAGCGTTCTGCGCAATGAAGCACGTCGGACTGAACGTTGCGGCGGATCCGGTTTTCACGGTTGCTTACACTGGCGTAACCGGCGGACTGGTAATCGTCTCCGCAGACGATCCGGGACAGCACAGCTCGCAGAACGAACAGGATAACAGAAACTACGCGAAGGCAGCGAGATTGCTGATGCTGGAGCCGTCTTCGAGCCAAGAGTGCAAGGACTACATGAAGATGGCGTTTGCGCTGTCAGAGAAGTTCGATGCACCGGTTCTGTTCCACGTTACGACGAGAGTATGTCATTCGAAGGGAATTGTTGAGCTCGGCGACCGCGTTGAGTCGGACTACATCCCGTATGAGAAGAAGATCACTAAGTACGTTTCCGCGCCGGCGAACGCGAAGAAGATGAGAGTCAACCTCGAGGACAAGCTCAAGGCGATGGAAGAGTACGCAAATACCTGCGAGATCAACCAGCCGGAGTGGCACGATAAGGCAATCGGTGTTGTTACATCGGGCATTTCCTATCAGTACGCGAAGGAGACGTTCGGCGACAAGGCTTCTTATCTGAAGCTGGGCATGACATTCCCACTTCCGGCAAAGCTGATCAAAGATTTCTGCGCTCAAGTCGGAAAGGTCTATGTCGTTGAAGAGATGGATCCGTATCTGCAGGAGTTCCTGGAGAGACTCGGAATCGAATGTGTCGGCAAGCCGGTTATTCCGAAGTTTGACGAGCTCAACACGGATATCGTTCGTGAAGCGCTGACCGGTGAAGTTCCGGAGACTTATACGAGCGACCTCAAGTCTGTCGTAAGACCGCCGTCGCTGTGCGCAGGATGTCCGCACAGAGGCTTCTTCCAGGCGATCAAGAAGAAGAAGGGCCTGATGATCAACGGCGATATCGGATGCTACACGCTCGGCGCAAATGAACCGCTGAATGCACTGGATACCGCAATCTGCATGGGCGCCAGCCTCTCGATGGCTCACGGTGCATCTCAGGCATTCAAGATGGCCGGTGCGAAGACGAAGGCAGTCGGCGTACTGGGAGACTCGACGTTCTTCCACAGCGGCATCACTAGCATCATGGATGCGGTATACAACCAGAGCAGCAGCATCAGCGTTATCCTGGACAACCGTATCACCGGTATGACTGGACATCAGCAGAACCCGGGCAGCGGATTTACCCTGATGGGCAAACCGGCTCCGGAAGTCGATATTCCGGCTCTGGTTGAGGCGATTGGCGTTAAGAAGGAAAACATTCACATTGTCAACCCGCTCCACCTGGATGAGGTCGATAAGGTTCTGGATGAGTGCATAGCCTGCGACGAGCCGACCGTTATCATCACGAGATGGCCGTGCGTACTGAAGAAATTCAGCCAGCAGGATCTGGACGAATTCCCGACGATGTTTAAGACGCAGTGCGTGATCGATCAGGATAAGTGCAAGAACTGCAAGATGTGCGTAAAGACCGGATGCCCGGCTCTGATTTCGTCGAAGGATAATGTTGTAATCGACAAGACAAGCTGCACCGGATGCACCGTCTGCATGCAGGTTTGCCCGTTCAATGCAATTTCGGAGGTGACAAAGTAATGAGCGAAGTTAAGAA
>Ga0256406_1003893_pt1 | contig 17812 bp, 11 predicted proteins | sample RumenRJG_03DNA_FD_185986 | JGI IMG/M metagenome (GOLD analysis project Ga0256406, IMG submission 185986) | Bovine rumen microbial communities from Lethbridge, Alberta, Canada - RJG_03 | ecosystem: Host-associated > Mammals > Digestive system > Stomach > Rumen | place: Canada: Alberta | collected...
AATATGCTAGCCACTTCCTTCACCCTCGGCGTCACCGCCTGCGGCTTGTGGTTCACTTCGCTTGGCGACAAATACCCGCGGCCTGTCTCTACTACAGGCTAGATGTGTGCCATGCCCGACACACCATGAAAATACGGACAGTGCGCTGTCCGTATTTTTCAGATCTGAACACCCTGCTTCAGCAGTTCATCCTGATCCGGATCAATGTAAATCATCTTATAGGGACCAAGCTGTACCATACCCGGCTTGGCGCCCGGTATCTTCTTCAGGGTCTTCACATGACAATAGACAACCGGTACGGAACTGGAATGCCTGCCCTGGGAGAACCAGGCCGCCAGATTTGCCGCAAAGCGCATTGTCGCTTCATCCGGATGTTCCGCATGGATCACAACATGGGCGCCATGATAATCCTTGGCATGCATCCAGACTTCATTCTTGCGGGCAATATGCCATGTCAGCATATCATTCTGCAGGTTGTTTCGGCCATAGGAAATCTCTGTTCCAGCAGGGGAAATGACGGTTGTGACATGCGGCTTTTCTTCCTTCTTTTTCTTTTTCCTTCCGCCTTTCTGCTTATTCTTCAGATAGCCAAGACGGATCAGTTCCTGCTGAATCTCGCCGGCTGTTTCAAAATCAGCCTGGTCCAGCTGTTCAAGCAGTCCTTCAAAATAGCTGATCTCATTCTTTGAGATCGCAATCTGTTCCTGCAGGTATACCTGGCCTTTCTTCAGCTTGTTATAGCGGCTGTAGCACTTGCGGGCATTGCCGGGCCCATCCAGCTTTTCATCCAGCGGTACCGTGATCATCCTGCCGGTCTCATAGTCCTCCAGCTCGATTTCTTTTCGGCCTTTGGTTTCTTTTACAGACCAGGTAAACAGCAGATCGCCGTACTTCTTCCACTTTTCACAATCCAGGGCATTGTCATATTCCTTCAATAACCGCGGCAGTTTTGTCTTCTGGTGCTTGAGCTCGCGGTTGACAAAGTGATAGAGGTCACCGGTAATCTGTCTGATTCTGTCCTTTTCTTCCCGGTGGTAGTAGAGAAGGTCAAAGCCTTCAAACAGCGGATAGCTTCTGCATCTGCCGGCGTGTTTCAGCGGCACACAATGGAATACCGGTTCCTGGTTCTCTTCTTCATGTATGTAGAGCAGGGTGCTGGCTTTGATTTCCTGCATGAAGGCATGAAAAGATTCGCCATGGGAGAGCCTGTACTGTGCTTCTTTTGCCAGTAAAGGCGAGAAGCCGGCAAACTGTCTGACCAGGGGCTGATCCGGATCCACTGCGGCATCCGGCGCAAAGGGATCTTTCTTATCCTGGGGCGGCATGGGGATAAAGTCAGCCTGCGGCAGAATCATACGGGTACTGTTTTCAAAGGGCGGAATGCGTTTCATCGCATCGATGATCTTATGTTCCTTAGAAACGAGTATGACATTGGCATACTTTCCCATCAGTTCAACCACAAGATAGATTGTTTCCGGATCACCGATATTATTGCGGCGGCGTATGGTGAAGGTGCACCAGCGGTCAAGACCGGCCTGTTCGATGGACTGGATGGTTCCGCCTTCAAGGTACTTGCGCAGTACCATGGTGAAATTATCCGGGGTATCCGGGGTAGGGTAGGAGCGTTCGGTAATCAGCATCCGGTTGTATACCGAATGTGCACTGATCAGAATCTGTTTCTTTCCGCTGGCACAGTGTACCTGCAGAAGTACTTCCGTATTGGATATTTCGTATATTTTCTGGATGCGGGCAGGCAGTACTGCCTGCATGTTTTCCGTAATCTTATTCAGTAAAATTCCATCTAATGCCATATTGACTCCTTGTCATGAAAAAATTATAGCACGTTGACGAATCGGCGCTTTGCCTGTAACTTATTATCGAAAACCGGTGCATTGTACAGGAGGAACGAGAGAAGTATGAGCAAAGGATTGCTGATTGTTTTAAGCGGACCTTCAGGGGTGGGCAAAGGAACAGTAAAGAAAGAATTCATCGATGACCCGGATCTTAAACTGTCATATAGTGTGTCCATGACAACCCGGAAGAAGCGCCCGGGAGAAGTGGATGGAAAAGATTATTACTTTGTAACCAAGGATGAGTTTCTGAAGAAGAAGGAAAACGGCGAGCTGCTTGAAAGTGCTGAATTTGTCGGCAATTACTATGGTACGCCGCTTGCGGAAGTAGAAAGACTGCGCAATGAAGGCAGAAACGTGCTGCTTGAAATAGAAGTACAGGGATGCATGCAGGTCATGGAGAAGGTGCCGGATGCGGTGACGATCTTCATTGTACCCCCGAGCATGAAAGAGCTGGAAAACAGGATCAGAGGCAGAGGTACAGAGCCGGAGGAAATCGTACAGCAGCGATTGGCCAAGGCAGAGCGTGAGATGGAGATGAGCTCCAACTACCGCTATGTCGTGTGCAATGATGATCCCAGGATGGCGGCGGATATCATCCGTGTCATCATCCGCAGATCCATGCAGAAAACAGAGGAGAAATAAGGAGAATTCGGACGAATTCTCTTTTTCAGCTCAGATATTTCTGCATGCATGCGGTATAATGAGTCATGTACAAATGGTGCATTACATATGATGGATGAAACAGAACAGAAAATAATGAACGCGGCCGCTTCCCTGTTTGCAGAAAAAGGACTGCGGTTCACCATGCAGGAGCTGGCAAGCAGCCTGCATATGTCCAAAAAATCTATTTACAAGCTTTATGACAATAAAGAAGATCTCATGATCCGTCTGATTGAGGACGGTTTTACCATGATTCATGAGCAGAAGAACAGAATCATCGCTTCTGATCTGAATACAGTTGATAAGCTGAAGCAGGAAATGATTGCTCTGCCGGATCAGTTTGCAATGATCAACTGGTTCCGTCTCAATGAGCTGCAAGAGAAGTATCCCCGGGCTGCTGCCCGGCTGCAGGATGAACTCAACCGCAATTGGGAAGGAGATTTCGCATTGATGGATGAAGGCATCGCCAAAGGAGAATTAAGGCCTTTCAACAAGAGTCTTTTCAAGCTGATGTTTACCGCTACCGTTGAATCTTTCCTGCGCAGTGAACAGATTGCCGAAGGAATCATATCCTACCAGGATGCTCTGGGGCAGATGACTGATATTCTGATTGACGGCATCCGCGCATAAGCACTGCAGACCGCAGTGTTTTTTCATTTCGCGCTATAATAGGCACATATGAAACTTAATGATCGGTCATTGAAACTAACACCCAAACAGCTCAGCACTCTGCATGCACTGCACCTGGATACCGTGGAGGATGTACTGTCTTATTATCCGATCCGCTATGATGTACTCAACGCCATACCTTTCTCTGCCTGGCGGCAGAAAGAACATGTCACCTTTGAAGCTGTGGTCGCAAAGCCGGCTGCCCAGTTCCGCCGCGGGCGTTTTCTGACATCTGCTTTCGAGGTCAGACTCGATGATCAGATTCTGCGCGTTACCATATACAACCGTCCCTGGACAAGATCTCTTGTCATCGGACAGACCGTTACCATTACCGGCACCTATGACGGACACAACCATGTCACCGCATCCACCTACGATACAAAGCAATTGAAAGAACATAATGACATTACACCTGTCTACAGCACCAGAGAAGGCATCAGCCAGAAATATCTCTGTACAGTACTCCATAAAGTCATTGAGCAGTCCATTAATGAAGTACATGACATCGTGCCGGAGAAGTATATCCGTGCATATCGTCTGCTGCGCCATGGCACTGCTCTGACCATGATCCATATGCCTTCTTCAATGGCGGAGGTCAATGCGGCAAGGCGTACCATCAAATATGAAGAATTCCTGCGCTACTTCACGGCCATCCAGCTGATGCATAATCAGGAAACCGAAGGAAACTATAAGTCACCCAAGCGCTTTGATGAAACAAAGTTCAAAGCTGCAGCTGATGCACTTCCCTTTGCTCTGTCAGAAGATCAGAAGACTTCACTGGAAGATATTCTCAGGGATATGACCAGTACCAGAGTCATGTACCGGCTGGTGATGGGAGATGTGGGATGCGGTAAGACCGTGGTAGCTGCGCTGGCCATGTATGCCTGTGTGCTGGCGGGTGAACAGGCAGCACTGCTTGCTCCGACGGAAATTCTGGCACGTCAGCATCTGGAATCTGTTTCTTCTCTTCTCAAAGGTACAGGGGTGAAGGCAGCCGTGCTATACAGCGGCTTAAGCGCAAAGGAAAAAGAAGATATCATTGACCGGACGGCTTCCGGTTCAATTGATATTCTGATCGGTACCCATTCGCTTCTGCAGGAAAATGTTGTCTTTCATAAGATCGGGCTTGTGATTGCGGATGAACAGCAGCGCTTCGGTGTTGAGCAGAGACGCACTCTGCGGGAAAAGGGCAGAGATACGGACTTTCTTCTGATGAGTGCTACCCCGATTCCCCGCACCCTTGCCTCAACGCTGTACGGCGACATGGATGTTTCGATCATTGAAACAATGCCGGCAGGGCGGAAACAGCCGATCACCCGCTATATTCAGGAAAACAGCTTCCGTACGGTTCTGCCGGAAGTCAGAGCATTACTGGACAGCGGCCATCAGCTGTATGTGATCTGTGCAGCGGTGGAAAAGAATGAAGCTTATGATGCCCGCAACGTCAATGATGTGACCGCCAGTCTGACAAAGCTGTTCCATCCGTATCATGTCGGTACGCTGCATGGGCAGATGAAGTCGGAAGAAAAGCAGAAAGTCATGCTGGCTTTTGCCCGGAATGAAATCCAGATCCTGGTTTCCACTACCGTTGTGGAAGTCGGGATGAATGTAGTTAATGCGACCGGGATGATCGTCTATGATGCCGATCGTTTCGGTCTGTCCCAGCTTCATCAGCTCAGAGGCCGCATTCAGCGTGGGGATGAAGTGGGGCACTGCTGGCTGTTAAGCGGATCAAAGGAAAAGACGGTACAGGAGAGACTGAACGTGCTGGTGCGCTCTGACAACGGTTTTGAGATTGCCCGGGAAGATTTACGCCTGCGCGGTCCGGGTGATATACTTGGAACAAGACAGAGCGGTGTACCTGATTTTATTCTCGGCAACCCGGTACAGGATGATGCCATTGTCAGGACCGCCCGCAAAGATGCACAATATATTGTCTCACATCCGGAAGAAGCGGACTTTGCGTCGATTCTGGATGAAGCGATGATGCGGATTGATCAGAAGGAATGAGGTAACTATGACAACAGATATAACAGACTGGCTGGCGGCACGCGGCATTCATGTAAAAAATACAGATATGATTCATCAGGCATTCATGCATTCATCCTATGCCAATGAACATCATGGCAAACATGATAATGAAAGACTGGAATTCATGGGGGATGCTGTCCTGCAGCTGTGGAGTTCTACTGCCATCTGGCCGCTGAACCTTTCCGAAGGACAGATGACGCGGCTGAGAGCACAGTTGGTCTGTGAGAAAGCCCTTGCCATCTATGCCCGTGAACTTCATCTCAATGACTTTCTTCTGCTTGGTACAGGAGAAGAAAAGAGCGGAGGCAGAGAAAAGGATGCGATCATCGCCGATATGATGGAGGCCTTCCTCGGTGCGCTGTATCTTGATCAGGGTTTCCCGGCGGTCGACAATATTCTGGATGAAGTCATCACACCCCGCCTTGCCCATCCGGAAGACGTCGGAGTAATACATGACTACAAGACAAAGCTGCAGGAGTATGTCCAGGTTGACAGTGCCCGCCAGGTTCATTATGTATTAGTCAAAGAGACAGGACCTTCCAACAATCCTGAATTTGTCATGAACTGCATGATTGATGATCTGGTCATGGGAACCGGAAGCGGCAGTTCCAAGAAACAGGCAGAACAGAATGCGGCCCGCAATGCTTTTGAAAAGCTCAGTAAATAATCATGATCAAAGACAACAGAATTCTGCTTGGCAAAGCAGAAGAAAAAGAAATCTATCTTGAACCATCCCGCCTTACCCAGCACGGGCTGATCTGCGGCGCCAGCGGCACCGGTAAAACCGTTACCCTGAAAGTCATTGCAGAAAGCCTGTCCGAACTGGGGATCCCTACGGTCATTGCGGATGTCAAAGGCGATCTTTCCGGTATGGTAAAGCCGGGGGATCTCTCATCCATTCAGGGCAGACTGAATAAAATGGAAATCAGTGATTATACCGTCAACGGCTATCCGGTACACTTCTTTGATGTGAATCGAAAACTTGGCATGCCGGTAAGAACAGTATTAGAAGAAATGGATCCAGGACTGCTTGGGGCATTGCTTGAACTCACTGATGCGCAGCAGGGTGTTCTGCAGATCGTATTTCGGGCTGCAGATGACATGGATCTTGATCTGATCGATTTTGCGGATCTTGAAGCCATGGTCAGCTATGTACATGAACACAGTAAGCAAATCAGTGCAAAGTACGGCAATGTCTCCAGTCAGTCCATCGGTACGCTGCAGCGCAGAATGCTTCAATTGAAGGCGGAACATGGCGATCTGCTCTTCGGCATGCCGGCACTTGATCTGAACGATCTGTATGAAGTGAAAGACGGCGTGGGTGTGATGAACATCCTGGAATGCCGTGAACTGTATGCACATCCGATGCAGTATGCCTGTGTGCTGTTGTGGCTTCTGAATGAGATCTATGTATCACAGAAAGAGGCAGGTGCTGTTGAAAAGCCGAAGCTTGTGTTCTTCTTTGATGAAGCACATCTTCTTTTTGAAAAGGCTGGTCCGGCCATGCAGGAGATCATCACCCGGATCATGCGTCTGATCCGCTCCAAGGGCATCGGTGTCTTCTTCATCACCCAGTCTCCGGCAGATATCCCGGATGAAATACTCGGACAATTGCAGAATCGGATTGAACATTCCCTGCGTGCCTATACCCCTGCGGAAATCAAAGCGGTCAAACAGGCCGCCCAGTCCTTCCGTGCCAATCCTGCCTTTAAAACAGAAGACCGTATTGCCAATATGGCTACCGGTACTGCTTTAGTGAGCACACTGGATGCAGAAGGAACGCCGGGAATGGTGGAAGAGACAAAGATTCTGCCGCCTCATTCCTCTATGATAACTCTGTCTGATGAAGAGATCGTGAAACAGATGCAGAGCGATCATCTCTATGACAGGTATGCAGAGGATGAAGATCCTGAAAGTGCCATGGAAGATATCATCAGGCTGAATGAAGAAGCTGAAAAAGCGGCAGAGAAAGAGAAAGAGCAGGCCAGACAGGATAAGCTTAAGGAAGCTGAAGAAAAGGAAAAGATCCGCCAGGAAGCAAAACGCAGAGCGGATCAGAAGAATACATACAGCCGGCTGGCACGCAAGGTACAGCGGAGGGCGGAGACGGAACTGGTCAATGCCGGTGTCAGATCAGCCCGTAAATTTCTGAAGAATCTTTTAGGTTGAGGACAATATGTATTGTCCTTTCCTTTGTCTTAGGAAAGAGAGAAAGAATGACAGCAATCAACGAGATATTTGCCAATAAAGTAAATACAGATGGAATAGAAGAGATTATACGGAGTGCGGATCTGGAGCGGGTACGCTTTTATGCATCAGACAACCGGATTGTCCTTGACCTGCATACTTCCGCCATTCCCCCAAGCTACTCCTACCATGCCCTGTGCCGTACCATCACGGAATATACCGGAACAGAAGATGTCCGTCTCAACATACATCCCGATCAGGCAGAGCTGACGATGGAAATACTGGGCGGCTATATTGATCTGTATCTGGATGCCCATGTGAACAGTGCCTTCCGCGGCATGATCTTCAAGCTGGAAAAAGAGAAGGATGATCTTCTGTACTACTGCCATAATGAAGTGGAAGAAGATCTGATCCATCATGAGCAGAAACAGATGGAAGACTGGCTTCATGCCTGCGGTTTTTCTACGCTTCATATTGTGACATCCATGATTATCGCCGCCCCGGTAGACATCAAGGACATTGAAGTCACCGAAGTGGCACCGCCTGAACCCGCTCCCCAGGAGACCTGCCAGAAGAAGAAATACTATCATCCCAGGAAAGAGGAATACGAATCCATCACCCTGCATGAAATCGAAGGACCGATGGATGATATTCAGTTTGAGGGTGAAGTTTTCGGCATGGAAGAAAAGGAAACCAGAAAAGGCAGACTCATCCAGACATTCAGAATTTATGACGGTACGGATGCCATCGTTGCCAAACGCTTTGAAGGAAGAGGTCTGGAACGGGAGGAAATGCAGAAGCTCAAGGACGGCTGCCGCGTCCATGTCTATGGCCGTGTTGAGAATGATACCTTCCTGCGTGATCTCTGCGTCAGTGTACAGGATCTGACCATCCTGCCGCCTTTATCCACCCCGAAGGACAATGCGGATCCGACCCGGGTGGAATGGCATATGCATACATATATGTCAGAAATGGATGGTGTATGTGATGTCAAATCCATCGTTCAGTATGCCCATGATATGGGACTTGGCGGTATTGTCATTACCGACCATGCCGATGTACAGTCCCTCAAGAAAGCCTATGATCAGGTTCTGGACATCCATAAAGCTGACGGCAATAAGGATTTCAAATGCGGCTTCGGCTGTGAGATGAACATGGCCGATGATCATCTGACCATTGTCCGAAATCCCGTTGATCTGCCGCTGGATGACACGGAGTTTGTATCATTCGACCTCGAGACAACCGGTCTTTCCTGTTACTATGACTCCATCATTGAATTCGGTGCCGTCAAAGTAAAGAACTATGCGGTTGTCGACCGTCTGCAGATGTTCATCAAGCCGCCCTTTGACATCCCGCCGTATATCACTGCCAAGACAAACATCTCCAATGCGATGGTGGCTGACGCAAAGCCTTTCAAAGACTGCTGTGAAGAAATCATCCGGTGGATTGGTGATGATCCGATTGTGGCGCATAATGCCACATTCGACTATTACTTCCTGAACGAAGAGCTGCGCCGCATCGGCAGACCTGCTTTGACTAACTGCGTCATCGATACTCTGGATATGTCCCGTGCCATTCTGCGTGACAAGCATGTCTATCGTCTCGGCAATATCTCACATTACTATCACGTCCAGTACGATGAAGATGATGCCCATCGTGCCGACTATGATGCGGAAGCACTGGCAGGCGTATTCTTCGGTCTGGTCAATGATGCCAAGAAACAGGGCTGCACAACGATTCGTGATCTGCAGGATAAGCTGCAGAATGAGCGTGACTTTGAAAAAGTCAGAAAATATCATATCTGCGTTGTTTCCAAGAATGAGCAGGGAATCCGCGATCTGTATAAGCTTGTCACGGAATCCAACATCAAAACCCTGGCTGTCGGTGCCAAGTCCTCCAAAGAAGGAGAAGGCAATGCGGCCATGGCATGTATTCGAAGATCTTCCCTGGCTGCCCATAGAGAGAACCTGCTCTTCGGTACTGCCTGCTATAACTCCAGGGTATTTGAGCTTGCCTGCAATGGCGATGATGCCCGTCTGGAAAAGGAAATGAGCTTCTACGACTATGTGGAAGTACAGCCTTTAAGCAACTTTACGGTCTTTCTGGCCGAACGCAATGTACCAAGCAAAGACCGTCTGAAAGATATCATCAGACGGATCATCCGCATGGCAAAGAAACTTGGCAAGCCGATTATCGCCGACAGTGATGCCCATTACTGCAATCCCGCTCAGAAGATCTTCCGTGATGTCTATATCACTGCTCAGGGAGTCGGCGGCGCCATCCATCCGCTGTATATCCGCAATGATGCCCTGCGTCTCAAGACCCCGACCCCGGATCAGCATATCCGTACCACAGAGGAAATGAAGCAGGAATTTGCCTGGCTGGAAGATCCGGAACTGATTGATCAGATTGTCGTGCAGAACACTAGAAAGCTCTTTGAACAGCTGGAAGACTACCGCCCCGTACCGGCCGGCACTTATCCGCCTAAGATCCCGGGTTCAGATGAAAAGCTCAGGGAGATCTGCTGGACAACCTGTAAGAATACCTATGAATACAATGGCGAAATACCGGCTATTGTCAAAGACAGACTGGAAATGGAACTGGATAACATCATCCGCAACGGCTATGGCGTCCATTATTACATTGCCCATCTGCTCGTCAAGAAATCCAATGATGACGGCTATATTGTAGGCTCCCGCGGTTCCGTCGGTTCTTCCTTTACAGCTACCATGGCCGGCATTACGGAAGTCAATTCCCTTGAACCGCATTATCTCTGTCCGGACTGTCATTACAGCGAATGGATTGATGATCCTGAGGTTTCCTCCGGGTTTGATCTGCAGGATAAGAAATGTCCCAAGTGCGGCGGCATCATGAAAGGCAACGGCCACCGTATTCCTTTCCAGACGTTCCTCGGCTTTAATGCGGATAAGGTGCCTGATATCGACCTGAACTTCTCGGGTGAATACCAGTGGCGTGCCCATGCCTTCATCGGTGATTACTTCGGCCGCGACCATGCTTTCCGGGCCGGTACCATCGGCACTGTTGCGGAAAAGACGGCCTTAGGCTATGTCTCCGGCTATTGTGAGAAGATGCATATCGATAACATGCGCAGACCGATGAAGGAATATCTGGCTGCCCATTGTGTGGATGTCAAGCGTACCACCGGCCAGCATGCCGGGGGCATTATCATCATTCCGAATGACCATGTTGCAGAAGACTTCACACCCATCCAGTATCCGGCCAATGATCCGGATGCGGCATGGATGACAACCCACTACGACTTCCATGACATTCATGATAATGTCCTGAAATTCGATATTCTCGGCCACGTTGATCCGACTGCCATTCGTCTGCTGCAGGAGATCGCTGACCGCAAGCCTCTGACCATTCCGTTCAATGATCCTGAGACGCTGTCTCTTTTCTCTACAGATGAGGCACTGCATTGTGATCCATCCATGTTCAAGCAGGAGACCGGTGCACTCGGCCTGCCGGAATTCGGCACCGCCATTACAAGACGTGTTCTGGCTGAAACACGGCCCAAGAAGTTCTCTGATCTGATCATCATCTCCGGTCTGACCCATGGTACAGATGTATGGGCGGGCAATGCCGAAGAGCTAGTCAAAGCCGGCCATCCGCTGACGGAAGTCATCGGATGCCGTGATGATATCATGAACTATCTGCTGTCCAAGAACCTTGAACCTCTGCATGCCTTCACGATCATGGAGAAGGTCAGAAAGGGCAAGGGACTGACGGATGAACAGGAAAAGGATATGCGGGATCATGATGTGCCTGACTGGTATATTGATTCCTGCAAGAAGATCAAGTACATGTTCCCGCGGGCCCATGCCGTTGCCTACTGCATGATGGCTTTCCGCTTAGGCTGGTACAAGGTTCATGAACCGCATAACTTCTATATCCAGTATCTGACCTTACGATGTGATGCCTATGAGATTGAAACCATGTGCAAGGGCTTTGATGCCATCAAGGCACGCATGGATGACATTGACGCAAGACGCAATGCCAAATTCTCCGACAATCCGGTCTCCAACAAGGAAAAAGCCCTCTATGAAGGCTTTGAAGTCATGCTGGAGCTGTATGCAAGGGGCTATCGTATCTCCAACATCGATCTGAATCACTCCGAAGCAACCCGCTTCTGTGTCCTGCCGGGTGATACCCATACACTGATCCCGCCGTTCAAGGTAGTGGATGGTCTTGGTGAGAATGTTGCCAGATCCATTGTAGCTGCCCGCAATGAACATCCATTCATCTCAAAGCAGGATCTCATCCGCCGTACTCAGCTGTCCAAATCAATGGTAGAAAAGCTGGATAAACTGGGTGCTTTAGGGGATCTTGGCGAAAGCAACCAGATGACTTTATTCTGATGTATCGCAGTTTGAATGCGATGCATTTACTCAGTTCATCCTTTCAGCAAAGTCTGTTTTTACAGACTTTGTTTTTATTCTGTCTGAAATAAAGATGGGATAAAGAAAAGAAAGGGGGGGTTGCAACTGACATAAGAAGCCCGGAAAGTCTGATCTGAGCTGTTAAGATTTTTTTTAACAAGTGTGGGACATTTTCATTTAACTATGACCTTGACATTTGCAGGCAAAAAAACAATAATAAGGCAAAAGCAGAGAACGGGACATGACCGTTCATGACACAGCCCTGAGAGAGTATCCGTCTGGTGAAAGGATATGACGTGTATGAATGTGCTACTACCCGCGAGCCGTCCCTGAAAAGGTGTACCGTACAGCTGCGTTAAAGCTATATGAGAGTCCGGAGTATTCCGGGAATTAAGGTGGTACCGCGTCGAACAACAGCGTCCTTATCAGGATGCTGTTTTTATATTTTCTGGAGGAATAAAATGATCAATTTCAAGGAAGATGAAAACTTATCTGTGCTGAACCATTCCTGTGCCCATGTCATGGCCCAGGCGATCAAGCACCTGTATCCCCAGGCAAAGTTCTGGGTTGGACCGGTTGTTGAAGAAGGTTTCTATTATGATGTTGATTTAGGCGATGATGTCATCAGAGATGAAGATCTGCCCCGCATCGAAAAGGAAATGAAGAAGTGCTGCAAGGCAGACAAACTGATTGTCCGTAAGGAAGTCACCAAAGAAGAGGCGAAGGAAATCTTCAAGGATGATCCTTACAAGGAAGACCTCATTGACCGTATGCCGGAAGGCGGCACCATCACAACCTATACCCAGGGTGATTACACGGATCTCTGCCGCGGTCCGCATGTCAAGAGCACCAAGATGTGCCGTTACTTCAAGCTGATCAAGCATTCCGGTGCCTACTGGAAGGGGGATAAAAACAATAAGGTACTGCAGAGAATCTACGGTGTATGCTTCCCGACACAGGAAGAACTGGATCAGTATCTGCAGGATCTGGAAGATGCCAAGGCACGCGATCATCGTAAGCTGGGCAAAGAGCTGAAGATGTTCATGTTCTCCGAGACAGTCGGTGCCGGTCTGCCGATGTGGCTGCCTAACGGCTTTACGGTCAGACGTATTCTTTCCGACTATATCATGGATAAGGAACTGGCCCAGGGCTATGTTCACGTCAAGACACCTTCTGTTGTCAACACCAAGCTTTTCAAGATCTCCGGCCATCTGGCCCATTACAAGGATGATATGTTCCCGCTGATGAGCAGGGATGGGGATGAGCTGGCCTTAAGACCGATGAACTGCCCGGAACATATGATGATCTACAAGTCCACTCTGCATTCCTACAGAGACCTGCCGATCCGGATTGCCGAGATTGCGGATGACTTCCGTTTTGAAGCTTCCGGTGCTCTGACCGGTATTGAAAGAACAAGAGCCTTTACACAGAACGACTCTCATATCTTTGTCAGACCGGATCAGATCGCTTCTGAAATCAAGAATGTCACGCATCTGATTCTGGATGTATACAAGGACTTCGGCTTCAATGACTATTCCTTCCGTCTCTCTTTGAGAGATCCCAACAACACAGCCAAGTACTTCGGCAATGATGATCTTTGGGAGAAGAGTGAAGCACAGCTGAGAGAAGTGCTGAAGGAAATGGGTGTGCCTTATTATGAGGCAATCGGTGAGGCTGCTTTCTATGGACCGAAGATCGATGTTCAGGTCAAGAGTGCGATCGGACATGATGTAACGCTGTCCACCATTCAGCTTGACTACCAGCTGCCGGAGCGCTTTGAGCTGGAGTATGTCGATAAGGATGGTTCCAAGGCCAGACCTGTCGTCATCCATAGAGCAATTCTCGGTTCACTGGATCGTTTCGTTGCCTTCCTGTTAGAGGAGACAAAGGGCAATCTGCCGTTATGGCTGGCACCGCGCCAGGCAGTCGTCATTCCGGTCAATGCTCAAGCTCATGGCGATTATGCGGCTGAGGTTGTACAGGCAATGCGTACAAAGGGCATCAGAGTTGAGCTCGATGACAGAAATGAGAAGCTTGGCTATCGGATCAGAGAAGCACAGACTTCCCATATCCCGGTTGAGATCGTTGTCGGTGATGGTGAAATCGCAGATCATGCGGTTACGGTCAGACGCTATGGTTCCAAGGATGCCGTCAAGAAGTCACTGGATGATTTCCTGAATGATATTACAGATGAAATCAAGTCCAAAAAGTATTAATATAATATAGGCTTCTGACCGCAAAGAACTGTCTGAGCGGAAAGAGATCATATCACTTGTAATAAACTGTTTTGATATGCGTCTTTCTTCAGAAGAAGAAAGGCGCTTTTCTTTTCAGAAGAGAGGAGAGAAAACATGGAAAACAGAGTAGCGCTGATTGCTGTCATTGTCGAAAAGGCAGACAGTACGGAAGCACTGAATGCCATTCTGCATGAATACAATAGCTGTATCATCGGCAGGATGGGCATTCCTTATCGAAAAAGAGAGATTGGTCTGATTTCTGTTGCAGTAGATGCGCCTTCAGAGACTGTCAATGCATTATGCGGCAGACTGGGAAAGCTGCCCGGGGTTACCGCCAAGGCAGTCTATGCCAAACTCAAGTGAAGGGAGAGAAACACATGAAAAAACAGCTTTCAGCCGTACTGGCTCTGACACTTCTGGCTGGATGCGGAGCTGCATCCACAGCAGCTTCTACTGCACCGGCCGCCACAACCGCTGCCGCCACAGCCGAAACAGCTTCCACATCATTCACATCAGATAACAAATATTCCGTTCTGGCTCCTACCGGTGCCCCTGGCTATGCCTTACTGCCTCTGGCAGATAATGACAGCGTCAGCCTGGAACTGGTGGATGGCGCTGACAGCCTGCAGGCCGCTTTTGTCAATCCGGATCCACAGTATGATGTCATTGTTGCTCCGACCAATCTCGGTGCCAAACTGATCTCAGCAGGCAAGACTGATTATCGTCTGGCCGCTGTGGTGACAACCGGCAACCTGTATATTGTCGGTACATCTGAAGATGTTCTGTCCGGTACAGGTACGATTGCTCTGTTTGGCGAACAGGCTGTTCCGGGCCTTGTATATAAGAAACTGCAGCCTACAGCAACCATGACGGAACAGTGGTACAACGCTGTCACGGATGCCCAGGCAGCTCTGCTTGGCGGACAGGCGGATGCCGCTCTGCTGGCTGAACCGGCCGCTACAGCAACCATTGCCAAAGGCAAGGAAGCAGGCCTCAGCCTGACAAAGGTGGCCGACCTGCAGCAGTTATGGGGTGATGACGGCTATCCGATGGCTTCTCTGTTCATCAAAGAAAACACATTCAATGCGCATAAAGACGACATGGCTCAGATGATCGATGTGCTGAAGAACTATGCGGATGGTGTCAAGAGCGGAAACATTGATGTTGCGGCAGATCTTGACGGTGTCTCTGATCCAGGCGTATTCGGCTCTGTCCCCAGCGCGATGATTGCCAAGACCTATACGGCTATGGGCATCAATCCTGATTATGCCAGAGGCCAGGAAGAAAGCCTGCAGAAGTTCCTGGATCTTTTCGGTGTCACCCTTGATGATGATGCCGTTCTGGACTTTGACTGAGTCAGATGAAGTACAGGAATCTGACAGCATGGATCTTGCTGATTGTCATATGGAGCGCTGCAGCCTGGCATACCGGCAATGAGATCCTGCTGCCGGGTCCTTTGGAAACAGCTGAGAAGTTCATTGCTGTATTAACGGATCCTGTCTCTTATCAGGCAATCGGGCTGACTCTGCTCAGAGTCGGGCGAGGATTAATGATTTCACTTGCCTCAGCCCTTGTGATCAGTCTTCTGTGCCGACGTAGCATATGGCTCAGAGCTCTGTTTCATCCGATCCGCATCCTGACCAGGACCATTCCGAATATCAGCTATATGATTCTGGCTATTATATGGCTTGGGTCGGAAGGGGCAGTAACTGCTGTATCGTTCATGGTATTGTTTCCGCTGTTTTTCAACAGCTTCATGGATGCGATGGATGGGGAAGCAGAAGAGATCAGACAGGTATCTGTTCTGTATCGTGATACCTGGTTCAATGAAATCAGATATCATGATCTGCCATCATTGAAGTATGTAATTGTGTCTGCCTGCCGTACGGCTGTGGCGTTCGGTTTCAAGGTAGGCATTATGGCTGAGATTATCGGTTCGGTAAGAAACGGGGCAGGCAGACAGATGCGTGCTGCCTATATCAATCTGGATACAGCTTCCGTACTCGCCTGGACGGTATTGATCATTCTGATCAGTTCACTGTCTGATGTTCTGTTTGACAGAATCAGCCGGACAATGCGGCTGAAGGAAGGACTGTCCTGAAAAGCAGATCTCCTGTAAAGGGGGATCTGCTTTTTTAATGCCTGCAGATGAAAAAAAGATCAGCCTGAGCTGATCCTGAATTTCAGTCTTTGAAGAAGGCGTCTGTTTCATTTAACACATCTTCAATGGCAATGTCTTTCTTTTCACCGGTACGCGGCTTGACCTCAACCTTACCTTCGGATACGCCCTTGCCGACAGTGATGCGGTAGGGAATACCGACAAGATCCATATCCTTGAACTTGACACCGGGTCTGACATCACGGTTGTCCAGAATGACATCATAGCCTTTAGCTGTGAGCTTTTCATAAATATCTTCCGCAGCCTTGACCTGTTCTTCCTTCTTCATACTGATGATGACAATGGCAGCCTGATAAGGCGCCAGATCCTTCGGCCAGTTGATGCCGTTATCATCCGCATTCTGTTCGGCAAGGGCAGCCATCGCTCTGGCCGGTCCGATTCCATAGGAACCCATCCAGACATACTGCAGCTGGTTGTTCTGATCGAGATACTGCAGATTCAGCGCTTTGGAATACTTTGTGCCTAGCTTGAAGGTATTGCCGACTTCAATGCCGTGGGCAAAGTGAACTTTCTTACCGCACTGCGGGCATATATCACCATCGGCGATATTTCTCAGATCCGCATATGCCTCCACTTTGAAGTCTTCGTTATTGACGCCGCTGTAGTGATAGCCGGTCTCATTGGCACCGACAATGAAGTTATGCATGTACTTGACTTCTTCATCTGCATAGACAGAGCACTTGATGTTGATCGGACCGGCAAAGCCGACTTCTGCGCCGGTCGCATCTTCAACCATGGCCGGATCTGCCAGTTCTACTTCATTGGCATTGAGCAGTTTTCTGAGCTTTGTTTCATTGACATCACGATCGCCTCTGACCATGACCGCTACAGCCTTGCCGTCCACATTGTAGATCAGTGTCTTGACAAACTTCTTAGCGGACTTATGGAAGTGTTCAGCCACTTCCTCAATCGTACGGGAATTCGGTGTTTCCTCTTTGGTCAGGGTCTCTCTTGTGCCGTCGTCTTCTTCCTTTTCCGGAACACACGGGGCGACTTCAATATTGGACGCAAAACCGCAGTCATCACACAGAACCAGAATATCTTCGCCTAACGGGGTTACGGCCTGGAATTCTTCGGAAAGCAGGCCGCCCATGACACCGGTATCCGCTCTGACAATCTTATAGTTGAGGTGAAGGCGGTCCATGATATTCTTATAGGCATTGAACTGCTTCTGATAGGCAATATCACAGTCATGTTCATCTTTATCAAAGGTATAGGCATCCTTCATGATGAATTCTCTGACCCGGATCAGACCGTATCTCGGTCTGGGTTCATCTCTGAACTTTGTCTGCATCTGATACAGAGAGAAGGGCATATCCTTATAGGATCTGATCTGCATCTTGGCTGCGATGGCAAACAGTTCCTCATGGGTCGGACCCAGTACATAAGGCTGGCCTTTTCTATCCTTGAGTGAGAACATGGAATTGCCGAAACCTGCTCTGCGGCCGGAAGCGACATACACATCTTCAGGAATCAGGGCCGGCATCAGAAGTTCCTGGCAGCCTGTCTTATTCATCTCATCACGGATGATGGCTTCGATCTTCTGCAGTACTTTCCAGCCCATCGGCAGAATCATATACACACCGGAAGAGC
>Ga0256406_1003894_pt1 | contig 17811 bp, 17 predicted proteins | sample RumenRJG_03DNA_FD_185986 | JGI IMG/M metagenome (GOLD analysis project Ga0256406, IMG submission 185986) | Bovine rumen microbial communities from Lethbridge, Alberta, Canada - RJG_03 | ecosystem: Host-associated > Mammals > Digestive system > Stomach > Rumen | place: Canada: Alberta | collected...
TCTACGACCAGATAAAAGGCGGTTTCATCTACAAACCGGAGTAAGAGCAGTCCCAAGCCAGCCCAGGGAGGCCGGTTTTCTTATGGGGGAGGTTAAATACAATTTCCTAGTCAAAAAGAAAAGGGCAGGTTGCCCTGCCCCCATGCAACAGAATTAGGATTTTGTCTCCCAGTAGCCGTCCCGTTTCGAACCCGAACGAACAATAAGGCCAAGCTCTGCCAGTTTTACCGTGATTTTCTTGATTGTGCTTTCGCTTTTCTTCACGGCATCAGCAATCTCCTTGATTGAAGCTTTTGGATTATCTTTAAGGAAGGACAAAACTTCTTTTTGCGTTGTGTTTAAGGAAAGAAGAACGTCATCATTCAAAGCAGCGCGTGTGACCCAATCTGGCACAAACGCATAAGGAATTTTCACCGTGATAAAGTGATTCGAAATATGAAATGCTTCTTTTCCATAAGCACGCACGATAATCGGAACTCCGTGCCCTGTTTGTTCGGCATAGCCAAGCTGCGTGAATATGGTTTGAAGCGCTTTGTTCACGGGATGGGAATCGCCTTCATAGAAAGCGTCCTCCGATAGTCCAAAAGGAAGGCCACCATAAGAAATCACTTCCAGCCGATCGGAGAAAATATAAATGGCAGGTGGCGTTAAATCGTGCCAAGAGTTATGAAGACAGGCATTAATCCACGCTTCGCGGAAGGCTTGAAAATCAAAGAGAGAAATATCTTTTCTTTGAATACCGCTCATATCCACATTGGTTTCATCAATGCTTTGCACATAATCTAAGGCTTGTTGCATCGCTAAAATCATGCATTTATTGCCGAATTCAGTGCGTTGTGAAATTGCTGCCTTATCTTTGCCAGGGAAACGCGCCACTTTGATAGAAACATCGCTTTCATCGGACAAAAGTTCTGCCATTTGGTTGAATTTGCCGCTATCCGTCAGCAAGCGCTCATTCTTGAAAAAAGTTTTTTCGTTAGAAACATGATAACCATGCGAAACCAGCAACGAAATTAACTGTGTGAAATGCAAATCCTGACGCGAAGCTTCCGACTCACGAATAAAATCAAATCCCGAACCAACAAACATCTTTTTTAAGGCTTCGCGTGTGGCGTGTTTGTCTTGGTCTGCAGATCGAGCGTAATAAAGGCCATAAGCCGAATAAGGAGAGTCTGTTCCTTCGACATCAACTTGAATATATTCCGTTCCTTCGGGGGTTGTTTTAACGGCGATAGTTGGAATAATGTGTGGCTCGATAAAATTGTAGACAGCCTCGGAAATCGTCCTCTCTGTGTCTTTTCCGATTTGCTGGCCCACTACATCGCCGTCATTGTTGACCCCAAAATAAAGAGTTCCTTTGCCCGACTTATTGAGCATAGAGGCCAAAGATATGATGCCTTCTTTCAATTCTGCCGTTGTTTTCTTAAATTCAACAGTTTCGCTTTCTTTCCCAAGATTCATATGATTCTCCGCACTGATTTCTATGATTAGTATAACATTAGTACCATTCAAAGTATAATTCAAAGTACCATTCAAAGTACCATTCAAAGTACCATTTTAGCGTAATGATTAGTTCAATTGGTTACCTTAATGGTCACTAACCATTTATGTTTTGCAAATAAAAAGGGCAGGTTTCCCTGCCCAAAATAGATAGAAGAGGATTATTCCGCGTCTTGGTAAGAGATACGAACGATGGTGTCACCTTCAATCGTGATGTAGTAAGCACGAGCGTGATCTTCTTCGACTTCCACTTCGGTATATTCGTCATCGCCGTCGGCTTTCATCTCGACCAAATAAGTTTTGCCACTCGGCGCTGCTTCGTTAATCTTCACATAAATTCCTTGGTGGTCATAAAGAGTTGGAACTTCGTCGCTTCTCGTATCGGAGTCTTCCATATCTTCCCAATAAGAAACCGTAACTCCTGTGACTTCATTAAATCTCACAGATAAAGTGCGGACTTCTTGTGCATCGCCTTCAGCAAAGGTGAAGGTAGCGGCAACACTTGGCGCAACAAACGTTCCGGCATAGCAACCATTCGCTGCATCCCACTCCATAGCAACATCGGAATCGCCTAATTTGGCTTTTACTGTCTTCTCATAGGAAGAAATACGGGCAGTGACTTGGACATTTTCTCCGACTGCAAAAGCATCTGTGCCATTATCTTCCGTTATGGATACTCCGCTAGTTTCGCCGGTTAAAGAGAACTCATAAATGTAGGATACTGGTTGCGAAACCGTGAGTGTAACATTGGTAGCCGCTTCCACCATGGCGCTGATCCACACGTCCTCGTCAATCATAAAGAATGAATAGAGACCGCTTGTGTCCTCCACCCGGCTGACATCAACTTTTGTCCCAGAGGTTTGCCCAGCCACAGCAACCGCAGTGACGACATAACCGTCCGCTGCCGTCAAACGGAAATCGACTTGATCGCCTTCAATCGGATTTTCGGTGATGACGTTCAACGTTGCATTCGCGATGTCTTTTCCTGCTACGGCACGAACTTTTTTGGCATTCACGACTAAGGTATCGCTCTTATCTAATGTCTTGTTTTCGGCAGCGCCGATACGATAAACCTTGACGCCATCCGCGGTGCTTCCATACGCGCCGCTGCAGAATAGGGTGCCTTTAACAGAAGAAATCGCATTGTTTATCATCAAGCGGTACCCATCTTTCAATTCAATGGTCGCGTAGATGGTATCCAAGTCACCCCAAACTGTAATCGCCTTACCTAACGTTGCGTTGCTGGTATCAAAATCATCATAGAATGCGATTTTGGTAACCGCTTCGTTTGCTTGGACCAAGATTTTATTCTCGACGGCTTCGGAAGATGTCGAAGAAGAAACTTGCGAAGAAGACGCCGCTGAAGAATTCGGAGCTGGTACGGAAGAACTTCCGTTCCCCACATTACAAGCGGCTAGTAACGCTGCGGTAGAAAGCAGCATAAACAACGATTTTCGATTCATATTCATTTTCCTTTCTGGACATTGCCCTATGGATCAAATTCAGAACCAAAGTTTTAACGTGTCAGCCCTTCGCTACGAAGCGTGGAGTTTGCAATCATTCCGACATCGAAGTTGAGGCTGATAATAGCGTGGCCATAGTTATCGCAGAACATGCCATTTAATACGATGGCCTTGTCTTGTGGACCATAGAAATAGAGATAGTTCAGGTCTTCTAGCGTTTCTCCAGAAGAGGCAGATATGGCTTGATTAATCGTGCTGGTTCCCTGTTTCCAAGAAGCAGCTTTCGCGGCCTCAGCATAGGTGTTGTAATGCTTTCTCGCTTCCTCCACAGAATCAAACGCCAATTGGAAAAAGCAATTATGTTCGTGAAGCAAGTCCCCTTGAATCAGAGTAGCCACAATATGATCAGAGACCGGGAAAGTAAAGAATGCGGTAGTCTGCGATGAATTTTGTTTGTTCCAGGCGTCCAATAAAGCGTTAGGATAAGTTAAATCGGCGCTTTCTAAGTTCTGATTCCAGAAGGTGAAACCCACATACATCTCACGGGTTTCGTCATCGTACTGCATCAAAACGGAGCAAAGGCTTTCTTGGATATAGCCATTTTGTTCCACGGCAATCTTCGTCATTTTCCAGCTATAGTCTTTGCTGGTATACGTGATGGTATTTCCATCTTCATCCTTCTCATAAGCAAAACCGGCTGCGAGTAATTGTTCTGCGTAAGAAGCACGGTAATCATCGACATTTTGATCTGTAAATCCTAACGATAAGATTTCGTCAGAGATGGCAACGTTGGATTCGCCGTCATCGCGGAATTTGACCGAAGCATCTTTTGGGAAGGGAATGGTACCACGGCCCGCGGAAAACAATCCGTCTTCACCAGATAAGAATCGTTCCGAGAACGAAGTCCGTGTGACCGCTCCCGTTGGGTTGGCTAAGAAAGCATTCACTGCCGCATTATTCGTGCTACCCACATTTTCAATCGCATAAGAATGTTCCACTTCTTCTTCGGTATAAGGATCTTGATAGACGTAATAAACCATCAAGGAATTTGATTGCTGGTTTAAAGTCATGGTCATTCTCGAGAGGTAGTTAAAGTAAGTCCCTGACCAATCTCCGAAACGATAAAGGCAACGGGCCAACATGGAGTGCAGTTGAAGCTCGAAGTCAGTTCCCGTGTCTCCGATAGCTTCAAAAGAGAGCGTATCCCCCACTTAATCCGTAAATAGGCTTAAGTTCAAACCGTCTTTAAGAACGTGCCATCGCTGTAATATTGTCCTAACGTAACATTGCCATTGGCATCGAAAGTGAAGTCATAAATCCCAGCATCGCCGTTTGTGATGTAGCCTTCTTGTTTGCCGTTTGGAAAATATTCCATCGTGGCTTCGCCATAATAATAAACAACGCCGCCATCATCTTTAGTGATGGTGCCGTTGTCGTCTTTCGTGGCAGCAAAGAACGCATCAATCGCACGTCCGTTAGTGACGGAAGAGGAGGAAGTTACTTCAGAACTGGAGGAATCCGACACCGTCGCCGGATTGCCACAAGATATTAAGGTAATCAAAGGAAGAGTAATGGTTAAAACAAGGCGCTTTTTCATATGCCCCGATTATAAAAAGGCGCTTTATTACTTCAAGGAAAATCGTCAAAAGGTCAAAATCTGGACAACAGTTCTGCTTTTTATACAATCTTTTCTCAATTTTTCGCAATCAAAATTTATCAATAGAGAAATTGTCTCCAGAAAGTTAAGCTGAGACGTCCATAAGCAGGAATCTTTTTCTTCCAAGCTTATTACGATGGCATTATAAACGTAGAAAATTTGCTTATACTTTTCGATTTTACTAGTGTAAAAATCAAAAAATCACCATGAAAACCCTCGTCGATATGGCGTGCAGATAAAAATGATAACGCCACCTCTCTACTCATCACGAAACGATGCAATTCTAAAGACGAGCGATAGATCGCTTACATATCAAGACTGTTTTCGTTCAACAGGAAATCAAAAATCGACATGATGGTGATGCCTTGCTCGTTTCTCCAAAGTGGCGAGTTCGTACCAGTAACGATAATTTTTCGAAAGGAATCACCAACTTGAACCAGGGATTTTTGCTCCTGGTTCATTTTTTCTTGATCAGGGATGGCAAAGGCGGACTGTACGTAATATCGTTTGCTGCCTTTGTTCGCTACAAAATCAATTTCTAATTTTTGTCTGATGCGTGCGTCATTTTCATTCGTGCGAATCGGAACCACCCCGACATCAACGGAATATCCGCGATATAAAAGTTCGTTGTAAATAACGTTTTCCATCAGATGCGTCTCTTCAAACTGACGGAACCCCAATAACGCGTTTCGTAATCCGCAATCGACGTAATAATATTTAGACGGGGTAGAAATATATTTTCTGCCTTTGACGTCATATTGTTCCGCCTTGGAAATTAAACAGGCGTCCTGAAGGTAGGTGAGGTATTCCGCAATGGTTGGTGCAGAAATTCCCTTGTTGCCCGCACTTTTGAAAGTGTTGGAAATCTTTTGCGGATTGGACAAGGATCCCACCGAGGAAGCAATCACTTTCATGAGTTCTTCCATGCCTGTTAATTTCTTTAAATCGTATCGTTCTTGGATATCCCGTAAATAGATTTCACGATTGAGAAAATTCAGGTACTGCACTTTTTGTTCATCGCTTTTTAGAGAAAGGATCTGTGGCATCCCGCCATAGAGCAAATAATCTTGCCAGGCCTCTTCTTTTGCTTTTTGAGCAGCCGGAAAATATTCTGAAAATGATAAGGGCAAAACACGAACCTCATCCCCTCTTCCCCGAAATTCCGTCAATACATCGGTAGCCAGTAGTTTCGAATTACTCCCCGTGGCATAGACGTCCACGTTTCCTCTTCTTAGCAAACCATTTAAAACACCATATAGCGCCACATTGGCATCTTTCTGTTTTAATTCTTCTTTTGAAATCGCCAACTGAATTTCGTCCAAAAACACAAAATAGTGCTCGGCGGGATCACGAATTTTCTCTTTTAGAAACGCATATAACTTTTTTGGATCTCTATAATCTTGATAATCCATGTCGTCCAACGCCAACGTGATAATGTGATCAGCGGGAACGCCTTGTGAGAGCAAATAATGATAGAACAAACTAAATAGCAAAAACGATTTGCCACTTCGTCTAACTCCCGTAATCACCTTAATCATTTGGTTATCCATGCGGGAGATCAATTGATCTAGATAACGTTTGCGTTCTATCATCGTATCTTCTTCTCCATTTTAGATTTCTGGCCATTTGACCGGTTTTCTAAAATTAAATTATAGAAACAAAATGAATTCGTCAATATTATTTTTTAGATTTTTGGCCATCTGGCCAGTTTTCTAAAATACAAAGGCTATATTGGCAACCATTGTCCTATTTTTCTTCTGTTTGAATGTCTTGGCGCAACTCTTTCGCGACTTCACCGAGATTGTGTTTTTTTAAGCTATTTTCGAAATCTAATTGAACGGAATCTAATTCTTGATCCAGCACTTTGTGAATGTTCCGCCCCACGGGACAAGCAGGGTTGGGATTCTCGTGAAAATGGAACAAATCATCTTTGTTCTTCTCTACTGCTTCGTATACATCATAAAACGTAATGTTTTCTAACGGCTTAGCCAGAACCGTGCCACCAGTACCGGCTTTGGTTTGAATCAGTTTTGCTTTTTGAAGATTGGACATCAAACTTCGCACAATCACGGGGTTGCATCCAATGCTTCTGGATAACGATTCACTGGTCACCTTTTCCTGCGCGGAAAAATAATCAATGGCAACAAGTGCGTGAATCGCAATGGTGAATTTTGTGGATATTTGCATGATGTACTCCTTTTTGCGTGGGTGACGTGTTCATGATGATTTAATCATACACCACACGCTAATTTGCATAATAATTGGCTTTTACGTGACCTAAAAATGAATTGTTGTTTTTATATTTATCACTTTTACTTCTACCGATAATTTTGGCAACTATCTCAATTTCAAAACGCGTTCTTTCTAACGTGCAGCAAGTCTTGATAAATTCTAAGATCCTTATCTTTAAAGACATCGAAGATAACGTTCTTTAAACAACTTTCCGGATGTTCATCCAGCCATTTTTTGACGGTTGCAACAGCAATCTCGGCCGCTTTATCTTGCGGGAACATAAATACACCCGTTGAAATGCAACAAAAAGCGATGTTCCTACAACCATGTTCTGCCGCAAGCTCCAAACTAGCTCGATAACACTCGGCTAATTCGTCTTTATTCTGCTTCGTTAAACGGGAAGACACGATGGGGCCAACAACATGAATGATATATTCCGAAGGAAGATTATAGGCGGAGGTCATCATCGGCACCGCTGTCGGTTGAAGATAATCTTCTCCGTGGATTTTCCGCTGTTCATCCATATATTGCGTACAAGCTTGACGGGTTTGATAACCCGAATAGCTTTGAATGAGGTTGTCCACGCATAAATGATCGGGGTTCCAACAACCCATAAGCGTGTTATTGGCAGCATTCACGATGGCATCACATTTTAAGGTAGTAATATCGCCTTGCCAAAGAATGATGCGATGGTCTACAGGAACAGAAGGCAATTCGGTGGCATCCGTGATGCCTTTTTCCCGCGCTCTTTCTTGCAAATACTCATCCTGTATTTTGGCGAATTCTTCAGGGGCAGGTTGAACGGGTCTTAGGTTAAATAGACCTTTTAGAAGATAACGTTGCCTTTATTCGTCTTTTGGAATTGGATAACCTGCATATTCAGGCATCTCTTTCTGAAGTTCTTGAATAAGATAAATCCTTCTTTCTTCTTGTGTCATTGACTTGTCCTCTTGCCACTATAAATATAAAGGAATAAGAATAAATAGGCCTTAATACTCGTTACAATGAATTAAAAAATATCGATATTTTCTATATTAATTATCTCTACTGGACAATTTTTCATGTTTTGGCGAAATTGTCCAGTAGTAATGGACAATATGGCTTTTGAAAGACGGAATGAACTCCGACTAATCTAAAGTCTGATTTTATTTTAGTCGTACGTAAATATTATACTGTCGTGCGCCTGGTTTCTCCTAATCTATAGAGTCTCTCTTCAATATCATTGTCTATCCATACGAATCATTCTGCGATTTTTTGGGTATGATGCAGGAATATCGTGTTTTTTATTCTCTGCGTGTACTTCCTCGCTGAGGTATAGCATTGTTGCTTATGATTTTTCTATTGTTGTTTCAACAAGTCATCCATCACTTCCATAATCTGATGGTATGAAATATTTGCCGCATAGGGAAACTGTTTCCTGTATTTCTCCCACTGATTAATTAACGATTGATTCGTTCTGATTTGAAGCAAAATGGATCCATAATTTGCAATTTGATTAATACTTCCTCTATGTTCTGCCGTTGCCTCAATAGCTTCATGCAACGTTTCCTTGTCGATAATCTGTGTAGTTGCGAGAATGTAAACATCATAAAAATCTTTGGAGCGTGTCGAGAAAACTCCCATACGAAGGATCGTTTCCAGTTTTTCTGCTAATATGGTTTCAATGTTATACCCCCATAAAGGGATCAGAACATCATCGTCAAAGATTCCTTTAAATTCGTAAAACACGGGGCTTGGCGTCATTGCATCTCCGGTGGATACATCGATTGAAAGCGGCACAAGAATCGAGTCATATCTTGCATCTATTCTTACACGATGGCCACCATAGGCATCATCCTTGCGAATTGGTTCTACGGATTTCAGCAGGAATGTAATTTCGTCTCCTTTATCGATGGCAATTATTTCTTCAAATGCTTTTCGGATCATGCCCTCAGTTAGGGGGAGATTACGAAGCGTTGTATCAAGGTCCATCGTTGACCTTGTGTCTAGGCCGACAATCGCCGCAACCAGCATTCCGCCTTTTACGACAAACTTGTTTTGATATGCTGAATCCGATAATCTTGCAAGCAAGCGTTCAAACATGAAGTTCTGAAGAACAACTTGAGCGGCAATATGATTTGCTTTCGTGTAGTTGTTGATTTTTCCCTTTAAACTCACCGCTCTTGAACTCATAGCAGAACCTCCAAATATGTCCTTATTTTTTTCTCTGTGTGAAAAATTTGCCCATATTTTGCCAATCGATTCAAATCCTTCTTTTCGTATGCGGCGTAGCTTTTGATAAAATCCAGGATGGTTTCTTCATCCACGCGATTTTGATCACGTAATATGTCACAAACACAGCGCTCTGCGTTATAACATCTGACCACGTTACCAAAAATGGTCTTTGCTTCTGCCAGCCCGACAGAATAAAGTTCGGGTTTTATGTAATAGCATTTGCACTCGTCTTTCAATGAACTTGGCAAGGAAGCATTGGAAGGGATCGTGACAGAATGCAAGAAAGGAGTTCGGTTGGATAGGCCCAACAAAAAAATTGCTGTTTCATGGGAAAAAACAATCTTTTCCGACCGCAACATTATCGTGTACATATCATCGTGACTTTCTCTAGCAAGAATATAAACACCTTGCCGCACACGCTCCATCAGGCCTTCCTTCACATATTTTGGCAGCAGCGCCTTAGAAAACCCCAGTTCCATTACCTGTTTTGTCGTTATGATGTTGTTATTTTCCTTTGCTTTTTCGACAACAATTGGATTGACTGGCATGAATATCTCCTTTTAAAGTGAGTTTACTTTCGTATCGAAATTATTCAACATTTCGATTCAATTGTCTACTATACCTTCCGATACTGTTAAGCGGCCAGTTTTTTCAGCACTTCTCCAATTCCCCCGTTAATGCACATAGATTTCTCTGTGATTTCTTTCGGGCAATAGGCCTCTCCCAGATTGATGCAAACATATCGTGTTTCTTTGTTCTCTGCTGTGTACTTCCAGAAGGGGTATTTGATGATCACGGGGGTGTTAAATCCCACCCCGAGTTCTAATAACAAAACCCGACTACCGCGATGGCTTTCTATGAATTCCTCGTAACGTTTTTGCGCGGCATGCCAGCCATCATCTTCGATAAAGCTGTTGTCACAACGAAGATTCGTGGTCATAGGCTCTCCGTCATCCGGGCAGTAAGGAACCAATCCTAAGGGTATCGTCATGCGAACCTTTGTATTAGAAGGAGCGCATAACTCCCCCTCTTTTCCAATCATAAACCCTTCCGATTCCACCATGGCGCGAATCATTTCCCGGTTATCGTATGTCTTACCAGCTGACTTTCCGTGTGGGTGACTGCTTTGAAACAATCCGTAATCGCCTTGGGTGTAGAACAAGCGCTGTTTATCAAATCCGCTACGTTGGAAGCAATGGTCAACGTTGGTTGTTAACACGAAATAGTCTTTATTTTTGACTAAAGCATAGAGAACGTCATAAAGATCATTAGGAATCGGCGCGTATCGATTAATCCAAATACTACGGCACCAGTAACCCCAGAATTCTTCTAAGGATGAATAAGGATAGAATCCGCCAGAATACATGTCATGAAAGCCATAACGAGATTCAAAGTCAGAAAAATAACGTTGGAACCGTTCCCCACTATAAGTGTAGCCAGCCGCGGTCGATAACCCACTACCGGCACCGATCAATACGGCATCCGCTTGGTTAAGCCACTCTTTTAAAAGACGAATCTTCTCGTCTTGACTCTCTATTTTCATTCTGGTCTCCTTTCCTTATCCGAAAAGAGTCAGCGAGTGGCGCTGACTCCATCGGATTTAATCCTAGGGCAAAGATTAAGCACGAACCACAGAAATCCGTTCGTGGATATGGTTGCCTTTTTCGATTTCGTCAACCATGGCGATGGCATAATCCGCATAAGAGATGATGGTTTCGCCACGAGAGTTCAACGTTAATTCTTCGCCGGCAAGAATGTATTTGCCAGTCCGTTCGCCATCGGCTTGGAAATCCGCCGCCGGAGAGATGTAGGTCCATTTGACATCGTTACGTTCGCGGAGTTCCGCTAACGCTTTGCCCATGCCGTTCGCAACGGGCATGTAAGCATTCGGGAAGGATGGGGTGTCTTGTAACATCATGGTGTGTTCTGGATTGACATAAAGGCTGCCAGCTCCACCAACGACCAATAAGCGAGTATCACTTCCGCTTAAGATGTCACAAAGATGTTTCAAGGATTTGCTGTGTTCAGGCATTTGTTTTGGATCCCAGACACCAAAGGCATCCACAACGGCATCAAAGCCCTTTAAATCTTCCTTTGATAAATCGTAGATGTCTTTTTGAATGTAGTGCTGGGCTTTGGTATTGTTCTCCTTGCGCCCGAAAGCAGTAACTTCGTCTCCCCGATTCACCGCTTCTGCGATGACTTTGTTGGCAACGCGGCCATTGGCGGCCACAACGGCAATTTTCTTCATTGTTTTATTCTCCTTTAATTTCGAGATGTAACTTTGTTGCTTACACCTCACAGCCATAACTATACCGCTTGAAAATATGTTGTCAACATTTTTATTACATCTAAATTAAAAACAATCGTTTTGAAAGCGGCGTGAAATTAAAGTGAAAATAAAGTGAAAATAAATAGTTCCGATAAATACTACGCTTTTTGATTTTAAAGGTAATTTTGGAAAATAAAATTATGCCCAATATGGCACATACTGCATGGACTTTTTTGCCGCTAAAGGATCAACGGATTTGATTCTGCCTAGTAGCAAAGCAGAACGAATTAAACGCGCTACTTTCACCGAACTTTGTGTATCAAGTCTCCAACGCTCTCACAAAGAAACATTCGTCATCGGTGAGCGATTCACGTACGCGAGTACCGCGTGATAATAAAGATCACGCAATAGGCTGGCACGATCTTCGTGAGCAAAGTCCTGACCGCGGGACACCGTGACACGAATAAAGCCAGATTCTGATTCCACTAGTGGAGACGGGGTATGTGAACGTTCCGTTGCTTCCATAATTTTGTCGAACCCTGAACCTCGTTCGTCGCCGATACCAATCCGATGCATAAATAAGGCTAACTTTTCATTATCGGCGGATGGAATCATTTCAATCACATGATCTGGGTCTAACAAAGAACGGCTAGGATTAGAAAATTCAATACGATCAGAGAATACCTCTACGAGTGGCCCGGCCCCTCTAGCAGACAAGTCACCACGAATCAACATATTGGCTAAGCATTCACGCAATACCAATTCATCATAGGCATAGTTTTGTTTGCGGATGCCGTTTTGAAATGTTTCCTGTTCGGCGAAAAGGCGAAGCAAGGAGGCGATGATTTCTTCAAAGCACAGAGCATAACCTTTGCTCCAAATATCCTCGTGGCTGCCAGTGGCGCGACTTGTTCCAGCGTAAGTAACAACACGCACAGCGCGTCTTTGCATCGAAGAGATAGATTTTAAGTCCTTACCGAAACAAACCATGCCCAAAACGCTGATGCGATAGCGACCATCATCTTGCTTTTGTATGAACCCTTCTTTTTCAAAGAAGCGAAGCTTATCTTGATAATTTGTGGGCATAGGCAACGAGAGTTCGTCAAAATAGCCATCAAAATCCAGGTAACGAGGAAGATCGTTTTGCTCGACAGCATTGATGGCGACTCCGTCTTCTGTTTTCAGAAATACAGCGGGAGATTCTTTTAATGCCTTTGATGATGTTTGCATGCGGTTTTTTCGAATGGATACGGGAAGAAAAATATTACGTCTTCGTCGTGTTTCGCCTCTATAGTCATGATACAGCGCGTTTCAAAGAAAAGGGACAAGAAAATTATTCCGTAAACCATGCCTCTTGATCTCATTAGAATGTGAAAAGACTTATGAGGCGGCGAACTAAAAAACGCTCAATTATCTTGTCCTTTTATCCTTATATATAAAAGAAAAGGGCTGAATCTTCTTTCAAAGAATCAGCCTAATTTTTGTTTACAACGCAAATTCTACATGAGCAATGAAATATTTGTCCCGTTTTGATTTGATATAGGACTCGGTGAATAAACTATATCTCACTCCAGTCACAGGATACCCTTCGAGGTAACTTTTCTGCACAACTTTCGTGATGTGATTGCTGAATGGCGGGATTTCTTTTTCGGCATTTTCCATGCTGAACTTGAGCTTGGTATCGTTATTTGTCATTTCGACCTGAGCATTTCCGGAAGACATGCCTTTTTCACTGACGAAGTCAAAGACGAATAAACCACCGGTGAAGCGTTCAGCCATGTCGTGAATCAACGCTTTAACGGCATCATGGGTTAAATAATGTAGCACCCCCGCAGCAAGAAAGACGATGCCATTCTTAGGATCAAACGGCACTTCGTCAAACCAACGATGATCTGTAATGTCACAAGAAATGTTTTTCTCATTCTCACCGGCAGGAATGTATTTTTCGCGGCAACGAATCACATCGGGAAAGTCAATATTTACCCAAGGGTTCGTTTCAATCTTCATTTGCCGTCTTAAACAAGACAGGCCCGGGCAAGTTCTATTATCGTCGCTTTTGGATGTGACTTTAGATATTCCTTTGTCTCGAAGGCAAAATCATATTGCCGGATAGCGCCAGCCAAAGCAGCGCACTGCATGGGATAGAAAATTGACGGCGGACGCCTCTCCCCCATTTCTTTTAAAATTCTGACGGCGTCATAGTCAGGAAGAATCGTGGGTAATTTCTTCACAGCGAATGCGCGGCACCAAAGCGGGATGGCCAAGGTGCGTTCTACACTGTCTTTTTCTAATTCCGACATATTCATGTTGTTCTCCTTGCTGTAACTTCCGCTCCTTATATCAAAAAAGCACATTAACCATTATGTTAGTCATAACTAACAAATACATTCTAGCGTTTAGTTTCATCTACGCCAATCGCCAATGTTTCGAAGTTCATTTTTTAATTAACCTATGTTTTCCCTGCATATTTTTCGTTTTTTTGTTTCTTTCTTGTGTGGCTATCTTGAGCCAGGAGGCTAGGGTGCGCTATGCTTTAAGGGCTTAGGGAAGGAGAAATTCTGACCATGAAATACGATCCCGAATTAGAACGAGATATGAATGCCGTGGAGCAGTATTGCAAAACGGCCGCTCAAGATTGTTTAAGAGAAGCTGGAGGCAAATTAGCCCACCCATTTTTGGTGCCTGGCGCCCATTATGCCCAAGAGCTTTGGGATTGGGATTCTTGGCTTTCGAGTATCCCTGTTGCCGATTTAGTGCAAAAAGACGTCACTCCTTATGAAAGAGGATGTGTCTTAAATTTCTTAGATGCCGAAGATAAAGACGGAAGAATTCCCGTTGTCATTTCCAACCAAACGGATCGCTTTGATTTAAAGCCAGGGGTATTGACGAATGTTCATAAGCCTTGCTTGGCCGCGATGGCATATAACGTCACAATGCGAGAAGGCGGAGATGCTTCTTGGCTAAAAGACGGCTTCCCCAAATTAGAAGCATATCTTGCTTATTATCAAAAGAACCTCTACCACGAAGAAAGTGGCCTATATGTTTTCTATGATGACTTTGCCATCGGCGTCGATAATGATCCTTGCACGTTCTATCGGCCACATAAATCCACCGGTTCTATCTTTTTGAATTCCTTAATGATTCATGAATTAGATTCCATGGCGAAGCTTTGTGGACTGCTCGGTAAGAAAGACCGCGAAGATTACTACAACGGTTTAAAAGACCACCTCATCCAAAGCGTCCAACGGGAATGTTATGACGAACGTAACGGCTTCTATTACAGTGCCGACGTGAATCTTCGCCCCGTTGATCCCCATGAATGGCTCCATTGCGGTGCCCCGAGAAACTATGCTTCTCTTCCGATGCGTATTGATGTGTGGACGGGCATCTTGCCATTATGGCTAAAGATTGCCACCCCCGAACAAGCGAAACGCGTCTTAGAAGAAAACGCACTCAATCCTGCTACGTTATATTGCCCTTATGGCATTCGTAGTCTTTCGAAGTTAGAAAAAATGTATCGTCTTCGTACCGGTGGAAACCCATCTCCATGGACGGGGAACATTTGGATTAACGCGAACTACTTCTTATATTTGGCAGAAAAGAACTACGGATATACGAAAGAAGCAAAAGAACTTGCGATAGCGACCATTAAGATGTTAGGAGAAGACATCTTACAAAATGGCGCCATGCATGAGTTCTATCACCCGGATACGGGTGCTGGATGTTATAACCTCGGTTTCCAAAGCTGGAACATGTTGGCGTATTACATGGTCCAGGACTTGAAAAAGGAATAACAGGAGATAAACCTCTCATCGTTTGTTTGAGAGGTTTTTTCTTACGATAACCTACCATGATATTTTAAAATGTAGGTTACAATGTTATAATCCAATTATGAACCGGATTGACGAGTTAAAACAAGAATTAGAAACCCTGCCAAAAGGCTATCTATCTCTCAAGCATATCAACGGCAAGACCCGTTACTATTTGCAACGCCGTGAAAACGGAAAAATCGTCAGTTGCTATATTAAGGAAAAAGACGTTTCGTCCCTGCGCAACGAAATTCAAAGAAGAAAAGAAATTGAGCAAGAACTACAAGATCTTCTAAAACAGACCACATCTCCTCTACTTTCGAAGCTTTCAGTGAATGCCTCTACGCTTACCGGCGACATCATGGAGGAAGACGATGTTGTGGCATCATTTCGAAATGGCCTAGCGGTCTTCGTCGATGAAAAGCGCACTCCATTAGAAATTGTAAGAGTTGGTGATTTACGCGATTGGTTAACATCGCGTTCCATCGATTCCCATCGGGCAAATTCTCGATTGCTCAAAAAAGTACTACGGATAGAAAAAACGGAAGATGACATCCCAGCCGTGCTTCGCGTTTATGCGAGAACCATCACGGATCATTTTTGGTTTCGCCCCTATAAATCGAAAATACACTTCAAAGATCTTGCCTTTCAAAATGACCTATATGCCGACACCGCATTACAGGGAATCACAAGGAATACGCCCGCTAAGCCTTTGTTTAACCCCCAACTGACGTTAACCGGAAGTTATGAGAAATGCTGGAGATTAGAAGACGGCGTTTGGTATATGTACAAAACCGGAACAAAGAATGAAATCTTTTCGGAACTCTTTTGTTCTTCCCTTTGCCAGATGTTAGGTATTCCTACGGCAATTTATGAAAAAGAAGGGAACTATATCAAAACTAGGAACTTCACCGAGCAATATGATTTCGAACCGCTCCGTTCCGTGGCCGGTGATGACGATCGTTATGAAATTTGCTATCCCGCCATCGCAGCGCTTTCTTCGAATTTGGCATCCCAATACCTTTTGTTGATGTGGTTCGACTGTTTGATCTATAACGTTGATCGTCATAACGAGAATTGTGGTTTTTTACGGAACCGGAAGACAGGAGAAATCATCTCATTCGCGCCAAATTTCGATAACAACTTGGCTCTTTTTGCCAGAGACGTCCCCACCCATGCCAATCGGCATAATGACGGGCTTATCCTAACATTCCGAAAATTCCTTGCCAAAAACGATGTAGCAGCAAAACAATACGCACAATTAAAGTTGCCTGTGGTAACCAGGGAAACGGTCCTGGCAATCGTAGGGAAAAAGGAAAGCCCTGTTTCTGACGAATTCTTATATGAATATCTCAACAATGGGCAAAAAGAATTAAGCAAAATTCAAACCAAAATAAAAAATAACCTACAATGATATTTCAAATGTAGGTTACATTAATGAAGCAGAAGCCTTGTGCTTAAGGCTTATCCTTTCAGCCCGCCACCGATCTGAATATCCATCATCTTGTCGTGGAAGATGGTAAAAAGAATAATGGTCGGCAACATGCACATGAATAAGCCGGCGTAATAGACGGGATAGTTGTTATAAGTCTCCACTACTTTTTGGTAGGAATAAAGACCCGATGCGAGAGTTGGTAAATCCGGGAAGAAGATTAACGGGGTATCCGTATTCGCCCAACAGGCAATAAAGTCAGACAACGCCAAAGCAGAAAGCGGGCTGATGACCTGCGGCAACATCACTTGGAAGAAAACACGCCAATGGCCTGCCCCATCGACAAAAGCTGCTTCAGCATAGCTCCAATCGATGGAACTAAATGAAGCATAGAGAATGATAAACGTTCCGCCGACGGCTGAAAGCATGACCACGATATAAAACGGCGAATCATAGCCGCCTAAAGCCTTTAGAAACTGTAATTGAGACGCTTGCGCACCGATAATCGGAATCATCATGGCAACCACGGCAAATCCATGAATAAAACGACGACCAGGGAAACGATATTTCGCGCAAACATAGGCGCCCATAGTGGAAGCTGTGAAGTTAATCAGCACGCTCCCAACCGCATACCAGAGGGAATTTCCAAGCATGGAGAGGACACTCGTGCCGCGAGCGGACAAATCCGTCCATGCCCGAGCGTAATTTTGAATTTCAAACGATCGGAACATCGGAAAAATGGTGTTTTGATATTCGTAGTCACTTTCGAGCGAGACCATGATGCCATAGACATAAGGCACGAAAATAATCACCAAATAAAGGGCGAACAGCACCGAAATCACGATCGATATCATTGAAGCCGTAATGTGTTTTCTCCGTTTACGTCCTCGCGTAAGGGCAACTTGATTTTGTTCCATATTAATACGTCACCCCCGCGTCGATTTTGTTGATGATAATGCGCGTCACGATAAGAATCGGGATACCACAAAGCGTAAAAATCACGCCGATTGCAGCTGGATAGTTCGTATAACCATCCCAAACTTGTTGGAAGATCCAGTAACCCAACGTCTGCGTACCGAGGGATATGGATTGATCCCCGGTGAAGTAAAGGATCGGCCCTGATGCCGTGAAAATTAAGGCGACATCCATTAATAAGAACGTCGAGAATGTGCTCCAAGTCATCGGCACAATAATGGACCAGAATTCACGCCACAACGAACAACCATCAAGCT
>Ga0256406_1003895_pt1 | contig 17804 bp, 18 predicted proteins | sample RumenRJG_03DNA_FD_185986 | JGI IMG/M metagenome (GOLD analysis project Ga0256406, IMG submission 185986) | Bovine rumen microbial communities from Lethbridge, Alberta, Canada - RJG_03 | ecosystem: Host-associated > Mammals > Digestive system > Stomach > Rumen | place: Canada: Alberta | collected...
GAGTGAAGGGAAGTTAAAAATGATTCTTCGCCCTGAACTGATATACAAGTTCAAGCTTGTTAGCGAACTCGAAGACATCATGACTGCAGGAAACATCGTATTCCTTTTTCACGTCATGCACCTTTACTTTCTTCATGACCAATTCGTATTTGTTGTACTTCATCTCTCTTCTCCTTTCCTGACGGACCGACAAAATGTGCGTCAGCCTCTGCGTGTACAGCTGATAACTGGAAGGAAAGGCGTAGGACGAAGGGAGCATCCAAGGGAGGAAAGTGGTACCGGAAGGAACTGAGGATAAGGAACGTACCCTTGTGCGAGTGAGCCTATGCATAAACTGAAAGGCTCAGCGTACACAAAGAAAAGCAGCCACATGGGCGGAGTCCTGTGGCCACCTCATTCGAAATGTAAGGCTTTGATCTATGGCTGTCATTTCCCATAAGGGTTGGGGGATATTCTTTACGAACAATCCCTTGAGGAAAGAACTATCCTGGGCGGGAAAAACCAAATAGATACAGTTCCAGATAGTGTATAATGTATATATCTGTGACATGAATCAAGATAGGAGGTAGCCCTATGAACCTGACTACTATGGAAACGATCTCACTCAAGAATCATCCCACGATAAAAGAGGATACGATTCAGAAGTTCATTTTTGACAATCCGGATGTATTGGGCCTGTCAGGAGACATCAGTGCAATTCAAAGAGAAAAGCAGCAGCCGACCGGTGGCCGCCTGGATATGTTGTTCGCTGACGACAGTGGTACAAGATACGAGGTCGAGATACAACTTGGAGCTACAGATCCCAGTCACATCATAAGAACTATTGAGTATTGGGATACAGAGAGAAAGCGTTATCCGCAGTACGATCACTGCGCAGTCATTGTTGCAGAGGAGATAACCGGTAGGTTTATGAATGTAATCTCACTTTTCAATGGCAACATTCCCTTGATCGCCCTTCAGATGTCTGCATATAAATCCGGTGAAGACATATCCCTTACATTCACTAAAGTAATAGATAGAGTTGAGTTAGCATCGGATGATGAGGGCGAATATGAGGTCACAGACAGAAATTATTGGGAGACTAACAAAAGCACTCCAAAAGTACTGAAAATCGTTGATGGTATTTTCGAAGACTTGGGGGATCTTGTTACCGGTTTTGATTTGAAATATAACAAGTTTTATATTGGAATCGCAAAAGACGGTGCAGCAAAGAACTATATTTCTTTTAGACCAAAGAAGCAGTTTGTTTATCTCTACATAAAAGGAAAAGAGGACAATGAAATCTCCAATAAACTAGATGATGCTGGAGTAGACTATTTGTATGAGAACAGATATAAACAATACCGTATCAAGTACGAATCATTGTCTGCATATGAGAAGAACCGGGATCTTATAACGGATCTTGTCAGGACTGCTAAGGAGTACTACGATCTGTAGAGTCGTGTCAAGTCTTTGTCTTATGAATATTACAATGGACGATATCGTAAATATGTATGATGAAGAGTATGCTCACAGAATAGACGATGAAGCCTTGAAAAAGATGGGGGAGGATGTGGCGTTTATTCGAGAATACTTCAATAAGAATCAAGACTCTCTTGGAAGGCTGAAGAGTATAAGCCCAATACACGGTATATACTCTACAGTCAGACCGTATCTACACAATATAGCTGTTATTGATAAATCGTTTTCACATGAACCAATCGCAAGTACTGGATTCGCAGCCATGGTTTGCAATGATTTTTTGTATAACAGATACTTGTACTATGTTCTTCTTTCTCCGAGTTTTGATAGTTACGCAAACGATAACGCCAATTCAAAGGGCGTTGCTTATCCGGCAATTAACGATAAAAATATCTACAGGGCGCCCGTCCCAATCCCCCCGCTTGAAGAACAACAACGCATCGTGAAACGCCTAGATGCGTTACTACCGTTATGCGATGATCTGGAGAACTTGCAGTAGGAATCGATGTGCTAAGAATTGAATGGTGTGTTTTCTATGAACAGTAAGTGGAACGATTTGCGGGAAGAATATTTGCCAGAAGCTTTTGTGAAAAAAGATTTTATAAAACAAGGGAAGAAACCCATGCCTTATGATCCAGAGGATTACCTTAGGGAAATGCTGAATGAATCCTCTTTTTTTATGGATAAAACAGGCGGTGAAAAGTTCCATAAACCTCCTGAGGAGGCTCATGGTGAAAATGACGCAGTGACAGAAAACTATGAAATTGATTTTAAAATAGTTTTTAGCAATTCCTTGCAATATGCGAGACAGAACACTTCAGAGCAAATCATGGTTAACAGTAGTGAAACAGAGTACTTCTACGCCCGCAGGCAGTGGAGCACATACTCAAAGCTCAACCTGTGGACGATCTGCATTATCGACATGGTGATCGCGTGGCTTTACACTTAATATGATTCAAAGGAGTTTCATGAGTTTTGCCCGGCTTGGCATCTCGGTTTTCATCAGTATGTTGGATATGTGTTTCTTCACCGTGTTGATGCTGATTTCAAGGTGGTCTGCGATTTCCGCATTGGAATATCCACCTGAGACTTCCTTGGCTACGGCGATTTCTCGACGTGTCAGATCGTACTGATTCATCAGATAAAGATCGACCGCATCGATACCGGTGGATTTCTTATGAGAACCGGATTTACCTCGCCCGGGGAAACTCAACTGGGACATCCTGTTTTCGATATGCGGCAGAAGGATTTTCATTATCTCCAGATCTTTATCCGAGAAAGCCGACTGATTCTCATCTCTGTAGATCGTGATCGTGCTGGGTGTGGAAATAAACTTATCGTTGATTATATAGCATCCCATACTGTGGATCAGACTCCGAGGCTGTAGGAATTCCGTGAAATATCTGGTCTTTGCCCTCGTTTCTTCGTTGATGAAATCACTTTCTCTATATGCCACTGACGCGCTGCTGGTGGTATACCATTTCGTGTAATCCATATTTCCATATCGCTGATCATAATCGAATTCATAGCTGAGCTGAAACTCCCGGGGAAACCTGGAAAAGACAACAGGGTCTTTTATCGTGGCCTGGGATTTTTCGTCTTCTGTTATAATATAACAGAAATCGCCGAAGTCGTAATAGATGACCGAATGGATGGCCTCCATGATGTTCTTTCTTACCGTTCGTTCATCGTTTGTTATCTCGATTATTCTCTTAAGGGAATCATTGATCCTTTCCCAATCCACGGTATCAAGATGCATATTCGTTCTCCTATTGATCTGATGGTAACCCGTCTTTTGATTTATGATATCTCCGTTCAACGAAAATGACAAGCAGAACAGGTGATTTTTATACTACTTAAGTATAATAGTAAATCCAACAATGATCCTTAAGTGTGTTGTTTATCATGTGGGTGGCTTTTATACTGGCCCTGTAATTCACAGAACAAGGTGCTAAAGAAGTGCTACCTGCAGGAATGATAAGGAAAGAGAGGACCCCAAATGATCACAGATAAGAAAAGCCCGTATAGACTGGTAACTGAAGAGGAACTGGCAAAGCTCAATGAGAGAGAAACGAAACGGTTCATGGAGCGTACCCCAAAGAGCAAGGCTGCCTTCGATCAGGCGCACGAAAACCTTCTGGACGGCGTGCCTATGCCTTGGATGGCGGATTGGGGAACGAAGCATCCGATTTTTCTGGAAAAAGCCAAAGATAATAAATGCTGGGATATCGACGGCAATGAATACATAGACTTTTGTCTGGGTGATACCGGAGCCATGTTCGGACATTCCCCTGATGCGACAGCACAGACCATTGCGCAGCAGGGAGCCAGAGGAATCACGACCATGATGCCGACGCTGGATGCGCTTGAGATCGGCAAAGAACTCAGTAAGCGTTTCGGACTGCCCACTTGGCAGGTGGCTATGACGGCAACCGAGGCCAACCGTTACGTCATCCGTAACGCCAGGACACTGACCGGAAGACCAAAGATCCTGGTCATGCAGGAATGCTACCATGGAAGCCTCGATGAAACCCTCCCCCACATTGGAGAGGATGGTAAGCTCTGCCTGCGTTCACCCTATGACTCAAACCCTGGTCTGCCAAAGGATCAGTTGACCAGAGTCGTTGAATTCAACGATCTGGAGGCCATGGAGAAGGAACTGGCTCACGAAGACTGCGCAGCCGTTCTGCTCGAGCCTGTCATGACCAACTGCGGTATGGTACTCCCGGAAGAAGGTTATCTGGAAGGCGTCCGCAAACTTTGTGATAAATATGAAGCATATATGATCATCGATGAGACCCATACCCTGTCCAACGGTTATGGCGGATATACCAGAGCTCATGATCTGCATCCCGACTTCATAACACTAGGCAAGTCCATTGCCGGTGGCGTTCCCATCGCAGTCTATGGATTCACAAGGGAGGTTACAGAGAAGATCGGAGAATTGTACGGCAACGGCGGTGTGTCTGACCCCATGGGGATCGGCGGGACACTGGCTGCCAATCAGTTTGCTATTGCCTGCATGCGCACCCAAATGGCAGAAGTTGCTACAGAAGAAGCCTTCGAGAAGATGTTCACAGGTCTGACTCGCCTGGCTGATGGACTGGAAGCTGTTCTGGATAAGAATAATGTTCCCTGGAGCCTGACGCGTTCCGGTGCCAGATGCGAGCTTCAGTTCATGCCCAATATGCCCGTGAACGGTACCGATGCCAAGAACAACTTCGACTGGGATTTGATGTACTATACGCATCTTTACCTTCATAACAGAGGTATCGTCATCACCCCGTTCCACAACATGATGCTGGTATCTCCAGTGACTGAGGACGAAGATATTGATCGTCTGATCAACGCATGGGACGAATGTATCGCAGAACTGGTGGCGGTAGGAACTTACAACAGATAGAACTTCCTGCAAATCTAAGGAGAAAGAAAACAATGACAAAGGGATTTATCGAATTCAATGATCAGGTCTGCCTTATCACAGGAGCAGGCAGCCCTACAGGGATCGGCTTTGCTACAGCCCGGATACTGGGAAACCTCGGTGCCAGGGTTGCTCTAGTAGCTACGACTGATCGGATTTATGAACGCGCCGCGGAACTGGAAGCAGAGGGGATCCATGCCAATGGTTACATTGCGGATCTGATGGATCGCAAGCAGGTTGCGGACATGGTAAGCGCTGTACTCGCCGATTTCGGCCGGATCGATGTGCTGGTCAATAATGCCGGAATGGTGCAGATCGGTGGTGAAGAGGATTTCGCAGAAGTCGTTGATGTGACCTATGAAAGCTGGGACACATCCATCAACCGTAACCTGACCCTGACCTTTAATGTCACCAAGGAAGTGTTGCCTTGTATGATCCGGCAGGAATATGGAAGAATCGTCAATGTATCTTCAGTAACAGGTCCGGTCGTCAGCAATCCCGGGGAAGCGGCTTATAGTGCTGCAAAGGCTGGCGTGATCGGGTTAAGCCGGGCGCTGGCTATCGAGGTCGGCGCCCACAGAATCACAGTGAACAATGTGCTGCCGGGTTGGATCGGAACTGCCTCGCAGACAGAAAGCGAAGCAGCCGCTGGTCAGAACACCCCACTGCATCGAAGTGCTGATGCTTCGGAAGTAGCCAATGCCATCGTGTTCCTTGCATCCAGAGAAGCGTCATATATTACCGGCGAAAGCCTGGTAGTGGACGGTGGAAACACCATTCAGGAGTACAAGGGGCCTTCGGAGCTGTATTATTGATCAATATCAAGGAGGAAGAACCATGTTTTCAGTAAAAGATAAAGTTGTTGTGATTACCGGCGGCGGTTCCGGGCTGGGTCTTGCTACCGTAAAACGTTTTGTGGAAGGCGGAGCCAAGGTCACCATGGGGGACTTTCGTGATTGCAGTGAATTAGCCAGGGATCTGGGCTGTGACTTCATACAGGCCGACGTCAGCAAGGAAGAAGATGTGGAACGACTTATGAAGGATACTGCAGATAAGTACGGCCCCCTCGATGTTGTCATCAACAATGCTGGAATCATCATGCCGGAGCAACTGATCGAGGACGCGGTAGTCGCCGACTACGAGAGACTATTTCTTGTCAACACCATTGGTGCGTTGTTGGGAATCAAATACGGAGCCAAATACATGCGCGATGGAGGAAGCATCGCATGTACGGCATCCAACTCTGCCAACGGTGATTTCGCCGGATACGGCTCCTATATCGCATCTAAGATCGCTATCGTCGGCATCGTCAAGGCTGCGGCCATTGAGTACGCATCAAGGGGGATCCGGGTCAACTGCATCTGTCCAAACACCATTGATACTCCTATGGCCTATGCAGATGGCTGCGAAACGGAGCTTATGGTGGTCGGGGCCATCACTCCGCTGGGCAGAATGTGCTATCCTGACGAGGCGGCAGCCCTGTTTCACTTTCTGGCATGTGACGACTGCCGCTACATAACCGGAGAGGATATTTACATCGATGGCGGTGTCAAAGCCGGTCATCCAATCAAAGCCATGGACTGCATCCTCAAAGTCATGGAGGAAGAGGCCGCTAGGTAGAACTTGGATTGAACACACTTTGTCATGGGATGACGCGATTCATGATATGAAGACCATCTGCGCAAACAATGGGGGATATATTTCATGAAGCTATATCATGGAACAAATTTAGACATATCTCTCGTACAGAACCTGCCCTTGACACCAATTCTCTCAAACAGCATCTGCAGGAAGAAATCAAGTCTGTAGAATGATTTGGTCTCTGTTTTACACTTTTTTTACACAAAAGTTTCCGCAAGAGACCAAAAGTGGCCTGGATTCGCCTCGACAAATCAAGCGAGAACTACAGTCAGAGAATGCGACGATTTCAATGGTCAGAGGCTACATGCATTGCAATAACTGAGATAGAGCGATTCGGCGCTAAGAGGTCCGGAGGTCGGAGGTTCAAGTCCTCTCCCCGCAACCACGCACAATAAAAGCCGTCCAGAGGACGGCTTTTATTGGCTCTGAAAAAAATGGGCTCTGTAAGAAATGTTGGGGTGGAGTCTACTCCAAGTACTGGCTCTGAAAAAAATGTTGGAGTGGAGTCTACTCCAAGTACTTCAGAGCCTCTTTCTTATAATTCAGCATTAAATCATTGGGGATAAAGAACGCTTCCTTAAACACCTATGTTATAATTCTCATATGTAACTGACTATGCAAGGAGATATTCAAATGGCATCAATCACCAAGGAACGCGAGAGGGAGGAACTCCATAAATCTATATGGAGCATAGCCGATGATCTGCGCGGCAGCGTAGACGGATGGGACTTCAAGTCGTATATTCTCTCAACCATGTTCTATCGCTTCATTTCAGAGAATCTGACTAATTATGTCAATGCCGGTGAGATCGAAGCCGGAAATGAAGGGTTCAATTATGAGGACCTTTCTGACGCTGACGCAGAAGAGGCAAGGGCGGGGTTAATAGAGGAAAAAGGCTTTTTCATTCTTCCCTCTGAACTCTTTGAGAATGTCAGAAAGCGTGCTCCCCAGGACGAGAACCTGAACGAAACCCTGGAGACAATCTTCAACAACATAGAAAGCAGCGCCAAGGGAACGGTCAGCGAGGATGATTTTGCAGGCCTCTTTGATGACTTTGATGTGAACAGCAACAAACTGGGCGCTACGGTAGCCAAGAGAAACGACAAACTGGTGAAACTGCTGAATGGCATCGGAGAAATGGCACTCGGCGATTACAAGGAAAACACCATCGATGCCTTCGGCGATGCGTACGAGTACCTGATGACCATGTACGCATCCAACGCGGGTAAAAGCGGTGGCGAGTTCTTCACTCCTCAGTACGTATCGGAACTTCTAACCAAACTTGCTGTTGTTGGAAAGAAAGAAGTAAACAAGGTCTACGATCCCGCATGCGGATCCGGCTCGTTGCTTCTGAAGGCAGCAAAGATCTTAGGCAAAGACAATGTAAGACAGGGTTTCTACGGCAGGAGATCAATATCACCACATATAACCTCTGTCGTATCAACATGCATCTGCATGACATCGACTACGATAAGTTCGATATAGCCTGCGAAGATACGCTTATCAGTCCCCAGCACTGGGATGATGAACCTTTTGAGGTCATCGTATCCAATCCGCCATACTCCATAAAGTGGGCAGGAGATGACAATCCGATCCTGATCAATGATCCAAGGTTCGCATCGGCCGGTGTTCTGGCGCCAAAAAGCAAGGCTGACCTTGCGTTTATCATGCATTCCCTCTCATGGCTCGCACCAAATGGCACGGCATCAATCGTATGTTTCCCCGGTATCATGTATCGCGGTGGCGCAGAAAAGAAGATCAGAAAGTATCTGATCGACAACAACTATGTCGACTGTGTGATCCAACTGCCTGGCAATCTGTTCTTTGGCACATCCATAGCCACATGCATCATGGTGCTGGAAAAGAACAAGAAGGACAGTGGTGTTCTCTTCATCGATGCGTCCAGTGAGTTCGTGAAAGTCACGAACAACAACAAACTCACCGACGAAAACATCGATCGTATTGTAGACGCATTTACGAAGCGTGACGACGTCGAGTATTTTGCGAAGTTGACATCTTATGATGAGATCAGAGAAGAGGATTACAACCTGTCAGTAAGCACTTATGTGGAACAGGAAGACACGAGGGAAAAGATAGATATCGTCAAGCTTAATGCGGAGATCAGGGAGATAGTTGCCCGTGAACAGGTGCTGCGCGATGAGATCGACAAGATCATTGCAGATATCGAGGGGGAGCAGGCATAATGAGCGAGCTGATCAAATGAAATTCTGCCACAAGTTGTTGCAGAATCGGATGATTCAAAAGAATCGTCAACAACTTGTTGACGAAAGTTGACGAAAGCAGAATTATCCGAACAAACATAAATTGACACTTGTGCGGCGAAGTGCTATTATCGTGACATAAGAGGTGCTACCGATAGACGGTTAGCCCGATTTATGCGATAGCCGCACACATTTGGACTATGGGGCGGCTATTTCTTTATGTAAGTAAGAAATGTGATCAGGAATATCCCGAAGGTTATTCCCAGATACAAAGTCTCAAATACACTCATAGGCAATCCCTCCTTTCCGAGGGCTTGCACCCTCAAAATTTTGAGGGCTAACCGCCTACCATCCAACTGATAGCACCGAAAATAGAATAACATATATTTCCATTTAATACAATATAATACAGATAGGAAATGATAATATGTCAAAACTTGATGAACTGATCGCCAAACACTGCCCGGATGGGGTGGAATATAGAACAATAGGGGCATGTATTCAAAATGTATCAAGAATCAAATGGGCAGAACATGAAGATGAACTGTTTAAATATATTGACTTAACATCTGTAGACCGACATTTGCATCAAATAACAGAAACACAAACGATTGATTCAGAGAATGCTCCGAGTAGAGCACAACAAATTGTAGCTGAAAACGATATTATCTTCGGAACTACGAGGCCTTTACTAAGGCGATACTGTTGTGTTACAGCAGAATATGATGGAGAAATATGCAGTACGGGTTTTTGTGTATTGCGAGCGGATGAGAAAGTTGTTTTATTCAGATACCTTTACCATATAATCTCATCGACAGACTTTTTTGCATATGTTGAGACACATCAAAAGGGGGCGAGTTATCCTGCAATTTTAGATAAGGATACAAAAAATTATAGGTTCCCTGTACCTCCCCTGGAGGTACAACGTGAAATAGTCCGCGTGCTGGACAATTTCACGTTCCTTACAGCAGAGCTTACAGCAGAGCTTACAGCTCGCAAAAAACAGTACGAGTACTACCGTGACAGCCTGCTTTCATTTGATTTAGAAGTTCCGATTGTCAGGCTCAAGGATATTGCAGTAGATATATACAGAGGAGCAGGAATAAAACGAGACGAGATAACTGAAACGGGTATTCCGTGTGTAAGATATGGAGAAATCTATACGAAATATGATACGTGGTTTGATGAATGTATATCTCATACAAGTGGGCATGTAGTCAGAAGCCCAAAATACTTTGAATACGGAGATTTGTTGTTTGCCATTACAGGCGAGAGTGTAGAAGATATAGCGAAGACAATTGCATATGTTGGCAAAGATAAATGTATGGCCGGTGGTGATATTGTTGTTTTAAAACATAAACAAAACCCAAAATATCTTTCTTATGCGCTGTCAACAGATAACGCAAGAAGACAGAAAAGCAAAGGAAAAATAAAGAGTAAGGTTGTACATGCTAGCTTATCGGATATTGAAGAACTGAAAATCCCTCTTCCGTCAATGGCTATCCAGAATAGAATAGTTGATGTGCTGGACAATTTTGAAAAGATATGTAATGACATAGGAATTGGTCTCCCAGCAGAAATCGAAGCACGTCAAAAGCAATACGAATACTACAGAGATTTGCTGTTGACATTCGTTGAAACAGGCGAGACAATCGCTAGACAGACAGACAGACAGACAGACAGACAGACAGACAGACAGACAGACAGACAGACAGAATCTGATTAAACTATTACAATATGTATTTGGATATGCCTATGTGACATTAGATGATATTGCAGAAAACTGCGATTCGCAAAGGAAACCTGTGACAAAAGGAAACAGATGCGATGGATCATATCCGTATTACGGAGCATCGGGTATTGTGGACTATGTTGACGATTATATCTTCGATGGTGACTATTTACTTGTATCTGAAGACGGTGCAAACCTTGTTGCTAGGGTCACGCCGATAGCATTTTCGATAACGGGAAAAAATTGGGTGAATAATCATGCTCATGTTCTGAAGTTCGAAAATGAGTACGAGCAAAGATATGTTGAAATGTACTTAAACAGTATGAGCTTGGATAGATATATAAGTGGTGCAGCGCAACCAAAGCTCAATCAAAAGAACCTGAACAGCATTGAGTTTCCGTTACCCCGCCTGGAGGAGACGAAACGTATAGTTGATGTACTCGACAGATTTGATAGAATCTGCAACGACATTTCTGACGGTCTCCCCGCTGAAATCGAGGCACGACAGAAACAATATGAATACTACAGGGACAGGTTGCTGACTTTTGATGAAAAGCCCGGTGCATAGGGGAGAGAATCAGAAACTGGAACGAAGCGTTTTTGACAAGATGGCGGTGATATGCTACTATTGACTCGTGAAAGGTGCTACCGATAGACGGTTAGCCCTTGAAAAGACTTTAAGCTATAGAATAGCCGCCGCGTTTTCTCAGGACAGGGCGGCTACTTCTTTATATAAGCAAGCAGAGTTACAATGAACAAACCGAAGGTCAGTCCGATGTACAATGACTCGAATATACTCATGGCGCATCACCTCCTCTCCGCAGATTGGAGGGAGCGAACCCTCCGGAGAGGGCTAACCGCCTACCGCATATGGTAGCACCTGATCCATTATAGCAAACATATGTTCTTGACACAATGGCTTTTATCCTAAAAATTGCGTTTGGGTTGAAGAGGATATAAGGAAATATCATGAGCGAATACAATATCGTTCTACAGACCAGTGAGAGCACGGTCGTAACTGAATATGAGCCTCAAGGCAGCAGATCTGATGCCTACCAGAGTGAGGCGGCGCTGGAGGCAGCGTTTATCGAGCAACTGGAGAGCCAGGGCTATGAGTATCTGACGGTCAATGACAGCGGTGGACTCATCGCCAATCTTCGCGTGCAGCTTGAGAAACTGAATGATTACAATTTCTCTGACGCAGAATGGGAACGCTTCTTCAAAAACGAAATAGCAAATCCCAATGAGGAGATCGAGGATAAGACAGCGAAGCTACAGGAAAGCGATACGGCAATCAGCCTTACGCTTGATGATGGCACACATAAGAATATCAGGCTTCTGGACAAGAAGAACATCCACAACAACTTCCTTCAGGTCATAAATCAGTACGAGGAAAAGGGTGGGAACTACGAGAATCGTTACGACGTGACCATACTGGTTAACGGATTGCCTTTGGTTCACATAGAATTAAAGCGACGCGGTGTTGCTCTAAAGGAAGCTTTCAACCAGATCAATCGCTATGACAGGGATAGCTTCTGGGCAGGTGCAGGGCTTTATGAGTACGTCCAGATCTTCGTCATATCCAACGGTACTCACACCAAGTACTATTCCAACACTACGAGAAAAAGCGCCGTTAAGGAAAAAGAAGGCGGCAAGAAAAAGATACAGAAGACCAGCAACAGTTTTGAGTTCACATCCTTCTGGGCTGACGGAAACAACAAGGTCATCCCGGATCTGGTTGACTTTACGAAAACATTCTTTGCCAAACACACACTGCTTAACATCCTGACCAGATACTGTGTATTCACCACAGAGAAGATGCTCATGGTCATGAGACCCTATCAAATCGTCGCTACGGAACGTATCCTCAATCGCATCGAGACATCCACAAACTACAAGAAGATGGGGCGTGTGGATGCCGGAGGTTATATCTGGCACACGACAGGCAGCGGTAAGACCCTGACATCATTCAAGACGGCACAGCTTGCCTCCAGGCTCCCATATGTAGACAAGGTACTTTTCGTCGTGGACAGAAAAGATCTGGACTACCAGACCATGAAAGAGTACGACCGTTTCGAAAAAGGAGCGGCCAACGGCAGCAGGAGCACCACCGTACTGCAAAGGCAACTGGAGAACAGGGATAAAAACGGAAATCCGAAAGAGTACAAGATACTCGTTACGACCATACAGAAGCTTGATAACTTCATCAAAGGAAATCCCAAGCATCCGATCTATGATCAGCACTGCGTTTTGATTTTCGATGAGTGCCATAGATCTCAGTTTGGAGAGATGCACATCAAGATCACGAAGAACTTCAGGAACTATCACATCTTCGGGTTCACGGGAACGCCTATTTTTGCGGTTAATGCCGGGGCAGGCAAACGGCCCGACTTGAAAACCACGGAGCAGGCCTTTGGTGACAAGCTCCACACATATACCATCGTAGATGCTATAAACGACGGTAATGTGTTGCCTTTCCGTATCGACTACGTCAATACCATTCGTAGAAAGGATAGCATCAGAGATAAGCAGGTTGAAGCCATAGACACTGAAAAGGCCCTTATGGCTCCGGAGCGTATCAGTGAAGTTGTCACATATATCCTTGAGCACTTTGACCAGAAGACAAAACGTGGGAACGGAACATATACATTCAGCAAGCTCCTGAACATAGGCGAGGTCGCAAAGGACAGCAGGATAAAGGAACACAAGGAGAAGATGAGGCTTGACGGTTTCAATTCCATCTTCGCGGTCTCTTCCATCGATGCGGCGAAACTCTATTACACTGAGTTCAAAAAGCAGATGAAGGCTCATCCGGAGCATGCGCTTAAGATCGCGACTATCTACAGTTACGGACAGAACGAAGAGGATCCCGACGGATTCCTGGATGATGAAAACTCCGACGATACCAACGGGCTCGATACCACGTCGAGAGAGTTCCTGGAGGATGCCATAGGAGATTATAACAAGACCTTCGGGACTGCATATGACACATCGGCGGATAAGTTCGCCAACTACTACAAAGACCTGTCTCTTCGTATGAAGAACAGGGAAGTTGATCTTCTCATAGTCGTAAACATGTTCCTGACAGGATTCGATGCAACTACACTGAATACTCTGTGGGTAGATAAGAATCTGAGACAGCATGGGCTGATCCAGGCTTTCTCAAGAACCAACCGTATATTGAATTCGGTAAAGACCTTCGGAAATATCATCTGTTTCAGAGATCTGCAGGAAGAAACAGACTCTGCTATCGCACTCTTTGGAGATAAGAATGCCAGTGGGATCGTTCTGCTCAAGTCATATAACGATTATTACTACGGATATGAGGACGAACATGGTAAACATCAGAAGGGATACGAAGAACGTATCGCCGAGCTGATCCAGAAGTATCCATTGGGAGAGCAGATACTCGGGGAGAAGGCGGAAAAAGAGTTTATCGTTGCCTTTGGTAACATCCTGAGACTGAGAAATATCCTGTCCACCTTCGACGAGTTTCAGGGAGAGCAGATACTGTCGCCCATAGACTTTCAGGACTACACGGGTATTTACAATGACCTGTATGACAAATACCGCGTGCGTGCTGAAAAAGATAACATCAACGATGATATCGTATTCGAAATGGAACTCGTCAAACAGATAGAGGTCAATATCGATTATATCCTCATGCTGGTGGCTAAGTACCATAAATCGAATTGCAAAGATAAGGAAGTACTGATCGCGATCGACAAGGCAATAAAATCGTCTCTGGAACTGAGAAGCAAGAAGGAACTCATCGAACACTTCATAGAGACGATAAATGCGGATTCTGATGTGCAACGGGATTGGCGGAAGTTTGTCAGAGAGCAGCAGGAATCTGATCTGAAGGAATTGATCGATGAGGAAAAACTGAAGCCTGATGAAACCAGAAAGTTCATTGCAAATACATTCAGAGATGGGGTCCTCAAAACGACGGGAACCGATATCGACAGGATCCTGCCGCCGGTGTCCAGATTTGGCGGTGGTGGCCGTGCAGCGAAGAAACAGACGGTCGTGGATAAGCTGAGGAGTTACTTTGATAAATACTTTGGGCTGGCGATAGAGGGTTTTGTGGACTATGATACTACCAGACCAAGTGAGCACGTAGAATTACAGATGGTGGCGGAAAACGGCGTAGATTACAGATAATTGTGGATCTCTTGAGTAGGTTGTGGAATGTAGGAGGGAGAAAATGATTCTATGTCCGGAACTGATCTACAAGTTCAAGTGGGTTACTACAGATGAAGAAATGAAGTGGTTTTGCGAAATACTTGAGGAGCATAAAATATACTTTCCTAGGCCATCAAAACTAAATGACCCAATGGAGGCGAATTCAGTTTCATACAGTTTAGGTGTTGCGGGCGAGGGTCATCACAAGCAAGCGGGGAAAACACATCCCATAATTGAAGAGATTCAGGAAGAATATAGAATATTATCTTTTACGACTAAGCCGGATTCATCATTAATGTGGGCACACTATGCAAACGATTATCAGGGATGTTGTCTTATCTTTTCAACAAAGAATGCATTTAATTCGGTTGAGCCAACCATTTATTCAATAAACAGTTTCCATTTTGAGGCGCAGTCAGCAACAAGAGAAGAGCTATATCAACCGGTGCACGACTCATTTTTATTCAAGAATACTGAATGGGCATATGAAAACGAGTGGCGTTTGATACAAAGAAGTGAACAAGAAAAGATATCCTTTGGTGACGATTTACTTGGTGTAATTGTCGGGAAAAATGTCAAGAAAAAATATAGGAAAAAGATAATACAGATATGCGATAAAAAAATGCTGCCCTGCTTTTCCACATATATAATGAATGGAAAAAATTGCATACAGTTTATACCAATAGAGAAGGATAATGAAAAGTATATCTATACCCCTTACGAGATACGTATATACATGAAGGAAAAAGAAGAACAAGGGAAATGCAAAGAAAATGAAATATACTTGTTTTACGAAATGAACGATGAATTAATCAGGCAGGAATGAGATAGAAAAATAATAGCGTCTGTGTAACTTGATCAACATGCAATTAAACACATTTTTTGCACAAAAGTTTGCGCAGGAGACCAAAAATGGCCTGAAATCACCTCGGAATATCAACCGACAGCAGAGTGCGAAAGATGTGATGATTTCAAGTGCCTGAGGCCAGAGGCGTTGCAATGACAGAGATAGAGCGGTTCGGCGCTAAGAGGTCCGGAGGTCGGAGGTTCAAGTCCTCTCCCCGCAACCAAAGTAAAATCAACGCTTCCGGCGATTTCAAGGAGGCGTTGATTTGTTATAAATAAGGTAAAAGTGTCTACATTTTGTCTACATTACTGTTTCAGAAGGGCGTCAGAGAGGGCTTTAGCGGTCTTGCTACGAGCCTCCTTGATCAGGTGAGAGTAAATGTCTGTTGTGTGGCTTACCTTTGCATGTCCCAGTGTGTTTGCGATTGTAACAGGATCCACATTGTCAGCAATCAGGATTGAAGAAAAGCTGTGTCGGAAGGCATCCTTTGCTCAGGTAGCTCCTATCATTGCAGCCTCGGCAGCTTTATCGCTCAAGGGATCGCCATAAATTCACCGGATAAGGCAGAGAGCATAACGCTCATCGCTTCTGGTTCCAAGATGACGGATAATAAAGTGCTTGAATGGTGCGTAAACGGCGACGGGGACAGTTTTCTCGGCGTAAATGGATGCAGAGGATGTTGTATTCCCCGAGGAGGAGCAGGAGGCACTGAAAGATGGCCTGACAAACGCTGAAGAGGTCAAATTCGAAGTTATTGAGGGTGCAAATCACAATACTCATTTTGACAAAAAAGAGTATGCAGAAAAGGTTGCAGGACTGATAGCGGATTTCATATCCACAAAATAATACGAGATGACAGCAAGTAGGTGTTTGAGACGGTACGCTTGAATGGAGTACATTAGTGTCAGGAAGGTTTATAGAAGATACTATGGACACAAATGACAAACGTCTCAAAACAGAACGAAAAATCCTGAACCTGTCTCTGATCGGCAGCATCCTGTTTCTGCTGTCGGAGATCGTAATTGCTATCTATACGGGATCAAAGGCAGTCCTTATGGACTGTGTATACGACATCGCGGATCTGGTCATGATAGGGCCATTCATAGTGCTGGTGCCCTTGCTCTACAAGCCGATGACGGAGCGCAAACCCTACGGCTTTGCCCAGGTAGAGTCACTGTTCGTACTGATTAAATACTGCATTCTCCTCGGCGTGGATGTGGTACTGGTCTTAAACTGCGTTAAGACGATCCTATCGGGCGGCAATGAGGTAGACGCCAGTATCGTGGCGGTCTTCGAGCTGGCCGTGTCCGCCGGATGCGTGATCATGTACATAGTGCTTCGGCGCTTCCAGAAGAAGTACTCCTCGCCGTCAATCAAAGCGGAACTGTTCATATGGAAACTGGACGCCCTGAGCACACTGGGAGTGGGGTGCGCCTTCCTGCTGAACCTGATCCTCATGCGTACATCCATATCTTTTATATGTCCCTACGTGGATCCGGGCATCGCCATTATCCTGGCTATCGTACTGCTCAAGGAGCCGATCGAGATGATAATCGACTCCCTTCGCAGTCTGGTGCTCTTTGCTCCGGACAGGGAGATCATAGGAAAGGTCGAGGAACTGAGTAAATCCACCCTTATGGCAGAAGGCTGCGAGATCACTTGTACCGATGTCATAAAGACGGGCCGCAAGGTATGGGCCGAGATCTACTTCCTGCCGTCGGGCAACACCATCGATCTGGAAAAGCTCAAGCTACTGCACAGGCAGATAAACGATAATGCAAAAGACCATTTCGACAGTGTCCACATCGATCTGCTGCCGGATATGGAGGAATACCGCGTCGTTCCGACCGAAGAGGTCATGGCCAGACGTACCGAACTCATCCACTACATGGAGGAAGAGGAAGCTCGCAAGGCTCTCAAAGAAGAACGCAAAGCTCTCAAAGAAGAGCGGAAGAAGCAGAAAAGCATATAAGGCCTCAGCCTATGTCGATGGCAGGGTTCTGGCTCTTTGCAAGTTCCAGAACACGGGATGTATCTTCCCGTGTCATTATAAAAGGCCGGATCACAACGTCACGGGCGATATGAAGCTCCACATTCGGAGCTTTTTTCTGTAGTCCGGATGAATAGATGTGATCTCATCCCAGGTCCAAAGATTGCGCATGGTCCATCTTCCGAACAGGGTGTACCGGATGTCGACACCGTCCTCGGAGATGACCTGCTCCTTTGAGAAGAAGCAGGCCAATATGATAGGTCGGGATTTGACAAAGATGGATATGATAAAAAAGGGGTGCACCG
>Ga0256406_1003896_pt1 | contig 17802 bp, 10 predicted proteins | sample RumenRJG_03DNA_FD_185986 | JGI IMG/M metagenome (GOLD analysis project Ga0256406, IMG submission 185986) | Bovine rumen microbial communities from Lethbridge, Alberta, Canada - RJG_03 | ecosystem: Host-associated > Mammals > Digestive system > Stomach > Rumen | place: Canada: Alberta | collected...
AGGCAATTTTACGCGACAGCGATTTTCCTTCATTTTCAGTTCATAGCCCATAGGGCTGTCGGTAGGGGGAGGAACTGGTGGTGAGGGAGCGGAGCGGACTTACCAACCAGTTCCTCCACCCGCCGACAGCAGGCGATAGCCTTGAGCTGGAAATGAAGTATTTTCCTATAAAATTATCCACGGACTTTTTCACTTGTCCCATTATTTTTGTGATATGATAATCAATTACGCAGACATGATAATTGCTCGAAATGTTGAAATTTGTATCTTTGCCTTTCTGAGTTTTGTATTTTTTGTACTATGAATCCAGGCTAACCACTTTGGGCTTTCGTGGGCGGCCTGGCCCTTTCTTCGTTTTCACCCTCTTCGACTTGTATTTCTTGTCACAGCCGTCAGGTATCTCGAAGCCAAAAGCCTCGGCGATGTCTATCTGCTTGCCGGCAAATGGCGTGATGAATTTAGCCTTGCCGTTATGCTCAATGCACCTGATGGACCGCATCTCGTCAAGGATGTCCAAAGATGAGGAGAACTTCTCCTTCAGTTCTGTTGACTTCCATATGTACTTTTCGTACGAACTGAGTACCAGACTGACAAAGAGGATGAGCAGGCGCCCTGTCTTACCCTCTTCACTCCAGTAGTTCTGTCTGTTGCATCCCTGAGTGCTCTTCATCTGCCGATGGCATTTTTCCAGTTCGTCCCGCAGGGCATAATTCTCAGACGCCTCCATCGGAGTCATGTCAAGCATGAGAGTGATAAGCGTGTGGAAACCACAGATTTTCTTTGCGCTGGCTATCTTCTTCTCGTTGAGCGTGAACGACTTGATAGTGTCGTCATCCTTTCTCTCCACAATGAAGTAGTTATAGTTCCGCTTTACAGTGTTCTCGTCATCGAGCTTCTCATTGTTGCCTATGATGGCCTGCAAGGCCTCCCTCTGTTTCATGACGGCTATATCGAGGTCCGTTAGCTGTTCACCATACTATGACATTTCGAAAAGTGCATTCAGAGTGATTACCTGCTGGAAGTCGCCACAATATTCATTTTGCGTCAAGCCAAAAGTCGTAATCAGTGTACTGTGAATTGCCTTCCTTTTAGGAATCATTCCCGAAAGGGTATTCAGTCTGTGCACAAGAGTGGAATGATATTGCTTGCTGACAGTGAATTCCTCATTATAGAACTTCATCTCGCACATGTTGATGACGTTATCATTCCTGTCGATGAGCATGTCGATTTGCGTGCCGTCAACGTCATCATCGCCCCGTAAGGACCATGAGGACTGGGAAGTTTTTACGCCAAGAATGCCAAGCGCCTGTTTGATTTGGGTAATATGGCGGAAGCACACTTCCTCAAAAGCAAAACCGCGCCAAATGCTGATGGTCGGAGAGGTAAAGTTGAACTTCCAGAAATTGTCATCCATGTTAGCTTTTCCATCCACGAATTTCAAATAGAACATGCAAAACATATCCGACAACTTATAACGCATGTTGCGCTTCCCCTCCCCGAAAGGTACATAGCTTTCTATAAAGTCACTGGCTGTCAAGGCGTCAAGCATCTTTGAGAAGTTTCCGCTGTCGGCAATTCCCGTTTTCTTCAGTATCTCCTGACGGGTAAATCCAGACCGCCTCTCACCTAAAGACTTGACGATTCTTTTCATCTCTTCGGAATTAGTGAATACGGAAGAAAAAAGCCGGTTGTATTCATTGCTCAGCCTGGCTCCGTGTTTGAAGAACATATTGTCAATATTCTGCGCAAGGCTCATTGTCTTGTCCATATAACTCAAGTAGAATGGGATGCCTCCAAGGATCATATAGCTTTGCACAATATCGTAACGTGAGATCTTGAAGCCGTTCTGCCGGAAATACTCCTCACACTCATGGAGAGTGAAAGGAGCTAGCTTTATCTCGTAAGTGGTCCGGCCGTATAGTCCGCCATGGTTGTTGACGAGGTTGTCGAGCATCCATGAGTTAGCGCTGCCGCAGACCACGAGCATCATGTTGTCCCTATGGCAGGCCCAGGTGTTCCAGAATCCTTCGAAAGCCGTGATAAACCCTGAGCGCGGTGTGTCCATCCATGGCAGTTCATCAAGAAACACTACTTGTTTCGTCTTGCCGTCATCCTTACTCTCCAAGAGTTGCGCCAGCATGAAGAAAGCCTCCATCCAAGAGGCTGGACATTTTTGCTTCTTCAAGCCATACATCTGTAGGGAATAGTAAAAGTGCTTAAGCTGTTCCCTTAAACTGTTCTTCTTACTTTCCTTTTCTACTGGGGAAAGCCCAGCATGCCGGAAAGTTATCTTTCCTTTCAGAGTCTCATCCACAAGAAACGTTTTGCCTACACGGCGACGCCCGTATATGGCTACAAACTCGGCTTTGTCACTGTCAAACAAATGTCTTAGTTCCTTGATTTCCTTTTCTCTTCCTATGATAGACATATCGTTCTATTTTTCTGCAAATATAAGAAATATATCAATAACAGACAAATAAAAATATATTTTTTCTTTTAACTAAAGAAACCACCATTTTAGACACTATACACCAAGTGCTGCCACCAGTTCCTCAATGTATTTGAGCATGGTGGCGATACTCCATTTGCCGCCTTCTTTGGTCCTCACTTTCTTGTACTTTGAGAGGTAACGGAATATCTCTTTGTAAGAATATTTCTTATTAAGTTCCAGTTTGATGAACTCATTCTTGACTCTCGTGGTTATGACTACAGAGAGGAAGTTTATCAACTCAGTGGCATATACGCTATAGTCGGAATGCACGTTCACTGTGTCTCGGTCAATAATATTCTTGTAAAGCCAAAATAGAGTTTCCACAGGCCACCGCTGGGAGTAAGCCAGATATACAACCAACGGATCGAGGTCGGCCTTAGACTTGAAGACTATCAACCCGAACAAGCTCTTTTTCTCCTTATAGTTCTCAGCATTGAAATTATCCTTTTTGTTGGCGTGCTGCACATAGCCTATCTCCTGCTCGGAGGCAGCCTTCGGATCACGAAAAGAATAGAGGTACTTGCCGTTTGACATCCTCACTTTTTTGTAGAGAATCGTTCCGTCCTTGTACCCCTTAAGTGGCATCATCGGCTCGTCCATCTTGTAGTTCTTGATGAACGCCGAGTTCTGTTTCAGAGGTATCAGGTAGTCAAGGCCTTCTATCTTGTCCACCTTCTCAAACAGTTTCTCATTGTAGAAGCCCTTGTCGAAAACCATCAGCCCATTCTTAATCTCATATTCCGCCACGAAGTCGTCTATTGCTGTCTGGTCCAGCATGTTACCCGCATAAGGCTTTGCCGCAATGGGCTCTTTCGTTATCGGGTTGAAGGCATACAGCAGGCTGATATCCTTGGATCCCTTCTTTGCACCCTTGCGCGAGAACTCCGACAGACTTCCTGTCTTGGCGTTGTAGTCCTTGAGCATTCCGTCAATGACCATGTTGCCGCCTGTGAATGCACCTACTCTGTTGCGCATGAACTCGCAAATAAGCGAGTAAGCTTTTCCGATCTTGACGAGGAACCCAGCCACTGCCTGCTCAGAGAGATGTACATCAGGGTAAAGCTCGGAGGCAAACGAACAAAGATACTGGATCTGCAAATCGCGGTTCACAATATCACCATACGCGGCGCGCAGCAGGGCAATGACATAGAGACGCTTGGCATCATCGAGGTTCCATACCTTTGCAAGCTCGTGAAGGAGCCCTTTGCCAAACTTGTCGCACAGCGCCACCTCGCCATAGTCCTTTATATCCACCTTGCATTTCTTTCTTGTATATGTCCCCTCTACAAACTCCCCGTTCACAATCTCGCCGACGGTTCCCAGGTCAACAGGGATAGGTTTCCCGTTAACTCTTTTACTGGTCCTCTTGATGACGACGTAACGGTTTCCTCTCTGACGGACAACCGTGCTCTTTGGGCGGGAGACTGCCAAAATTTCCTTTGGAATTGCCATAAATAAATATAGTTGCTAAATAGTTATAAACACTATACAAAGGTACAAAATAATTGGTTCTCATGCAAGAAATTAAGAGGAAAATATTATTTATTTTACACTTTGAAGGCAAAAACAGAGGTGCTTTTCATGGCTATAATAAGGAAATAGCCTCTAAATCGCCAAAATTGGCAAAATAGAGGCTAAATCGTATAGGGTCCCAAATGGAGGTTTCTTTAATATACAGTAATCCCATACTGCTTACCTTCAACTTACATGAGCGTGAGTTGATGAATAAGAACAGCAGAGAGGCAAACAGCTCACTAATTATCGCACAGAATAACTATAGACGTTTTTAAAGCCTACTCCATGTCTACCTTCTTTATTAAGAATGTCAAATTCTTTTTTATTTGAATGGTCTATAAGATAAAAAGTTTGCGGGGCTCTATCTAATGCAACGACATCACTACCTCCTTAGCCTAACGATATAATTGCTATTTTCTCTACTTCCATGGGGACAATGTTATGAGTGCCGAGTTTCCTTTCTCCTAAATTCTACGGGGAGGCAGTGGTTGCGTCTGCTGAACTCTCTGTAAAAATAAGAACGACGAAATCCACAAGCTGTGATGATTTCTGATACAGTCAACTCTGTCGTCTTAAGTAGCATTTCTGCATGCACTAACCTGTATTCCAGAATGAAGTCACCTGGTGAGGCTTTTGTGAGCTCGCGCATTTTCCGATAAAGCTGTGAACGGCTGATGGCCATGTCCCTAGATAACTGGTCGGGGGTGTAATTCTCGTCGCTGAAATGTTGGCGAAGAGTATCTACGGCTAGATACATGAACCTTTTGTCTTTCTCGTTCAGTCCTAAAGCATCAAAGCGCTGAGTGTATGCTGTGGCAGATGTGGAGAAATCGCGCATTCGCTGTGTGTCAAGTACAGAGTGGTAGACTACGGTCCTGAAATACTGGGCTGTGAATGGCCTTTCTATGATAGTGTTCACTCCCATGGATAGAGCATCCGCAAATGACTCCCTTGCCCCTTCGTCACATATGGCAAGTATAGGTACGTATTTTGTCTTTATGTCAGCTCTCAGACGTGCGATGAACGTATTATCGAATCCTGACAGGTCGCATATTATCAAATCCATTTTCTCAGGCATGTCCAGGGTCGAAGACTCTTCCGTGTTTGAAACAGTAATGTCGTACTGGTCGCCCAAGGCTCTTTGGACAAAATCAACCATTGTCGGGTCACACTTTATTAGCCATACACGCTTATCCTTATTTCGTATGATTTTCTCCACAACAGTATCATTCGGCTGTTGTGGAAGGTCTGGCAATTCCATTTGGTGGATTGAGATCCGGAATTCCACGCTGTCGGCTCCATCATTACCCTTAACAATGGACAGTCCACCGCCCAAACGCTCCAACAGACTGTTACTAATGGTCACACCGATGATGCGACCAACTCCAGTATGGTCGTTTTCAAACTGGTCTACAGCCTTGTGGGAATTGAAGATTTCTGTCTTTTCCTCCTCACTGGGGCCTGTCCCATGATATGCGATGAGCATTTCTACAGCTTTGCCGCTGGCCTTGGCTTTGATAACCAGCCTGCTACCATCAGCAACATTCTGGAACACATAATCCAACAAATAAGAGAGTATTTTCGAGAATACAGGCCTATCTGTTATCATCTCGATACTTCGCATTGCCTCGTCTGTCTCTGCGAATATGCCGGCTTTCATCATACGTTCCACATAGTTTTCTATGGATGTGATGACCAAGTCGTAAAGGTTGACCTTTGTGGGCGTAAGAGGTAGATTCTCCTCAGTGGAGCGTATCTCTGAAATTTGACGTATATGGGTGCTCATCGACCTGATGTTCTCGTCGATGATGGAAAGGTTCTGGCCGATGTCGCCATCCGTGTTCTTGCGGATGTTGCTGAGTGCGTCGAAAATCTGTGTGATGTTGCTTGAAAAAGCCTTGGTAACGCTGGAAAAAAAACGCAGTTTGGCATGGTAAATCTCTTCACGTGTACGTTCCCCTTGCCTTTCAAGCTCACGTTTATGCTTTCTGATAAGTCTCTTTTTCTTGCTCAGATATACAGTGCGAATGAGAACAGACAGCAAAATGATATATGCAGTAACAGCCCACCAACGTTGCCAAAGAGGGTAGTCCACATGGAAGGGAATCTCTAGATAATGGCTGGACCACTGTTGGGAGATGTTGCTTTGTCTGACTTTCAGTATGTAGTCTCCCGGCGGCAACTCATTAAGGGTTACTGACTTGTCAGAAGACCCCATCTGCCAATTAGGCTGTTCGTCGGTAAAAAAGAGGTTTTTTCGTGTCAGTGAATATGAAAGTAGGCACCTGTCGTTATTTATATAGTCAGGGATTGAGAACGAGAAACGTATATTTCTAGCTTTTACTCCCATACGAATACCTTCTTCCAAAGATGCCTTCTGTCCGTCAATGGTGACCTCATCGAGTGTAAGTGGCGGAGTCACATTGCTTCCATGCATGCCTCTGGCCAATATAGCGTTCATGCCCTTTGTACCACCAAAATAGACAATGTTCCCCCCGTTGTACGAATACCCGGCCCCGTCGGCAAACTCGTTTCCTTGAAGTCCGTCGCGATATGTCAGGCGTATGGTCGAGAGATTTTTAAGGACCAATCGTATGCCGTTGCTTGTACTCACCCAAATGTTATGGTCTACATCTTCCTGGATGTTGTGGACATTCATAATGCCGTTATGGTCATTATCCTCTATCCAGTGAAATACGTCATTACCATTGTTTGTCTTAAGGAAACACAATCCTTGAGATGTGCCTATCCACAGTTTTCCGTCATAAGCCTTGTGTAGAGAAATGACATCATTGCTAATCAATTGCTGTCCATCAGGGCCGCTCGTATAGTGCTTGCATTTCATCGTCCTCATGTCAAGTCTGAAGAGTCCGGACTCTCTTGCCCCAAACCATAGATACGGTCCGTCAAGCGCTTGTGAATAGACGATGTCTGCAGCTGTATTTTTAGGCAGGACATTGTTGATGGGCAGTAAGGAAGTGACAGAATTCTGCCTGAACCTTACCCTGAGGACTCCATATCCACTTGTGCCCAAGAACAGAGTGCTGTCGTCGGGTTGTACTATTGAATAGACAGAGCGCAATTTCCTCGCATCTTCGGCCTTAACCTTGGACAGGTCCATCTTATGCAGTGCTTCACCTGCGTAATAAGACAGTCCATCTCCATCTGTGCCCACCCACACCCGTGAGTTGTCTATAGAAGGAGTCAAAGCAAAAACCGCATTGTGTGTCCTGCCCGGGCCAACATTAATATTTCTCAGTAGATGTAAACTATCTGATCTCTCGACCTCATAGACGAACAATCCCTCTCCCTTCGTACCAGCCATTAACAGGTTGCCTTTTCTCAAGATAGCTCTGACAGCACTTTCATGCTGTCCTATGTTATAAGTTATAATGCTGTTGGTCTTATCGTAGAACTGGTAGAGTCCTTTCCCGTCCGTACCAGCCCATAGTATGCCTTGAGTTCCATAAAATAGTGCGGTGACACCTGTTCCTTCCATGTAGTGACCGAGTGGATTCCTTCCTGTGAAAAGGTAATAGCCATCAGTCGAAGCTACAGCTATCTGATTACCCCTTGTGCTGACAGCTGTTAGCGTTCCACCAACCATCATGCCAGTATGCTCCAAAGTGAGGTCTTGGGCCAGCCTGCATATCTCTTTACCACTCTGTATATACCCTCTACCCAGATGATCAAACACAGGTGTGCCCATAATGCGTCTCTGCAATTTAAGCCTAAGCTGATTTTGGGCTGTAACAGTATACACGCTTATTAAGTGATCTGTGACGACGGTCAAATGATTCTTATCTGAGAAGCACATCTGTCTGATACTTTCCTGCAGGGGACGTGTCACGTGGATGGGCTCGAATGACTGTTTATCCCTATTGAACATCAACATCTTTCCTTTGTCACGGCAGGCCAAGAGAAGACCTTCCCCATTATATGCGCAGTGGAACGACTTCTCTGTATATCCTCCCTTTAAGGCCTCGTTATTCAGGTAGAACCTGCGGAATGTGCCTGTTCGACGATTAAGTCGGTTGATTCCCATGTCGGTAACAACCCAGAGATAATTATCGTCTTCCTCGAAAATATCCCTTACGACAGGATTGGACAAGGTGGTTGTATCACGTGATATGGCTCGATACTGAACAATGTGGTTTCCATCGTATCTGTTGAGTCCGTCCCAGGTGCCAATCCATAATATCTCGTTTCTGTCCTGGAAGATGACGTTTACAGAACTATTGCTCATCCCATCATTGTTGTCAATATGGATATGGCTCCAAGTAGTTGCAGCTACAGCTACCGTTAACCCAACCAATATGGCCATCGCAACTGCTATGGCAGTATGTCTAGTTATGGAAATCCGTCTCATGTATAAGTCTTTAGTAGGTGCAAAAATAGTTTTTTTATTGCAAAGGCTGTTAATGAAGCAAGAAATTTTAATATTTTTTGTATACATCAGTCCCAAAATTGTACTTCCAATGTCCAAATGAGAACTTTGGACTTACATATACAACTTTGGAAATACGGTACACACTTGATATAAATCATTTGTTCTATTTTTGCAGTAAACAAATTTGAACCAAAAACGACAAACAATGGACATAGCAAAAAGAAATGAGCAGAATCCGATTCTGCGGCCAAATGATTTCGAACCGGCCATAAAAGGGATGGAGATCGCATGTCTTCTAAACCCTGGGGTATTCCGTCTGAATGGAAAAATCGGTCTTATTATCCGTGTTGCCGAGCGTCCCCGCCAGCAAGAAGGTAAAGTAAGTTTCCCAGTCTATACAAAAGAAGGATTCAAGGTCTTGGAGTTTGACAAGAATGACCCTGATCTTGACTTGTCTGACCCGCGTGTCATCAATTACAAAGGCCACGACTATCTTACCACCCTTTCATACTTCCGTCTGGCCTTCAGTGAAGATGGCGCCCACTTCTCTGAAGATGGAGCTTTCCCTCCCATATTCGGAAGCCGTAAGTCCGAGTCTTTCGGTATTGAGGATTGCCGCGTGGCTACGATGAGTGATGGCTATTTCCTGACTTTTACTGAAGTCTCCCCAGTAGCAGTAGGTGTTGGGATGATGCATACCAAGGACTTTCGTCACTTCACACATGAGGGTATGATTTTCCCTCCACATAATAAGGACTGCGCCCTGTTTGAGGAGAAGATAGGTGATATGTACTACGCTTTCCACCGTCCGAGCAGCCCTGAGCTAGGAGGTAACTTTATGTGGATTGCAGAGAGTCCAGATCGCATACATTGGGGACGGCATACCTGCATCGCCACTACACGCGAAGGACATTTTGACAGCGCACGACTGGGTGCCGGAGCTCCTCCTATCAGAACTTCAGAAGGTTGGCTTGAGATCTATCATGGGGCGACACAAGAAAACCGCTACTGCCTCGGGGCCATGCTACTGGACATCAATGACCCCACAAAAGTGATAGCAAGAACAGAGGAGCCTATCATGGAGCCTATTGCGCCCTACGAACAGACCGGCTTCTTTGGGAATGTGGTGTTCACCAATGGACACATCGTAGATGGAGATAACATTCATCTCTATTATGGTGCAAGTGACGAGGTGATTTGCCAGGCAGACCTATCCATCAGTGAGATAATGAAAATCCTAAAACATTGACAGCACAATGGGACTTATAAAAGAGATACGTTTCTTCCGCAGCCAGGACTACAACATGCAGGTGCTGCTCCTGACAGTGATGATTTACGCATTTGTGTTGCCAGTGGTGGAGGTCTTCGCAGGAGCGTATGTTATGCGCAATACCAATGACCCTGCGCTTGTGGCCTATTATCAACTGGCAATGTACTGCGGTGTGGTAACAACTTCCTTAGTGAATGGACTGCTGCTGAAATTCATCAACGTGAAGGTCATCTATAGTGGCGGTATTCTTATCAGCGCTGTGTCGCTCGGTGGAATGATGCTGGTTAAGGACCTTGGTCTCGTGGAATTGGGCTTGGCTGGATTCCTGCTCGGCGCCGCCTCTGGCTTCTTCTGGACCAACCGCTATCTACTCTCCCTTTACAATACCAACGACAGCAACCGTAACTATTATTTTGGTTTGGAGTCGTTTTTCTTCTCCATAGCCAACATCACGGTTCCTCTTGTGATCGGAGCATTTATCGGGGGGCTTGATGGGAGAACTGTACTTGGAATAACCTTCAACGCCAACATGTGCTACAAGATTGTCATGCTGTGCATCCTCATCATAGCCTGCCTTGCCGTATGGGTCTTGAGCCACGGTCATTTTGTGATGCCTTCCGACACGCGCTTCATGCACATTCATTTCTGCCGTCTCTGGCACAAAATGCTCACATTGGCCGGTCTCAAAGGAATGGTGCAGGGATTTCTCGTCACTGCTCCCGCCATCCTGGTCATGCGCTTCATTGGCAATGAAGGTGCGCTTGGCACCATCCAAGGCTTGAGCGGTATCGTCACGGCAATCATTGTATATCTGCTTGGACGTCTGGCACGGCCACAAGACCGTCTCTGGATATTCTTTGTCAGTGTTGTGGCGTTCTTTATCGGCACGCTAGCTAACGGCATCCTGTTTAGTGCAGCAGGCGTTCTAACATTTGTTGTCTGTAAGGTGTTCTTCCAGCCTCTGTTCGACCTGGCATATTATCCAGTGATGATGAAGTGTATTGATGTTGTGGCCAACATAGAGAAACGCAACAAATATACCTACATCATGACTCATGAGGTGGGACTATTCCTGGGAAGATTTCTTGGACTGGCTCTATTTATCGCTCTTGACTACAAGGTCTCTCAGGAGTTCGCATTAAAATACGCACTTGTCATCGTGGCTGGTCTGCAGCTTCTTGCTGTACCTTTGGCCAAAAATATCACGAAGTGTTCGGACGACTACCTCGCTGCTCATCATATTAAAGACTGACAGTAGAAAGAAACGGAATTAGATAAATGAAAAAGTTAAAATTATGGTAAAGAACATATTATTGACATTTGCGATAATGGGAGGATTAGCCATGACCTCGGCAGCTGCATCTCCTGGCAATGGCAAATATGGAATTCCCGTCAGACAGACCGCCATTCACCGTGTGGATGCCATGCCCGACATGCCCTCCAGCTACAGGATGATAGACTGGAAGACCAAGGCCAGGAGTTTCGATGCCTACGTCTTCAACTGGCATAACGACGGTAAGCTTGGTCCCTTCATCTGGCTCGATGACCATCGCCGCAATATCAACCAGACCACATTCGGCCTTTATACCGCGGTGGCAGACGTGCGCCAGGGACCGAACCACAACAATGGTGAGTTCCATGAGGCACTGACCTCACTCTCCGCCATTCTAGGAGCTGGTCTTGTAGGCATAGACAAGACGAAGCAGGATGGCTATAACTATGTGAAGATGGTTCAGAATTACTTCAACTGTGATAATGGTTGGAATATCATGATGAACAATACCAATCCTCATGTGGCCAATCTTGGCGGTGGTTATGGACGCGACTGGTGGTATGACGTATTGCCCAATGCATTATACTATGCTGTGAGCGATGTCTTTCCCGGTGTAAATGGAGCAGACCGCATCATGCGCAGTATCGCCGAACAGTTCACGAAGGCTGATTCAGTCCTTAATGGCAATTATGACTATTCTTACTTTGACTATGGCAAGATGCAAGGAGGGCGTAGTCAGATTCCTTACCAGCAGGATGCTGCTGGTGGTCATGCCTACGTACTGCTCTGTGCCTATCATAAGTTTGGCGATCCTCGTTACCTCCTACACAGCGAGAGTGCCATTGAGGCATTGCTCTCCCAAAAAGAGAGCCGCTTTTACGAGGCCTTACTGCCATTGGGAGCCTATACGGCCGCCTATCTCAATGCTACACAAGGCAAGGATTATGATTTAGGAAAACTTCTAGATTGGGTTTTCGACGGCTGCAAAAGTCCTACGGGGCGCATTGGATGGGGCATCATCACAGGAAAGTGGGGAAAGTATGATGTCAGCGGGTTGCAAGGCAGCACTACTGATAATGGCGGCTACGCTTTCTTGATGAATAGCATCAAACCATTGTGGCCTTTCGTCCCCATGGTGAAATACGCTCCACAATATGCCGCCGCCATAGGAAAATGGGTCCTTAATGATGCCAGCGCATGCCGGCTGTTCTTCCCAGGCTACATCGATGAGGGTAACCAGTGGGCTGCAGAGTATAAGGACATAACTGGTAACAACATTGCTTATGAGGGACTCCGTAAGTCTGACGACTACGGTATGCACTGGTTGCAAGGTGTCTCTCCAGTGGCCATTGGTGATGGGCCGAAATGGATAGCCGGCAATCCCACGCTCAGTATGTTCAGTGTCTACAGCACCGCTCCCATTGGCATTTTGGGGGGCATCATCGACACGACCGACGTGAAGGGCATTCTCAGACTGGACTGCAATGCCACTGATTTTTATGCTAAACGACCTTATCCTGTCTACTTGGTATACAATCCTTACCCAGAGGTGAAGGCCATTTCATGGAAAGGCAAAGGAGGCAGTGATCTCTTCGACGTGGTGTCTAAGGACTATGTGGCAAGAGACGTGCACTCTGGCCAAAAGATTATGATTCCTGCCAAGAGCGCCCGTGTTCTTTATGTGCTTCCCGCAGGCACGAAGGTCAGACAGAAGGACGGCCGCATCATTGCTGGCAAAGGCAACGTCATCTTCTACGGCGTTCGACCAATAAAGGAGAACAAATAAAATATATAAGAATAACTTAACCAACAAAAACCAACATGCAAAAGAAAGTCTTTACAATGGCACTAGCGCTGGGTATTACGGCATCAGCCCTTGCCCAGTCGACCAAGTCCATCAGTGGTACGGTTTATGACGGCAGCACGGGAGAACCGCTTATCGGTGCTACGGTACGCGAGGCTGGCACGTCAAACGGTACAGTGACTGATGCTGATGGACATTTCCAGCTCAGTGTAAGCTCCAATCAGATTACGGTATCTTATGTGGGCTATGAGACCTCCCAAGTGAAAACTGCCAAGGCCGGCAATTATGATGTGCGTTTGGCCTCCGACAACACAATCAACGAGGTTGTGGTCGTAGGTTATGGTACACAGCGTAAAAGTGATCTTACAGGTTCTCTGGCATCGGTCAGCTCAAAGGATTTCAAGGACTATGCTACGTCCAACGTGTCCAACCTGATTGCCGGCAAGGCCGCCGGTGTATATGTATCTACGGCTTCCGGTCAGCCTGGCGAGGATGCTGTAGTGCGTGTACGTGGCTTGGGTACTGTCAACGACAACAGTCCTCTCTATGTCGTCGATGGTCAGTTTATGGACAACATCAGCTCCATCAATCCTGCAGACATTGATCGTATCGAAGTGCTGAAGGATGCTTCAGCTACTGCTATTTACGGTTCGCGAGGCTCCAATGGTGTCATCCTTATTACTACCAAGGGTGGACAAAGTGGTCAGACTACTGTAACCTTGGATGCCTCTATTGGCTGGAGAAGCAGCTACAAGGCGCTCGACATGATGAATAGCGATCAGTATTATGAATTCATCACCACCGCCTACGCCGATGAGTCTAGCTTCGATAAGCAAAAATTCACTAACCAATACAAGAAAGGCTACGATACGGATTGGTGGGATGAGGTAACTCGCGCTGCTTTCAACCAGAACTACAATGTCAGTGTGCGCACTGGAACCGACAAGTCGCGCACAGCATTGAGCCTTGGATATGTAGATGAGGAAGGTGCTCTCATCAATACGGACTTCAGCAGAATTACTGCTCGTCTCAACCAGGAGTACGACATCAACAAGTATGTTACCGTGGGTGCTACCATCAACATAGCAAGCATGAAGAAGAAGGATGCCAGTGCTTTGGCTCAGTTTGACCAGATACAGAAGGCAGATCCCTTCACCCCAGTTATCAGTCCGTTGGTTGAGCCGGGATCCGAAAATTATGAATACAACAAGTATGCACCCACTGAGTGGTCTTGGGATCCCAACCCTGTTTCACGGTTGAACCTGATCGACTCACGGCACAAATACTTCAACGCCTTTGGCAACGTCTTCGCGCAGGTCAACTTCACGAAAGATTTGCACTATCGTTTCCAGTTTAGCTTTGAGCATGACAACGACACTTACAAGTCGTTCACTCCTGTCTACACTTCGACCTTCTCTGAAGATAATTTGGCCAACATGCAGAGCAAATCAAACACTTATACACAGCTGACAAACAACACTAGCTGGGTGAAGAACTACATGGTGGAGAATCGTCTGAATTACACCCACGATTTCGGAAAACACCACCTGGATGTGATGGCGGCTATCACTTACGAGAAGAACAACAGTGAGGGTATCAACGCCTACAAGCATACGGCTTTAGGCAATGAGGATGCATATAGGGTACTTGACGCACAGACGTTGGGCGACCTAACTTCAGGAGGACGCACACAGACTTCCATGATGTCTTACCTCGGACGTATCAATTATGCCTACGCTGACCGTTATCTGGCTACGGTGAACTTCCGTGCCGATGGCTCGTCTCGCTTCGCCAAGAAAAATCGCTGGGGCTACTTCCCTTCATTCTCTTTGGGATGGCGCATCAGTTCCGAGCCTTTCTTCCAGAAATCTGCACTCGCATCCTGGGTAGACAATTTGAAGTTAAGAGCTGGATGGGGACAGAACGGAAACCAGCGCATAGACGCTCAGGCTCCCTTGACGCTCATCGCTACAGATGCTAAGAAGAAGTGGTGGTTCGGTAATGGATTCGTTACTGGATACGTACCGTCCTACCAAGGCAATTCTGACATCAAGTGGGAGACATCTGAACAGACCAATATCGGACTTGACGTGGCTCTCTTCCACAACACCCTCGATATGAGTTTCGACTACTATATCAAGAAGACCAAGGATATGCTCCTGCAGAATCCCGTACCATCTTTCGGAGGTTATCCAAATAGCCCGTTCGTCAATGCTGGTGATGTGCGCAACAACGGTTTCGAGTTCGTGGCCAATTATCACAACCATGTCGGCAATTTCAATTATCATGCCAGCATCAACCTCTCTACTTACAAGACGAAGGTGACTCGCTTGACCCAGGACTATCTCACCGGAACAGTCAGCCGCACCTACGAAGGAGGCCCGATTGGACGCTTCTGGGGTTACAAACAAATCGGAATCTTCCAGAGTCAGGAGGAAATAGACAATTATGTGGATGCAAACGGTGTCAAATACCAACCCAATGCCCATCCTGGAGATTTCAAATTCGCCAAATTGGGTGACGGCCTTGGTGAAATCAACGATGAGGAAGATCGTACCTTCATCGGCGACCCTAACCCGGATCTTATCTATGGTTTCAACCTTGGATTCGAATGGAAGGGATTTGATTTCAGTGCTGCCTTCCAAGGAACGCTTGGCAATGACATCTATAATGTGGATAAAGGTACCCTGTCGGTACCCGGCACGCAGAACGCACTGGTCGATGCCCTTACAAAGGCTTGGACACACGAAGGTGATACAAATGCTAAGTGGCCCCGCATCACTACCAACAACGACAACAACAACTGGCGAGTGTCCTCGTTTATGGTAGAAGATGGTTCTTATCTTCGTCTCCAGAATCTGCAGATAGGCTACACGCTTCCCATGAGCCTTATGGCCAAACTGCGTTATGTCAAGTCGACGCGCATCTACTTCTCTGCGCAGAATCTGTTCACCATCACCGGATATAGCGGCCTTGATCCAGATCTGGGCTCGGCCAACGCTCTCAACATCGGATACGACACTGTACGCTATCCGTCTTCAAGAACATTCATGTTTGGTGTCAATCTAACTTTCTAAAAATCGTAGAAACATTATGAAAAAAATAACATTAGGCATAACTCTCCTCCTCGGAGGACTCATGCTGTCCAGTTGTGATCTGGATGAGCCTACCTATGGGCAGACAACAAATGACAATTTCTACAAAACACAGACAGAAGTATTAGGAGCCCTGACAGGTGCCTATCTCCAGTTGCGTACAACTTGGAATGAGTACGCTCTGAACTTCTATTTCGTTGGTGACTGTTCTACCGATGATGCTCTCAAGGGTGGAGGTAGCGATGGCGACCGTGCAGAGGTGCAGGAGCTATCCAACTTCACCACAAGCACCACCAATGGTGAAGTAGGCCGCCGCTGGGAAATTCTCTACCGTCTAATCAACCGTTGTAACGAGGTCATCCACTACGCCCCCAGTGCACAGGGTGACGCGACTCTGCTGACGCGCTATGCTAACGAAGCCAAGGCTTTGCGTGCTTTCGGATATTATGAGCTGGTAACCACCTTCGGAGGAGTGCCTCTGCTCACGGAACCGATGACACCCGAGCAGGTGCTGGCCACACCACGGGCCACAGCTGACGAAGTATGGGCACAAATTATAAGCGACTGTACCGATGCCGAGGCCTTGCCTGCAAAGGGACAGTACGGTTCGGACGAGCAGTACCACGTTACCCGTGGCTTCGCTAAGGCCATGCTTGCTAAGAGTTATATGTTCAGACAGGATTATGTCAATGCAGAAAAAGTGCTGCACGAAATTATCGAGGTAGACAATGATTATTCACTGCTTCCCGACTACGGCCTGAACTGGACTCAGGCATACGAGAACAGCAGCGAGTCGGTCTTTGAAATAGCTAACAAGATGGATCCCAACAATCCTACTCTGGCTACAGGTACGAATGTACCCCATTATTTTACAAGCCGTACTGATGCGCAGTATCAGGGATATGGTTTCCATGTTCCTACTAAGGACCTCCACGACGCTTTCGATGCCGATGATCCACGACAGACATACGTGTTCACCCAAACTGGCGACCATTACATTGGCGATGCATATGACCAAGACAATAGTCAGTCAGCAACAGGCTACAACGATTACAAAATGACAGTGCCTCAGATTGAAAAGGAAGGATACGACTGCTGGATGATTCCTTACAACATACGCATCATCCGCTATTCAGACCTTTTGCTGCTCTATGCCGAAGCACTGAATGAGAACGGCAAGAGCTCACAGGCACTTACCTATCTGAATATGGTGCGCCGTCGTGCACGTAACACCAACCCCATGGATCCGCGTAAGGACAAGCAGACTTATGTCCCAGTTGTGACAGCATCTACGCTGCCTGATATCACGACAACCAACCAGGATGAGCTGCGACAGATTATCTGGCACGAGCGCCGTGTGGAATTAGCCATGGAGGGTTGGCGCCGAGACGACTTGATGCGCCAGAAACGTTTTGGTCAGGTAATGCGTGCCTATGGCTCTAAATATGGAGTTGAGAAAGGGTCCAAGTTCAATGACGAGCGTGACTACTTGTTCCCTATCCCCCAAGGAGAGATAGACAAGAGCAATGGCATGCTCACACAGAATCCTGGCTATTAAGTTCAATAAATAGTTATAATATGGCTTAGGCAACGTATTTAGGATTACATCGAAGAACGGGGAGGACCGCAGGGGTCCTCCCCGTTTGTTTTTCCAACTTCTCCAAACTTATGGTGCATATCATAGAATTCCATATCATTCCCCATCATAAACTGTATTGTATACAAAGTAAGCCGAAAAACTGAAGAAATTATCAAATTTATTAGAACATAGTGTTGTCGTTTTTTGCGTTTTTTTTCGTATATTTGCTGCGCTTATCAATTATTTATAATCGTTTTTGATGCCCACGCTACCCGAGAATTGACCCCCTAGCGCTACTTGAAAACTGACCCCCTTGTTTGTCGCATGATAACGAGAACTGGGGGGATGCTTCACGTTTGAGGCTTGTGCCTCGACACGGAGTGAG
>Ga0256406_1003898_pt1 | contig 17795 bp, 11 predicted proteins | sample RumenRJG_03DNA_FD_185986 | JGI IMG/M metagenome (GOLD analysis project Ga0256406, IMG submission 185986) | Bovine rumen microbial communities from Lethbridge, Alberta, Canada - RJG_03 | ecosystem: Host-associated > Mammals > Digestive system > Stomach > Rumen | place: Canada: Alberta | collected...
CCGGAATCAGAGTTCGTATCTTAGAAAAATGGCACTGGATGGTTATTGCGTGAACCTCGATCTTCGCGATGTGAAGGAAGTGGTTTCTCTGCTCCGGTACTGCAGTAACAATCTGAACCAGTACGCAAAGCGGGCAAATGAAACGGGTTCCATTTATGCGGAGGACATTCAGGATCTGAAGCAAAGGCAGCTGGAAATCTGGGAGGCTACAAAAGAAATCCTGGCAAGGCTCGCAACAATTACGTGACATCCTTGATGGGATCCGTGACCTCCGGTAAACTAAAAAAAATCAGACGAGGAGGTACGTATTATGTGGCTGATCAAATTACCATTTAAACTTCTGGCACTTCCGGTTCTTCTGGTTGTATGCGTCTTTACCATTTTCTACAAGCTCGCCCTGGGCGTGACGGGTTTTGCCGCCGGGATCATCTATCTGATCTTTGGCGTCTGCATTGTGATCGCATTGCTCCAGGGGTACTGGGTGCATGTTGGTATCGTCTTTGCTGCCGCCTGTGTCGTATTTCTGATCACCATGACTGCCGAACTTGTTCTGATGGGGCTGGAGGCGCTCTCAGGGCTATTGTCCGGATTTATTTTTTCGAGATAATAGATGAAGCATATTGGATTCAGAGGAAGCCGGGGAACGCGCAAAATTTCCCCGGCTTTTTTATGTCCGGAGGAAGGAGGCGTTAAATGGCAGCGACAAGACTGATCCCGCTGCATGTGAATAAGGGAAAAACAATCGCGCAGAGTCTTGGCGACCGGACAAATTACGCGAGTAATCCGGAGAAAACAGAAAAAGGCGAACTGGTCTCCGGCTATATGTGTGATCCGATGACTGTCGATGAGGAATTCCTTCTGTCCAAACGGCAGTATCAGCAGATCACCGGCCGCGAATCCAGGCACGATGTGATTGCCTATCAGATCCGCCAGTCCTTCAAGCCCGGAGAGATCACGCCGGAAGACGCGAATGCACTGGGGCGGGAACTCGCACTTCGTTTTACCAAAGGAAAATACGCATTCATCGTCGCGACGCACACGGACCGGGCGCATATTCATAATCACATCATTTTCAATTCCACATCTCTGGATGCAACCCGCAAATTCAAAAACTTCTGGCTGTCGAGTATTGCGCTGCAGCGAATCAGTGATCTGATCTGTCTCGAGCATGGCCTGTCCGTCATCAAACCGAAGCCGTATCGCGACCGCCAGAAACGAACAGAATATCCGAAACGGGAGAACCTGCGCGATGAGATCTGCAGGGATATCGATGCAGTTCTTCAGAGCGCACGTCCGAACAGCTTTGAAGAGTTTATTCAGGATCTTGAGAAGTCCGGCTATGAAATCAAGCGCGGCAGGCAGATTGCCGTAAAGGGAAAACAGCAGAAGCGTTTCATCCGTCTCTCCTCTCTCCGGGAAGGTTATACCGAGGCGGATCTTCGGACTTATCTGGAATCGAATGACGCGCGTAAGCGGCCATCGGCAAAAACACGAACGCATGCCCCTGCGGATCGTCCGTTTAATCTCATCATTGATATTCAGACAAAGCTTCAGTCCAAAGGCGCAGGCTATCGCCGGTGGGCAACGGTTTACAATCTGAAGCAAATGTCGAAGACGCTTCTCTTCCTCAGGGATCATCGGATCGAGAGCTTGGATCAGCTGGAGATGATGGTTCATACCAGGACGGAAAAACGAAACGAGATTCTCTCGCAGATTCAGAAAGCGGAAAAGCGGCTCACGGAAATCTCGGCTCTGCGAACGCATATCATCAACTATTCCAAAACCAGATCTGTATATGAAGCCTATCGCAAGGCGGGCTACAGCAAAAAATTCCTGGAGGAGCATCGGGAAGAAATTACGCTGCACAAGGCAGCAAAGCAGGCTTTTGATACTCTGGAGCTGCAGAAGATTCCGAGGATAAGTGAACTGAGCAAGGAATATGCGGAGGTGCTGGCGGAGAAAAAGCAGCTTTATCATGAATACCGGAAAGTAAAAGATGAAATACAGGAGCTGCTCATCGCACAGAAAAACGTTGCATCTCTGTATGATGCGGAGCGGAAGGAAGAAATGCAGAGACAGAGACAGCAGGAACAAAGTCATTAAGGATGAAAAAACTATGGGACCCAGACGGCAGGATTTCCTGTACCGTTCGGGTCCCGCTTTTCAGCGTTTCGCAGAAACGCGCAGCCATCACGAAGTGATGATCCGTAAGGGTTTGGGAGTATCCCAACAAGCCATTTCTGCGGAAGCGGAAATGCGTTCCCAGGGCCAGAGTTGGCCAAGGGAACATTGCTTGCCAGTTAGTGAGGTGACCAATATTTTGAGCAAAAGAATACGGTAAATTGATTGATAATGTTCAAGGATATGATTAGAATGTAACTATAATCCCCAGATTTATATAGAAATTTTACAGAACCAGAATGTTTAAAGGAATTTAACCCATGAAGTATTTGTCTGTTAAGCAAATCTCGGAAAAATGGGGCATTTCTGTCCGGAGAGTGAACATCCTTTGCTCAGAAAAGAGAATCCAAGGCGCTACGAAGATCGGTATTTACTGGGCGATCCCAGCGGATGCAGAAAAACATCGCGACGCAAGAATCAAGAGTGGGAAATATATCAAGTTAAAATAACGCAGTCGGGACAGGATAAATAATCCTGCTTCAAATACGCATGTATGAAGACAAAGGGTTGTGAGGAAAATGTATGCAACAGGCAAATAAGTATAGCAATTATAATTTCATAGATCTGTTTGCGGGAGCAGGAGGACTGTCCGAGGGATTCCTCCAGGCAGGCTTCCTGCCGGTTGCGCACGTCGAGATGAACGAGTACGCCGCGAAGACGCTCGAAACCCGCAGCGCATACTACTATCTGAAGAACACAGGAAACCTCACCCTCTACAGGAAATACCTCTCCGGGAAGATCAGCCGCGACGAGTTCATGAAGCAGATTCCCGCCTCCGTCACGAAAACCGTCATCAACGAGACGCTGTCTGACGAAACCCTCCCCGCCGTCTTCAAGACCATCGACGGTATCATGAAGATACGCGGCATCGAGAAGATAGACGTAGTCGTCGGCGGCCCGCCATGCCAGGCCTACTCCCTCGTCGGAAGAGCTCAGAGCAGCCATATGGAGATTCCGATGGAGGAAGACCCGCGCAACTACCTCTATAAGCTCTACGCACGATTCCTCAAGAAATACCAGCCGCGCATGTTCGTATTCGAGAACGTGACCGGCATTGAATCCGCCCGGGGCGGCGTCATCTGGAAAAACCTGCAGAAGTACCTCAGGCGCGTCGGATACAAAATCGAGTGCCATGAGCAGAATGCGCAGGACTTCGGAGTGCTCCAGAACCGGCGGAGAATGATTATCGTCGGATGGCTCAAGAACAGCGACCTGGCATACCCGGACTTCGTGGTCAAAAAGTCCGTGGCCGTGGTGAACGACCTGTTCACTGACCTTCCGGAACTCCATCCCGGTGAAAGCAACAACACCTACTCGAAGAAAAAGCCGAGCAGCTACGTGACCGAAACCGGCATCCGCACGAAGGACGACGTCCTGACCCTGCAGAACTGCCGGCCGAACATCGACCGCGACATAAAGATATACGAAAGAGCCATAGAGCTCTGGAATGACGGGCACAAGCGCCTCAACTACAACGACCTGCCCGAGGAACTGAAGACGCACAAGAATCGCCACTCCTTCACCGACCGCTTCAAGGTCGTTGAGGGAGACGAACACTGCTGTCACACGATACTGGCGCACCTTTCCAAGGACGGCCACTATTTCATCCACCCGGACATCAGGCAGCACCGTTCCATCACCGTGCGTGAGGCGGCGCGCATACAGTCATTTCCAGACAGCTACTACTTCGAGGGACCGCGTACATCGCAGTTCGTGCAGATCGGGAACGCTGTGCCGCCGCTGATGGCAAGAGGCATCGCCGAGGGCATTTTCGTACAGCTTCACGGGGAGGACGCAGATGGACAGCAGTGAAAACGGAAACCTGCTCCTCGAGCAGTACGGCAGGTTCAAGCGCATGGAACTGGAGAAATCACCGTTCCACTTCCTTCTCGCAGACGAGTCTCACATTGATCCGAATCCCCATCAGATCAATGCTTTCTGTGCCGCCATCGACGCGATGAAGACGGGCGGCATGGTGCTTGCTGATGAGGTAGGACTTGGAAAGACAATCGAGGCAGGACTCGTCCTGCGCTACATGCTGGAATCCGGAGCAAGGACGGTGCTGATTGCGCTCCCGGCATCCCTGCGCAAGCAGTGGGAACTGGAACTCGAGGAGAAGTTCGACCTGAAACCCGTAATCCTGGACAGGCTCACAGTCGAGCATGACGCAGAGGACTGGCACAAGAAACTCGCCGACAGACAGAGCGTCCGGATCGTCATCACATCCTACGACTATTCGGGAAAACTGATGAAACGCTTCCCGGATGTGAAGTGGGACTTCCTCATCATCGACGAGGCGCACAATCTGCGCAACCTGAACGGCACGAAACGCGCGAAGCGGCTGTTCGAGCTGTCCGGCGGGATACCGAAGATCCTTCTGACAGCCACACCGCTGCAGAACTCGCTCATGGACCTGTACGGTCTGGTCTCCTTCATCGATCCGAGAATCTTCGGCTCGGAGAAGGTGTTCCGCCAGCGGTACATAAAGGATGAGGACTACGACGACCTGAAGAGAGAGCTCACTCCCGTCCTGTACAGGACGTTGCGTAAAGACGTGGCAGGCTACATGCACTTCGTGAAGCGTATCTGCAAAACCGTGGATTTCGAACTGTCGCGGGACGAGATAGAACTCTACGAGCGTGTGAACCTGTTCCTCAAGAGGGATGTCCTGTATTCGATACCGACATCCAACCGGGCACTGATCATCCTTGTCATCCGCAAGCTCATGGCTTCATCCAGCTTCGCCCTGATCGAGACATTCGAGGTGCTGAAGAAGCGGCTCGAAAAGCTGTATGAAGGCACGAAGTCGGCGGACGCGCAGGAGGGCTTCGACCTCTTCTGGAGCTTCGTAGAGGACGAGATCGACGAATCCGGCTTCGAGGAAACCGAGGACGAGGACACCGCCACACAGAAGGCATACATCCAGGCGGAACTGGACGAGGTCAACGCCATCATCGACGTGGCGAAGCGCATAAAGACGAACTCGAAGGTCACCGCGCTCAAGCAGGCGCTTGAAATCGGATTCTCCTACCAGCGCAACCACGGCATAGCGCAGAAAGCCGTTGTGTTCACCGAGTCGAAGCGGACACAGAAATACATCGCCGAAGAGCTCAGGAAATCCGGGTACAGCGAGGAGGACATCCTCCTGTTCAACGGAGGATTCGACGATGCCTTGTCGAAGGAAATATACCAGGCGTGGCAGGCTAAGAACTACGGAAACGCGAACTACGGAAGAAGCGTCGAATACAAGCACGCCATCGTCGACTACTTTCGGGAGAACGCGAAGATACTCATATGCACCGACGCCGGCTCGGAAGGTCTGAATCTGCAGTTCTGCAACACGGTCATCAACTACGACCTGCCGTGGAACCCGATGAAGATCGAGCAGCGAATCGGCCGCTGCCACCGTTACGGGCAGCAGAACGACGTGGTCGCCATCAACCTGCTGAACACGCAGAACGAAGCGGACAAACGCGTCTACGAGATACTCTCGGAGAAGTTCAAGCTTTTCGAGGGCGTATTCGGAGCCTCCGACATTGCAATCGGAGCCCTGGAATCCGGCACGAGCTTCGAGAAGACGGTGCTGGACATCTATCAGCGATGCAACACGGCTGCTGAATTCAAGAAAGAGTTCAACAAGCTGAACAGAAAGCTGGATGCGAAGCGCGACAAGAAGGCGCAGAAACTCCGCGACATCCTGGTCACGGAAAGCAGCGGCGCAAAGAAGCAGGCGCTCGAGGGCACGAAGAAGGACATCGACCGCTACCTGCAGCAGGTCGACTACTGGAGCAAAGTAGCGCAGCCGGAGGTGTTCAGGGACGTCCAGTTCTGGAAGGTCGATGGCTGGGGCGAACAGAACATCGGCGCACACGGATATCTGTTCCTCGGCGCGATGTGCAACAATGCGGACATCCTCTTCCCCGTGCTTCTCATGTGCGACCACGAAGGCAGATATGTCGACTTCGAGGAGGACGACCTTGTGCCGGAACTGGAGAAGATCGACGACTCCGGCGTGCGGTACTTCACGCCGAAGGATGAGGAAAACGCGCTGTTCCAGAAAACATACCAGAACCTCGTCTCGGAGATGCTGGACAAGCTCAACAGGCAGTCGGAGCCGGTGCGGGAATACAACCGGCGCAAGATCGAGAACTGGATACGCATCCAGAACGAGCAGCTTGTCGTGCAGTACCAGGAGATGAGCGCGGAAATCGAGGAACTCCGCGAACAGGAAAGAGCCTCGAACAATTTCTACGAAAAGATAGACATCAGGAAAAAGGCGGAGCAGAAGGAAAAGAAACTCGAGGAGTTCCAGGCGTCATTTCACGAACGGGACACCCGGTTCAGAACCGAGGCCGAACGGGAAATCAGGGAGTTCAACGCCAGCCTTGAGATAGACAATCCCATCCTTCTGATCAGCGTCGTACTGAAGTTTTAGGAGATACAGTCATGCAGAAAAAAGGAAAACTCGAGCTGACCTGGGTCGGCAAATACGATGAAGAAAAACCTGTTGAACCGCGTATTCTCATTGAGGATAAGGATAGGTCCTACGGCGATCCTGCAAGTGAGAACATGTTGATTCACGGTGACAATCTTATTGCTCTCCAGGCTCTGCAGCAGGAATTTGCCGGAAAGATCAAGTGTATCTACATCGATCCGCCGTACAACACAGGAAGTGCGTTTGAATACTATGATGATGGGATTGAGCACAGCCTTTGGCTCAGCATGATGAGACCAAGGTTAATATTGCTTCGGGAACTTTTAGCTGATGATGGGTTTATCTTTGTCCAAATTGATGATAACGAGCAGGCATATCTCAAAGTCTTGATGGATGAAGTGTTTGGTAGAGAAAGTTATGTTAACCAGATTGTCTGGAAGCGCAGAGGTGGAAGTGCAAATCCAACTAACAGACTTAACAATGTTACAGATTATATCTTGTTATATGCAAAAACACCTGGCACATTAATAAATCCTGTTTTTACTCGTGATGATGAAAAGACACAGGAATACATAAATAAAAGATTTAATAAACGGACTGAAGATGGCCGCAGGTACATGCTTGCGCCTATCGAAAGAAATGAAAAACTTGGTCTTAGAGAAAATCTTCGATATGAATACAAGGGCTACACTCCAAAGTGGGGATGGATGATGAGCAAGTCTAATTTGGAGAAAATGGATAATGAAGGTAGATTACATTGGAATAGCAAAGGAAGGCCAAATCGGAGAGTCTTTGAAGACGAGTATAAAGGTCAACCAGTAGGTAGCTTATGGACAGATATATTTGTGATAAACCCGATGTCTGGGGAACGTGTCAATTTTGAAGGGCAGAAGCCAGAAGCGCTTATCAAAAGAATACTTGAGCTTTCAACAGCAGATGGTGATTGGGTTTTAGATTCATTTTTGGGTTCTGGATCAACGGCAGTTACTGCACAGAAAATGAAGCGTAAATGGATTGGAATCGAAATGGGTGAACATGCTTATACACTTTGTAAAACTCGTATTGACAGTGCAATAGATGGAGAGCAAAGTGGTATTTCCAATGCTGTCAACTGGCAGGGCGGCGGCGGATACCACTTCTACGAGCTTGCGCCGAGCCTGCTTGTGAAGAACGACAAGCTGCCTGTCTACCAGATCAATCCGACCTACACGTTCGAGATGCTGTGCGAAGCAATCTGCAAGATCGAGGGCTTCAAATACAGGCCGCAGGACGTCTTCCACGGACATTCCTCCGAGAAGCGGTTCATCCATGTGACCACGGAGTTCGTCAACGCGGAGTACATCCGCTCCCTGTCGCAACACCTGGACGAGGGACAGTCTCTCCTGATCTATGCGACGAAGATCCAGTCCGACATGATGCTGCCGGACAACATCGAAGTGAAGAAGATCCCGAAGGATCTCCTGGACAAGTGCAATTTTGAAAGCGAGGTGCGGTAAATGTCAGGAACGGTATCGAAAATCAAATACGCCATGAGCCTGAGAACGCCGCAGGAGGAAGCTCTCTCTTATCTCGACGCCATCAGCACACACTGCGACTACAAGCGCGACGACAAGGAGACCGTGGAGGCCGCCGCGTCTGAATACAGTGAGAACAACCGGAAGGTCAGGACGAAGTTCGACTTTCCGTCCTTCTGCTACGCCATGGCTACCGGAATCGGCAAGACGCGCCTGATGGGAGCCTGCATCTACTATCTGTACAAGACGAAGGGATACAAGCACTTCTTCATCCTCGCACCCGGAAATACCATCTACGACAAGCTGCGCAAGGAGTCCAATCCCGCGCATCCGAAGTACATCTTCAAGGGGCTCGAGGCCGAGATGGGCAGACCACGCGTCTGGGACGGTGAGAACTACGACCAGTACCCGGTGAAGTACGAGCAGGGTTCCCTGTTCGTAGACCACACGTCGGAGATTCAGCTTTTCATCTTCAACATCGGGAAGATCTTCAACAGCAAGACCGACACGCAGTTTAACTTCCACAAGTTCAAGGAGACGCTCGGCGCATCCTTCGCGGACGTGCTGGCGCAGTTTGACGACCTTGTGATCTGTATGGACGAGGCGCATCACTACTATGCTCCCGCGTCGATGAAAGCCATAAACTATCTGCGGCCAATTCTCGGACTGGAATTCACGGCCACTCCGAAGTCTCCGTCAAACGTCATCTATTCGTATGATGTGGCGCGCGGAGCCGCCGAGGGGTATCTGAAAATTCCCGTCGTCATGGGACGCTCCAATATCGCCGGATACAGCCAGGACGACATCGAGGAAATGAAGATCCGTGACGGACTCACCCTGCACGAGCATCGGAAGAGCGTCCTGCGGGAATACTGCGCCAACAATGAACTCGACTATGTGAAACCGATCGTACTTATAGCCTGCAAGGACACGGAACACGCGAAGAAGATCCGAGCCCTGATAGACAGCGACGACTTCATGAACGGAAAGTACAAGGGAAAGGTTATTGAGATTCATTCAAAGCAGACAGGAGAAGAATCTGAGGAGAACGTCCGCCTTCTGCTTTCCATCGAGAGTGCAAAAAATCCGATAGAAATCGTGTTGCATGTCTACAAGCTGAAGGAAGGCTGGGACGTGAACAACCTGTTCACCATCATCCCGCTCAACGCCGCGAAGAGCGACATCCTCGCCATGCAGACCATTGGACGCGGACTGCGTCTCCCGTTCGGTGAGCAGACCGGCAACGAGGATCTGGACACGCTCGATATCGTGGCGCATGACCACTACCGGGAGCTTGTTGATGAGATCAGGAACAGTGACATCTTCCGCTACCGTGACCTGGACAAGTCCGGTGTCGAGGACTCGGAGTCCGTGGACGTATCGAGCGCCTTCGAGGAGGGGCAGCTCTCGTTTGTCGACGAGGCGATTACGGCAGCCGGGATCAAGTCCTTCGACCAGGTGCGCAATCCGCAGACGCAGCTTGAAATCTATCAGGCATATGTGAAGAACTTCATGGCTTCACAGCAGAAGAACAGGAAGACCGACGATCCGAACCAGCTGAGTCTTTTTGACGTAGCGCCGGAAGTCATGCAGACCGGGGAAACCCCGGCTGCTTCGCCGACCGTTCAGGATGCTGGAGTTGCACCTGTGTCTGGAAGCAAGGTAGGCGGCAGACGTCCGATGACACAGGAGGAGTTCACGAAGACGGTCGCGGAGTATTCGGCGAAAGCCATCTCCGTGCCGAAGATCCTCGTGCAGACCACCTCCGAGGTGAAGTTCAACCGGTTCGAAGTGAAGCGTACCATACAAGACTTTGAAATCGCCACGGCGAAAATCGAGCGGTTCGACGCAATCAATCAGCACCTTCTCACTGTCGTGGACGCGCAGGCTCTCGAGGTCGAGGATGCCAGAAACACTCTGGCGTGCATGCTGCTCGACTCCATCAGTGAACTTTCCTACGATGACGCCGACTTCATCATCGACGTCGTGGAACAATATCTTGCCCAGATACCCGGCGACGAAGAGGAAAAGAAGAAAATCGTCCGCCGCTACGCCGGACTTATCGTGAATGATATAAAAAAACAGATCTACGCACACATGGACAGAAAGACGCAGGACGTCCACATCGTCCAGAAGGACCTCATCGTATTCCGCAAGTTCGTGAAGAACGTGAAGAAAAATGGACAGATGCGCTACGACAAGCCTTTCACTGACAGGAGCAACATCAAGAAGTACCTGTTCACCGGATATAAGAAGTCCTATTATCCGGCAAACGCCTTCGACAGCGATACGGAGCGACAGTTCTCTGTCATCCTTGAGGAAGATCCAGACGTGATCCGCTGGATCAAGCCTCCACTGAATCAGCTCGGTCTTTTCTGGAAAGCCGGACAGCAGTACAACCCTGATTTTCTCGTTGAGACGACAACCGGAAAATACATGGTCGAGGTGAAAGCTCTGAACGAAGTGAACAATGAGGAGGTCGTCTCCAAGGCGCGCGAGGGAATTCGCTGGTGCACCTTTGCCTCGACAGCCGATCCGGATCACAAGACCTGGGAATACCGGCTGATATCCGATGACAACATCCATCCAGGAAACACCTGCAAATATACGCTTGGAACAGCGCATCCCGTAAAGGAGGAGGATTAATGGCCGACAGATTCAAATATGCCGAAGTACGGCAGAAAATCATAGATGCAATCAGAACCGACCTGATCGGTCCGCTTTCGCCGGAAGAAGTGCTGGACGAGAACCCTCGCTTCGCCTACCTTGTTGGAATGCTCGAGCCGCAGCGTGATGAGAATGCACCGGACGAGAACGAACAGGAAATCGATACGGATATCGACTATGACAAGAACGAGGACTTCACCGCAGGTGAGGATGATGACAACGAGCCCATTTCTACCACAAAGTTCCAGCTGCCATCTTCCATCGGCATCAGCTTTTATGTGGAAAGCAGTCTCGACGGCATCTGCCTCGATGTGAGCTGGGGCGACTATGTCAGCTCGACCGAAAAAATTATAGGAAAAGACGAAAAGGAACAAAATCACACGGTTTACAGGCGAATCCCTGAAAGCGAAACCGTACATGTGAAGTTCAGTGATTTCAGGCGCACAAAGGATTACCAGCTTGCGCAGGATTCAAACATACACGTCCACGTCTCGCGGATTCCTCTGAAGGATGGATATTCCCTTGTCACCGCCCATGTCGTGAACAAGCGGAGCAATCCCTCAAGTGACATCGAAGGCCTGATGTTCCAGGTCGGAATAAAGGCCCATGCCGAGGATGGCTCTGCGGTCTTCATTGCGGAACACATCTGCAGGCATGTTCTTGCGACTGACGAGCTCTATTTCGAGCAGCGACCGATCATGGGACGTGGCAGAGGTTGTGCCGCCGTATGGGGCAAGATCGGGAACGGCCGTACGGACTATGTGGAATCCGCATTCATCCCGGAATACGAGTACCCAGGCGTCAGTGCCGCTCTCAAAGGATTCTCACCCACATACTTTTCAACATGGCAGATGGCGGCAAAGAGCAGGAAATCAGAAACCATACAGAAGCTGAACACGCTCGCCGATTCATATGAAAAGTGGATTGACGACACGCTTGCAGGAAGCTTTCGGATGAATGATCCGAAGTTCGCGGAGGGAATCGGGAATACCGTCATCGGACACTGTCGGGACGCATTGCGAAGAATACGGGAAGGCATTCAGATCATCGAGACGGACGACATCTCATTCGAGGCGTTTAGTTTCATGAACAGCGTCATCTTTATGCAGAACAGCATAAAGAACTACTCGAAGAAGCACGGTAAGGGCATTGAATGCAATTTCAAGGATTTTGTTAATCCGAAGAATCCAAAGAATGAATTCGCCTGGAGGCCGTTCCAGATAGCCTTTATCCTGATGAATCTGAAGGGAATCGTCCATCCGGAAGATCCGGAGCGGGACGTCGTCGACCTGCTTTACTTCCCGACCGGCGGTGGAAAGACGGAGGCCTATCTCGGACTCATGGCCTTTACCATCGCCAACAGACGCCTTCGTGCTTCCGAATCTGACAAATATAACCGTGACGGCGGTGTGACCATCATCCTCCGGTACACGCTTCGTCTTCTGACAACGCAGCAGCGCGACCGTATCACAAAGATGGTTGTTGCTGCGGAGCTCGCCAGACGAGATCCGAAAAATTATCCTCGGTACGGAACAGAGCCGATCAGCATCGGTTTCTGGGTCGGAGGCAGTGTGACTCCGAATAGATTTGATGATCTGAAGGAAAATCCGGAAAGACCTTACGAGGCAGGAAATCAGAAGAACCTGATTTATAAGCAGCTTCTTACCTGTCCGTTCTGCGGCAAGCCGCTTACAAAGGATGAGTTTTATATTGACCCGGACAGGAAGTCCTTGGATATCTACTGCTCGGACGAACACTGCATGTTCTATAAATATCCAAAGACTGGGGAACGCATCCCGATTCCGGTATACCTGGTGGACGAGGAAATCTACGCTAAATGCCCGACCATCATCCTGTCAACAGTCGACAAGTTCGCGAGACTGCCGTGGGACGTGAACACGAACGCTCTGTTCGGAAGAATTGATCGCAAGTGCAGCCGTGACGGATATGTTGCGATTGGTGCAGAACATCCGAAACACAGGAGGACATCCGGTCTTCCTGCTGCAGAGATTACGCAGGTGAAGCCGTTTCTCCCGCCGGAGCTTATTATTCAGGATGAGCTTCATCTGATCACAGGGCCTCTTGGGACCATCTATGGTGCGTATGAGACCATCATCGAGGACATGTGCACGCATGATGGAATCAAACCGAAGTACGTGGTCTCCACGGCAACAATCAAGAATGCTGACAACCAGGCGAAGTGCCTGTATGCCAGAAAGACAACGAAGCAGTTCCCGCCGAACGGCTTTGAGATCGGCGACAGCTTCTTCATACGTGAGATTCCGGTTGAGGAAGACCCGTTCAGAAAATATGTCGGAATCTGTGCTCCCGGGCAGTCTGTGAAAACAGCCTTGCTGAGAACTTATGCCATTATTCTGCAGGCGGTCTATACATATTCCCTGCAGGATGAATACAAGGATGTCATCGATCCATACTACACCCTGATCGGATATTTTAACAGCATACGTGAACTCGGTGGTGCGGTACGCCTTCTACAGGATGATATTCCCGCCCGAATAAAGCGCATTCAGAAGAGATACCATCTCGAAAAGCGCAGATATCTGAATAAGAACGATGAGATAACATCGCGCATGTCGTCCTGGAAAATACCGGAAAAACTCAACCAGCTTGAGCTGACCTATACCGCAAAGGACCATATGGACACGGCAGTTGCAACGAATATGATTGCGGTCGGCATGGATGTGGATCGTCTTGGTCTTATGGTCGTGTCGGGTCAGCCAAAACAGAACTCCGAATACATCCAGGCGACAAGCCGTATCGGGCGTGCTCATCCGGGTCTTGTCGTGACGCTGTACAACGCATATCGGCCGCGCGACTTGTCTCATTACGAGAATTTCACCGGATACCACGCACAGCTCTACAGATTCGTGGAAGGAACAACGGCCACTCCGTTCTCTGCAAGGGCGCGAGACCGTGTTCTGCATGCACTTGTCATTTCCGCGATAAGGCTTCTGTGCCCGGAAATGGCTGATAACAAGGATGCTGTGGCAATCAATTCTCTGTCACAGAATCAGATCGATGCAGTGAAGGAAATGATTCTTGAACGGGTAAAAATCGTCAAGCCTTCTGCAAGAGCTGATGCGAGCGAAGAGATTGACAAATTCATCGACGAATGGAAGTTGCTGGCATCACAGGACAAGCCTCTACGTTATTACGTTGTGGGAACGGAAAAGTACAACAGGCTTATGAACGGATATGAGCAGCCTCATATCGAGAATGAGAAGCCTACCCTGCGGTCAATGCGTGATGTGGAAAGCGCTGCAAATATGTACTATTACACGGAGGAATGATATGGCCGGATACGACAATAACAAACTTGGCGAGCTGCGCCCGAATCAGATCATCACGACTTTTGGACCGGGGTCAGTCGTGGATGCAGTGAAAGACTCTGTGACCATTTTGGATATCCCGTACTGGAAGGACAAGGGAAAGAAAATTATAGACGGACGGCTTGCGTCCTATCTGAATGTGGATGCTTTCTATATGCCGAGGACATCCTTTGCTCATGACATACCGGTTGTGACTTTTCCTTACTGGCATGTCTGCTCAAAGTGCGGGAGGCTTTTTGATGCAAGAGAGATCATCAACGATGATCTCGACAAGTATCTGAAGTTTGGCGTTAACTGCCCTGACTGCCATTGGCGTGCTTATCCTGCCCGTTTTATCACAGTTTGTGAAAACGGGCACATGTCTGATTTTCCTTGGAGATGGTGGGTTCATCGCGGAGAAACAGACTGCAAAGGGAAAATGAGGATGTACTCAACAGGAAACACGTCCACGTTGTCAGATATGTGGGTGGAGTGCACCTGCGGTGCGAGAAGAAGCATGAGCGGAGCCACGCAGGCCCGGAACTTCGAGGGACTGTCGTGCAGTGGCATGCATCCGTTCAGACCACACACCAGACGTGAACACTGCGAGAAACCGGTCATTCCGTCTCAGCGCGGTGCATCGAATGTGTATTTTGCCGTGACGAGAAGCGCCATTTCTATTCCGCCATGGATCAACCCCCTGTACAACCTGATAGATGAGCATCTTCGCGATATCGAACAGGCGAAAAAGATGGCCGTGAGATTCGGACGCAGCGAAGAAGAAGGCCTTCAACAGATTTATGAAGAATATTTTTCTGATTATGCACGTGATGAATTCGATGCTGCCTATGAGCGGCGTATGAAAAACATCAAGGAATTCACTGAAATCAAGCGGATGGAATATGAGGCCATCACGCATCACAGTGATCCGACCTATCAGTCCAACAAGAAGCACTTCAAGGCTGAGGAAGATCCGCTACCCAGATATTTAAGCCGTTATTTCAGCCGGATCATACGTATAACAAGACTGCGCGAGGTGCGAGTGCTTCTTGGTTTCACACGGGTTGACGCTCCTGATCCGGATGCGGATGAACAGCCGAATATCGTTTACCTGACAAAAGGCAGGGATGAACGATGGCTTCCTGCAGTGGAGGTAAACGGCGAAGGAATCTTTATCGAATTCAACAGGCAGACGCTTGTAAAGTGGCTGACCGAGCCGAAGACCAGAGAAATTTCAGAGAAATATGCCGCCTCTTACAGGGAGTACTGTGAGTCAAAGGGATGGACGATAAAGGCAGATCGCAACGCCGTCTATGTCCTCATGCATACCTTCTCCCATCTTCTCATCAAGCAGATGGCCATGTCGTCGGGATACTCCTCTTCAGCAATAAGGGAGAGAATCTATTTCGATGACAAGATGGCAGGCGTTCTGCTCTATACAGGAAGCTCCGACAAGGAAGGCTCTCTCGGAGGTCTCGTGGAACTCGGTACGGCAGAACAGATGACAAGCCTCATGAGGGAAGCATTCCAGGAGGCACTTGTATGCACGAACGATCCGGAATGCATGAACACGCTCCCGGCCGGGAAGAACTCAAACGGAGCCGCATGCCATTCGTGCTGCATGATTTCAGAAACCGCATGCGAGAACGGAAATCGAATGCTTGACCGGGGACTCGTGGTTCCTCTTTCGGGACGCGAAGAGACATCGTATTTCAGAGAGCTGGTGAATGAGCTGTGTCAGGTGGAGATTTAAAACAAGAAATACTTCTGAATACCGTAAGGGCGGATGCCGCCAATGGCACCGACAATGCCACGGACATCCTACGCAGACAATATCCGGGATTATCTCCGACGGATTACGAGGAATTAGCCGAGACAATCCGGTCTGCCATGACCATGAAAAGAAATGACAAAATCTCGTTGGTCGTGACAGCACCGCCATCGTTCAGAATCAATGCAAAGCCTACGATGACCGTTGTGCGGTCAATGATCGAGGGATCGAAAAGAAACATCCTGATAACCGGATACTCGCTTTCCTCATACTTTTCAGAACTGACGGACACCATTATCGATAAAAGCCAGAAGGGCGTGTTCGTCAAGTTCTTCATCAATAACATTGAGAAGCAGCCGGGTGCAGACAAACTGCTCAGATACAGGGGCCATTTTCTCAAACTGTACGACTACAGCAACGAGGACGACAAGATGGCTGCATTGCATGCCAAGGTCATCTCCGTGGATATGAGTAAGACGCTGATAACGTCGGCAAATCTGTCATATCATGGTCAGCAGGGCAACATCGAACTCGGGGCACTGATTGAATCGGAAAACACGGCGAAGCAGCTTGACGAAGTGATGACACAGCTTATCTTCAAGAAGATATTCAGGGAAGTGTGACATACGGAGGTGATGCCGGTGTCAGACATTTTGACGAAGGAACAGCGGCATTTCAATATGTCGCATATACGAGGAAAGGACACCAGACCGGAGGAAATCGTCAGAAAGTATCTGTTCTCGAAAGGATACAGGTATCGCAAGAATGACAGCCGGTATCCGGGGAAACCAGATATAGTACTTCCGAAATATCGGACAGTGATTTTTATAAACGGCTGCTTCTGGCACAGGCATCCTGGTTGCAGGTACGCAACAACTCCGGCTTCAAACCGGGAATTCTGGCAGAAGAAGTTTGATCAGAATATTGCCAGAGACCGAAAGGTACAAGAGCAGCTTCGGGCAGATGGTTGGAATGTAATAGTAGTCTGGGAATGCGAGATCTCCAAGAAAACAGTCTGCGAAGACAGGCTGAAGCGCCTCGAGCAGGAAATTGGAGGAAAGAGGGAGAATTCCTCTCCGAACAGTCCGAAAGGGCTCATCAATTAAGAACCACCTTATTGCAATATATGTATGCTGAAAGAAACACAAAGGATTGAAAAATGAGATGAATATTTCAGAATACATTTCACCAATATATTACCTTACATGTTCACAGGACCAGATTGGTCCGACGATGTCTGACCAACTTAATGATATGTCGACATTACGAACAAAACGAACGTTGAACATGAACAGATAGGGCATGAAAATGCAGAATATGGTTCAGAAACTTTAAAAATGCTAGCTAGGTATCTTACAAATCAATATGCTGCCGGATTCAGCCGCAGCGATATCAGCAGAATGCGGCAGCTGTAGCTTACTTATCCAAACAGTGCGACACTGTCGCACAAATAAAGCTGGAGCCATTATGTAGAGCTACTCACAATTGATGATCCACAAGAACGATCTTTCTATGTGCATGAATGCGAACCAGAAGCAGTATAAGAATATGCAGATATTGAGAAAATTTTGGATGTATTCTGTAGAGAATGAGTTTAACCTGTTGGATTTTCCGACAGGTTAAAAAGGCGATAGTAAGATTAAGGGGTGCACCATGGAATATGGTACGAAAATCCGGCTTTTATACTTATATCAATACCTTCTTGAGCATACGGATCCGGATCATCCGCAGTCTACGGCCGAGCTGACAAAGATGCTCAAGGATGATTATAATCTGAAGGTTTCCCGGAATACGATCAGCAATGATCTTGCGATTCTCCGGGAATCGGATCTGCACATTGAGTATATTGAGTCGACACAAAACAAATACTTTTACAACGGCCGGCCATTTGAAGTGAG
>Ga0256406_1003899_pt1 | contig 17795 bp, 16 predicted proteins | sample RumenRJG_03DNA_FD_185986 | JGI IMG/M metagenome (GOLD analysis project Ga0256406, IMG submission 185986) | Bovine rumen microbial communities from Lethbridge, Alberta, Canada - RJG_03 | ecosystem: Host-associated > Mammals > Digestive system > Stomach > Rumen | place: Canada: Alberta | collected...
GACTCCCTGATGACCAATGACTCGTTGGCCATAAACCTCTGTGATTATTTCGACAATCATGGTACTCCCAACGAGCGTATGCGTGCCCACTATATGCACCTATGAGCATATCGCGGTTGCTCGACAAATCACCCCAGTTCTTGTACTCTCGACGCAAGAAATTATATAAAGACCTATTCGATACTAATGGAAAACCTGAGGAGTTTGATTTAAAAATCCTTAAAATCAAGTAGTGTATTAAACAAGAATATTCTTTTTTGTTTCAGCAGCTTATATTTTTGTTTCATTTGAGTGCATTCGTATGAAATAAATGTTTATCTGGATGTTTGTAAACTGCTGATAACGAGAAGAATGCGTGTTTGTTTAGAACTTTTATGACGAAACTGTTGCGTCGTTTAATGATTTTATTTACTTTTGCCAAAACAACCAAAACATAAAACCTGAAATTATGAAAAAATTCTTTTATTCTTTTGTGGCATGCTTGCTGATTGCCGGTGGTGTTGCTATTGTTAGTAGCTGTAATCAAGAAGACGATTACGATGGTTTTGTGCTTATCTATTGATTTTCAGAAGTTATGCGCAAACATTTACTTGTAACATATCTCATTCTAGTTGTCCTGACTTCCCAAATGTATGGGCAAACCTTTATGGAGAAGGGGCTTGTATATAAGATTTTGGGAGATAGTGTCAGTGTAAAACTTACTGGATATCAATCAATAAACCAATTTGAAAGAGAACAACCATTCCATATTCCTGCGACTGTGTTACATGAAGGAAAATCATATCCGATAAAATGTATCGGCAATGAGGCTTTGGCTGGTCTTTCTGTTGTAGAGTCAATCATTGTTGAAGAAGGCATAGAAAGCATTGGCAATTTTGCTTTTGAAAGTTGCATCAACCTCAAATCAGTATATATCCCAGCATCAGTTAGAGTAATTGGAGAGGGCATATTTGGCAGTTGTTACAACTTAAAAGAGATTGTAGTGGACCCTCTTAATGAGGACTTCCAGTCGCCAGAAGGGGCAAATGCGATTATTGCCGACGACGAACTTGTTGTCGCATGTCCCAATGTCAGGATTCCATCGTCTGTGACAATTATTGACGACTATGCCTTTTTTCATTGCAATACCATGGAGCAGATAGTAATACCTGAGGGTGTGGAAAAAATAGGCTTTGGAGCATTCCAAGGCTGTAGCAGCCTGAAACGTATCACCCTGCCAAAATCTCTCAAAAGAATAGGACCGGATGCTTTTCATGGTTGCACCTCGTTGGATTCAGTCTTTATCCCAAAGAATGTGAGTGAGATATTAGGAGCGAATATCTTTGCGGGATGCTATCGTCTGACATCTATAGTTGTTGACAAGGACAATACTGTTTTTGATTCACGAAACGATTGTAATGGAATAGTTAGAAAGGAGGACTCTACTTTGATTGCCAGTTGTGCTACAACTACAATTTGTGAAGACATCAAGGCTTTAGCTAATGATTGTTTTGAGGGCGTCATTCTGCATACTATCAGTATACCTAAATCTATGGAGAAACTGTCAGGCGGAGCCTTTTGGGGATGCAACGAGATTGATTCTCTTTTTGTTGACCCGGATAATGCCTTTTATATGTCACCCAAAGGTGCGAATGCAATCCTGACAAGAGACGGAAAGACTTTGGTTGTAGGATGTCGCTCCACAGAAATACCTGCTGACGTAGAAACTATCGATGATTACGCCTTCGTGGGAAGATATACCAAACCGATGCTGAAGTTACCAGAAGGTCTAAAAAAGGTAGGAACCTCTGCCTTTTCTGGATGTAATATGATGATAGAACTAATTATCCCATCTTCCGTTGAGGACATTTCGTCTTCTGCATTTTCAGATTGCTATAACCTCAATGTTGTACAGTTATTATCGCCCATGGAGAAAATAAAAAAAGAAACCTTTGGCGATTGCAAATCTCTCTCTGTCCTTAGTCTTCCAAAAGGATTAAAGCAAATAGATAACTTAGCCTTCAAAAACTGTGTTAGTTTGAAGAATGTTCATCTCCCATCAACTATTGAGGTCGTGAAGGATGGTGCTTTTGAGGGGTGTCCGTATAGTAATAAATGAAGTAATGAAGTATATGTATAGGTTCTTTGTTTCTCTATTCGTCCTTGTCTTTTTCTTGCGTGGTATAGTTTATGCAGATTCCATTTTTTGTGGATTCAGGCATTTAAACACAAGGTAATAGATGGTGAAGCAGAAGTTTCTTTTTATTAATAATCATAAACAATTTATTTAAAATGAAAGGTATTAGAATTTTGTTATTAGTTTTGTTCCCATTAATCCTAACGTCTTGCGGAACAAAGCAGGTACTGACAAAAAATGGCACTCAGGTAGCTAATTGTTGTAGTTATGGCACTGAGGTGGATTTGACAAGTCGTTATGTTCTTGATTATGACATGAATCTATATTTTCCAGATAATAAGATTCAGTCCTGCTGATCTTTTCAGCTATGTTTTATTTCCGTCAATAGCTAAAATAAATACAATATGTGTAGTAATATATCTGATATTCGGAGAAATATTATTTTTATGGTGTCCTGTGTTTTCTCTATTGTTTGTTATTCGAACAATAGTGTTACTATAGGCCAATTTTGCCTGACACCATGTTCTGATAATCCGTCGGAATATATCATCTCAATGAATAAGGAAGCAGTTATAGATAAAGGAAATGAAACCTTACGTATTCCTTCGGAAATTAAAGATAAAGGGAAAACGTACAAAATTGTTCAGGTGGCACCAAAAGGATTCGTGAACTGTTGCTTTATAAAAGAATTGGTGATAGATGAGGGCATAGAGACGGTTGGAGGAATGGCATTTTATGGATGTTCTGACCTCCGTTCTGTTAGTTTCCCGTCAAGTATATCATCATTGGGTGAATGCATCTTCTATAATTGCCCGGAATTACAAATTATTGAAGTAAATAAAGGAAATCCAGTTTTCGACTCCCGTGAGCAGTGTAATGCTGTTGTCCGAACGTCTGATGACGCCATTGAATTGGGTTGTGCAGGGACTACATTCCCCCAAAGTATATCCCAGATATCTAAAGGAGCTTTCTGTGGATGTACAGGCTTGATAAGTCTTAGCATTCCTAAATGGATAGAGGTTATTGAGGATTATGCGTTTTCCGATTGCTTCCGACTTGAAAAGATCGTCTTGCCAGAGGACGGCACATTACAATTCGGTCAGTCAACATTCGATGGCTGTTGCTCTCTTACATCGTTCAACCTTCCTGCTGGAGAATTTTATTTTTTCCAGAATCCCTTCACTAATTGTGAGAATCTTTCTTCCTTTACAGTTTCTCCTAAGAATAAAGACTATCGTGCCAATAAGGAGAAGAATGCCTTGGTAAGCATTGATGACTCGGTGCTGTTTGCCGGTTGTTACAATACAACCATCGGTAATGATATAAAGAGAGTATATGCTTCAGCCTTTAAGGGTTGCAGACGACTGACCAAAGTGATTATCCCTGCATGTGTGGAAAAAATAGATGCTGATGCTTTTTCCGGTTGCGTAAATTTGGTAAGCATATCTGTTGACAAAGACAATAAGTTCTATGATTCGCGCGAAGACTGTAACTGCATCGTTGAGTCTCAGTCAAACAAGATTGTCTGTGGTAGTCCTGTTGCTGTAATTCCCAAGAGCGTGAACTCGATAGGAAAATTTGCGTTTTGCGGTATGAATATGCCTGCAGTATTCCATATCCCGGATAATATACTGGAAGTGGAGGAATTTGCTTTTAGGGGCTGTAATGGCCTTAATCAGCTGATTATTCCCGCCAACACAGAACTGAAATATAATTCCTTCTATGGTTGTGCGTATTTGACGAGTGTTATATATGAGCCCCAAAATAAATATATAAAGACAAGGAAGGATCTGACATTTATGAATTCACCATATATTTCCTGTAAAAGTCTGATGTCAATAAGTATCTCTGGAGAAAATGTTCCTGCTATAGAATACGGTCTATTTGTAGGTCATAAGGAAAAGTGAAGTTCAGTAAGAGGGCAACGTGACGGTATTGGATACTGGTGCCAGTCACTGCCTCTACTGACATCTAGAATTACAATTATGAAATCAAACGTGTTTTTGAATAAGTTATCGTTGATATTATTTTTAGGAGTTCTCTTTGCCTTGTCTTGTACAAAAACCGACAAAGAGTACGACTCTCCCCTTTCTATTCATGTACCCAATTCACAGGATAATGTTAGAATGGGTGATGAGATTCAAATAGAATCAGAAGTTATTTTTATAGATACGATACCCGTGATTAGCGAAATTGTTGATTTGGTGCAAGTCGAAAACAACTGTTATGTGCTTGACAATAATAAAGTACTCTCCTGTATTGACATGAGAGAAGGAAAGATTATTTCTCAAAAGAGACAGATAGGACATTCCTCTAAGGAGTTTGTTCAACCAATAGCATTGTCAAGTGATTCTTCTCTTATTTATGTATATGATTCAGGAACGAACAGGGTTGTATGGATGGATCTGGGCCTTTGTTTTAAAGGCAGTATAGATATGCCATGTATGTTTGAACGTTTTACAAAAGTGGAAGGTGGATACCTATGCTATTCAGAATATAGACCAACGGTATATTTTATTACAGACGCAGGAAAATTGGTCTATACGCATAATATGGCAGATTATATTGTTGACATGTCTTCTAAAAGTAATGTTTTCTTTAAGGATATGGAAGGTAATGTATATGTTAAAGCGGAGTATTCGGATACGATTTTTCAGTGGTCTAATGGGGAATGTATTCCCAAATATATTTTCGACTTTGGGCAGAATAAAGTTCCAGGGAATATCGTTAATTCATCTGAAATGTGGACAAAACAACTTTCATTTTCAATGGATTTCTTTGTGGAGCAGAAGCAATTAGTGTTCAGTTATGTGGAAGGGCGTATAAAAAGGTATATTTGTTATTCAACCACATCAAATAGTCTTTCAAATTTTTCAGAAGATAGTATAAAGAATATTCCTTTTATTCCTCAGTGGAAAGACAAATTCTTTTATTACGCTTTGATTAATCCCGAAATAGCACGATTCATAATTAAAGATATTAACCCTAGTCAATCAATGTTGATAAAATACCGTATAGCCAGTTAAATAAGTATATCGTACAAGGTCTCAGAACATCAGTATTTAATAACGAGATTGGTGATGATATAGTGTTATATTCATCACCGACTCTTTAAAATGTCCCACAATGAAAAAAAATTCTGTATTGTATTATTCTTTTCTCTTTTCTTTTCTTTTTTTCGCCTCATGCCATAACGGCCCAGACAAGTCCGATAAAGTAAAGAGTGTAGAATTGGAGGTTCACTTTCATGAAGAAAGTGTTTCAATGTCTGAAGAGTTCACTGATTTTAGAATCATTCCATTAGAAAATAGAAAAGAATGTTTGCTGTCAAACGTTTGCAAAATGATTGTTACGGATCAGAATATGTATTTTTGGGATAAAGGTCCGTCTTCACAAGTCCTTAGGTTTGATCTGAATGGAAAATTCAACAGTCGTATTGGCAGAGAAGGTCATGCAAAAGGAGAATACGTAAGTATTCAGGATATCGCTGCGACCTCAAAAGGAGATACTATTGTAATGGTAAATATCCCTGATATTTGCTTATATAATAAAGAGGGGAAATACTTGTCATCACTACCCATTAAAAATGAAAAGGGTATAGAAAACATTCTTTTTACAGATAATGCTATATATTTAGGCTACTTCCATAGACAAGAAAATAGTGTTATGGCTGTCTATAACAAAGAAGCGAAAAGGGTAGCAGATATTGTAGAAACTCAATGCGACCCTATTAGAAAAACGTTAGGGGTTGATAATGCAAGTTTATTACAACAGGATGGAGATTATGTTATCTGTCTAGATGCTCTTAATTCTTGTTTCTATGTCTCTAATAAGAATAATCTTAAGGATGTAACTAAATACTCCTTTAAATATGAGGAAATGTTAACAGAAGATATTGCTAGAAAATCTGTAGAGGATGATGAAGGGCTTTTTCGTATTACCTCATATCAATTCCATGATGGTATAGTTCGAGGTATAATCTCGAATAATACAGAATATTATGATTTTAAGTTTCATCTTTCTGCTAATACTGTAGATTTTATGCACCATAAGGAATATGATTATTCTTTTGCATGCAATCATTCTGGATCATTCTATTATATTGTTTCTGCAGATGTCCTTTTATATTATATGGATAAAAGCAACCCTTCTCATAGTCCAATATGCGAATTGTTGAGTGATGCCTTCTCTGAATTGCAAGGAAAAATCTTGCGTACTGATAATTTTTATGTCATCAAAATGCACGTAAAATAATAAAGTATGTGTATCTTTTAGTTGTGCGCAGATACTGGAAATCATTCATGAGAAGTTCAGTTCTGTGGACGTAAGCTAGTCCCCGACTGACAGAAAAAAGTCTCAGTTATATTTGCATGACAAAAAGATTTTACCTATCTTTGCAGCATGCAACTGATTAATCGCCTCCTAATCATATTATTCTGCATGGCTGTTTGGGCATGCAACGACCATCAGCAGATGCTGAGCCAGCTTGAAGAACTGGAACGACAAAACCTTGCCGACTCCCTGATGACCAATGACTCGTTGGCTTTAAGCCTCTGTGAATATTTTGACTGCCACGGAACCCCCAATGAGCGTATGCGTGCCCACTATATGCTGGCACGCACCTATACGGATAGAGGTGAGGCGCCACAGGCGCTGGAAGAGTTTCATACTGCTATATCTGTAGTAGACACAACAGCTGCGGATTGCGATTGTCGCAGGCTTGCAAGGATTCACAGTCAGGCAGCAGGCTTGTTCTTTGACAACTCACTTTATAATGAAACATTGGACGAACTTGATCTTCAATACAAATATGCAAGAAAGGCAAACGACACATTAACTTGGATTTTTGCCATCTACTCTAAAAGTGATGCCTTCTATATGCTTGGTCAGAAAGATTCTGCCATAGCCACATTGCAACAAGCAGAGCTACTTTATAGACGCTATGGATTTAAGTCCAACGCCATTGATTGCGCTCCAATGCTTTTCTATATAATGACGGAGATTGGCAGACTTGATGAAGCACGTCACTATATGGATCTTTACGAGACCCAATTAAACCATTTCAAAGACGGTGAAACAGAAGAAGGTTTTGAATGGTATTATCACTATAAGGGCCAGTATTACGCTGCTGTCCATCAAAATAAACTTGCGGAATTATATTATAGAAAAGAACTGCTTAATGCCCAAAGCGCTAACGACAAAGAAGGTGCATACAAAGGACTATATCTATTATTCAAACAACAAGGCATCACAGATTCCGTTGCTAAATACGCCGACTTATGCTACCAAGCCAGTGAAGTGAATTACAGGACTAAACCTCTTGAAGAACTTCGACGTCTGAATGCCTTATATAACTATAGCCACAACCAAAAGATTGCTCAAGACAAAGCACGTGATGCCGCTCGAAATTTAAATTGGTTTATCATCTGCTTCGTTGCGTTGATTATTGTTTGTTTCATTATTGTGATATATATTATTAAGGTAAAAGAGAATAAGAGAAAAACGCATATTGAGTATCTTCACCAATTAGAATTACTGGAACAAGCCAAATACGATCTCATTAAAATGAATGAGAAAAAGTTCTCACTATTGTTGGAACAAAAAGAAGCCGAAATACATAGACGTCAAAGCGTAATCAGTGAACTGCAGCAAGCACTACATCCAAATGCAACTATTGAAGTAAGATTGTCTAAAACAGACGCCTACATTCGTTTCTGCCACTTAATTAAGCGTCCAAACGAAAAGATCAGCAACGAGGACTGGAAATCCCTTGAAGTGATGATGGATAAGCATTTGCCCAATTTTAGAAAGACCATCTCACCAGACATAGTCGGTACTGACTATCATATTTGTATCCTCATCCGCCTTCATTTTTCTCCCTCAGAGATTGCTAATTTAATTGAGATAACACTTCAGAATCTTTACTCACGTCGTAAACAATTGCTTAAAAAAGTCTTTAATATTACAGGAAAAGCTGAAGAATTCGACAGAAAAATACAAGAAATCAAATAAATTATTAAACAAAATTTTTCTTTTCTCGTTTCAGCACCTTTTTTATTTGTTGCGTCAATGCATTTTCGTGTAAAATTGATTTACACACATAAATTCTTATCTCTTTGGTTTTCTGTATTTTACGTTTTGTTTACTTTAATCCTTCATTTTTTTTTGTTCTTATAAAGACATTACTTACCTTTGTCGAAACAAAACAAAAAAATAATAATATAATGAAACGAATACTACTGACACTTTTTGCATGTGTAACCATTTTTATGGGTCATGCTCAATCAACAACTCCATCAACACCTTCAAATCCTACTAAGTTAGAATTTGAGGTGAAGATTTATACACCTGTTGTAACCAAACCACGTCCCAAGGCACCAGCAAAGCTTCCCACTCCTCCTGATGCCACACTTTCCGAGAATATTCTGACCTTCTTGGATTCGCACGCCGAATACACCTTATATATTATAGATGAGGAAGGCGAAGAGGTATATGAAGTATTTATTCCAGAAAATACATCAACCATAACCTTACCATTAAATCTTTCAGGAGAGTACGAACTGCAACTTGTTAGTGGTCAGTATTGTTTCTATACTTATGTTGAATTGTAGGGCTCGCCGGCGTAGTATATAATCAGAAAAGATGTCTCGATGTTTGGCTGATACGTTGAAAATGAGTGAGTTTTGTTAAAGTCGTGTGAAATACTTTTGTGTATTTGTAGCAGAAATCAGTCGTAATATAGAACTATAATCAATATTGAAGCAAGAAAAGGTATGGATATAAGACCCATTAGAAAAATTCTCCTTTTTGTTTTAGGAGTATTATTCATTTTATCTGCGATTCTGAAATTAATCAGTATCTATTCATTCTCACAGACCGTCAATTCATTTTGCGGTCTCTTGGGAATGGATGTCCTATATGGTTATGGCTTCCCTTTGGCAATTGGTATCATTGTTTTCGAGCTGCTAATTGGTGTGTGTGCTTTTATTAGACGTTTCCAGAGGATTGCAATATGGATATACCCTATAGTATTGGGATTTTTCACTTATATTACCTATATTAATTATACTGACTTATATGGTGGCATTGAGTCATGTGGTTGTTTCGGCGAATTGATTCATTTTACTCCAGCAAGTTCATTTTTTAAGAATATAGCTCTGTTTGTTCTGTCGTTAATCCTACTTGGTATTCATCTCACTTATAGGAGGCAAAAACTACAATACGGACTAAGCCTGTTGTTAGTTTTGCTTCTGAGTTCATGCCATAAGCAACTTGACAATGCCTTGGAACTGGCCGGTGACAATCGTGCAGAACTGGAAAAGGTGTTGGAACATTTTAAGGATGATTCTGACACATTAAAATACAGTGCGGCAAAATTCCTAATTGAGAACATGCCCTATCATTATGCTCCGAAAGGTGAAAATGTGGATTATGTTGACTCAGTATATCTTGCCATGTCTGAATATCCTAAAGAGCAGAGGGAAAAAGTGTTTAAGGGATTGCTAAAAGCGAAAGACCTTCCTAATGGCAGACCAGAAATTGATATCAGAACCCTTAAGGCCGACTTTCTTATCAAGGTCATCAACGAAGCCTGTGATTTGTGGCACGAGGTTGCATGGAGTAAAGAATACGACACTTCACTGTTTTTTGACTATGTGCTACCATACCGTCTGCTTGACGAGCCGCAAAGCGATTGGAAAAAGACCATAAGGCAGGTGTTTCCTTTGTTGCATCAAAACAAGATACTCAGCACGAGAGGCTGGAGACTGGAGGCAGAAACTCTTATGCAGAATAATTGCTCCGCGTCTGATAAAGCGGGAGCGTCTCACGATAAGTATGTGCAGCTTAATCAAAAGGGAGCAAAAGTATCCTTTGATGTATATGCAGTTTCTGCCTGCTACAAGAACCTTATCCTCAGGTATTCTGCAACTAAGAGGAACTCCTGTCTTGATGTCATGGTTAATGACAAACATATCGATACCCTCCGTCTTGCTCCCACAAACGATACAAACAGCTTTCGCATGAGCAAAAACGGTTATATACTTCAGCTGAATAAAGGTATAAACAGGGTAAGTCTTGCTTGTGTTGGCGACACCATTGGGCTTGACTATGTTCAGGTTGGTGCCATTGAGGACTGTGAAGAAAGGAAACTTGAAGACTATTCCCAGTCATACTGCATGATTAAGAACGTTATGAACGGAGGCTACATCACATTTGACACCTTAAGTGCATCAATTCTAAATCAGATTGAAGTTAAACCACTGCGTAAGAATGATAGTACACAGATGGTTAGAATGGATTACCACGGTCGTGCTTGTTGGCGGATATCTGCATTCAAAACAGACAGCATCGATCTGTGCATGGAGGTGCAGTATGCCAGCACAGATACAGGAACAGCAATAAGTCAGTATAAGTTTATTGGCGGCAATAACCAGAAATGGGCGGTATTGCCCGTTGGTAACGGCCTGTCGCGCATCATGAGTAAGGATACGGGACTTTTCCTTGATATCAAGACGGATGAGGAAACTGGCAAGACGGTGCTTGTTCAGAATCCATATTCTGGCGAAAAATCGCAGCAGTGGAAAATAGAGAGAAAAGGACGTAATAATAAAGCTGACTCAAAATGCAAGATAGGATCCGTGTATTCAGAAGCACTTCGTGTGCATGAGGTGATGGGACAGTTTGAGTGGGTTTACTTTAGTACGGGGTTTGCCCCTAAGGCATCCTCTATGATGGAGGCCCGCACAGGAAATTGCCGGGATGAAGCAAGCTATACGGTATTCCTCTGTCGCAGCCTAGGAATCCCCGCCACGATAGATTTTACCCCTCATTGGGGTAACAGGAGCTGGGGGCATCACTGGAGCGTAATAGTGCAGCCCAACGGCAAGGCAATCCCTTTTTATATGGGAAGTATGCCTGGTGATACTGCACAGTTCTTCCACCCTTACGTCAAGACAAAAGTGTTCCGTCGTCGGTTCCAACTGAACAGACAGATAGCGGTTGACTTGAAGGAGGAAAAAAGTATTCCCCATCTTTTTCAAGTACCAGACTGGATTGACGTGACTGATGAATACTGTCCGACCACTGATGTTATACGCAATGTTCCAGAAAAGTACAAAGACAAGAGGATAGCCTATATCTGCATATTTGACAACAATGATTGGCTGCCCGTATATTACGGAGTGGTACGCAACGGTACGGTGACATTCCCTAATATGGGACGCAGGGTGATGTATATAAGTGCTTTCTATGAGAACGGGCACATAGTCCCGTTCGGGACACCATTCAGTATTGGCAGCGACGGTGAAGTCTGTGACGTGCAGGTGGATACAAGGAGAAAGGGTACGCTCAATCTAAAGCGTAAATATCCATATTTCAGTGCAGAGGATCCGATAAATACAAGAATGAATCAAGGGCGCTTTCAGGGAGCAAAAACAGCGGATTTCTCAAAGCCGACAGACTTGTATTGTTTCACAGGAGTTACCAACGGAGAATGGTACGAAGTCCCTGTAGCAGACACAGGCAAATACCACTATCTCAGATATAGTAGCCCTGACGCTTCATACGGCAACATCAACGAATTGTGGTTTTTCGATGAGAAGGGTGATACCATCAAGGGTGATATAATTGGGACAGAAGGAGCTGACCCCGACAGTAGGGAGAGGGTGTTTGATAATAATATACTCACAGGTTTCAATGGGAAATCGCCAGATGGCAACTGGGTAGGATTGAGGCTTAAAGTTCCAAAACGTGTCTCAAAACTACGGTTCATCCCACGCAATGACGGTAACTGTATTGAGATAGGCGATAAGTACGAGCTCAGACTGTGGACAAACACGAAGTGGAAAGTCATCGCAACAGTAAAAGCCAAGGCTGATATCCTGTGCCTGAAGAATGTACCACGAAACGGCCTTTATGTCCTTAAAGACCTCACCAAGGGGAATGAGCAACGCATATTCACTTATGAGAATAACAGACAAGTATGGTGGTAAAAGTTAGAACGGCTGTAGTGCACAACAGTAAATATTAACTATTAAAAAAACAAAAACAATGAAAAAGAATTCAATTAAATGTAGTATAGCTGCTGCATTGATGGTTGTGGCAGGATTTGCTGCTTACCAAAGTCTCGTAACTTACGGAGTACAGGACAAAAATCTGCTCATGCAAAATGTTGAAGCATTGGCTTCAGGTTCTGATACAGGTGCCGGGGCTCAGAAAACAAATAAAGCAAAAAAATGGAATTATAGTAAAAATTACAATGTAACTGGCTGGAAATCGGGAATTAATATATCTGCTTCCGTAAGGTCGTTATTGGCAAACATTATAGGAACGACCAAGCGTGCGGATGGAGTTGTTGCTGCAAATATTGAGAAATACACAGTATATACAAGTGACGATGTGTACCAAGAGAAATGTTTAGAAGTGCCTGACGCCAATTGTATTTGTGACCCTAGCGATAATAACAAATGGTTTAAAAAACCATCATTCACCCCAGACTGGTGGGGATTGTCTGATACAACATGTAATTAGTTTGTAAAAAGTTTTGTAATAATTAGTTTTCCAATAGGGTTTAAAAAAATCCTATTGGAAAATAAACAAATATAAGTGATATGAGAATCGGTAATATCGTCATTTTCTTTGTTTTTTTATTGGCGGGGTGCCTGAAGGGACAAAAGAGTTTTACGACTACGACTATTGAAATCAAGAATGTTGCGGATTCCATTAGTTTTGATGGTATAATAAAAGATTATCAGTATATAGAATTATCTCAAGAAAATGGTTTTGTGTTGGGAGAAATCGACCAAATCATAATTGATGATGATCGAGTTTATGTTTCTTCTGATGGTGTTTATTGCTTTGATATGAAAGGCAAACCACTTTTTAAAGTAACGAAGAAGGGACGTGCTCGTAATGAGTTTACAGAATGTACCTCAATTAGTGTAAATAAAGGTATGATTTATCTTTATGATGTGAATGCCCAACTGATACATAGATACAATAGTAAAGACGGGACTTTCGTTGACAACATTTCTGTTCCAGTTATTAGTAGGGATATATACAAAATTGATAATGGATATGTGATAGACCATCTTTTCCCGACTGATTTTTATAAAGGTGAAGCACGTATTCTTACAACCAGAGACTTCAATAGTCCAAATGGAGAATATCTGATGGGAAAACAATATCATTATATGCCGAGAGAAGGTCAAGTGACGTATTGCGGTAAATCCGTTTTGTTTGCAGATTATGAGGGACATTCAATCTTTAGTTTTAGTCTGGATGGATGCAAAGAGTATGATGTTCTATGTAAAGATGTAGAAATGATACCACAGGACATCTTAGATAAGAGAGGCATTCAGTCGATAGATGGGATAGATGATCATTATACATATGGGTTATCTAAAGTTTATGAAAATGATACTCATCTACTGGGAACTTATCAATGGGGGACTCCTTTAAAATTTATTTATAATAAGAAAACAAACACGGCAGTAGCATTTCTTCATTATGATGAGTCAGATTATTATCGTGTATTCCCTTATAACATATGTGGAGTTTATAAGGATTATTTTATCTATGTCATTTCGTCTGAGGATTATGACTTTTTGAAGGAAGCATATGGCTTCGGTACGATATTACCTGATACACATCCAGAATATAATCGGCAGAAAATTCTTAAGGAGCATGATGTTGACGGCAATCCCATCGTTGCCCTTTATAAATTCAAAGATTTTTAGAGTATGTGCGGAAATAGCAATATAAAAATATTAGTGCTTTTGTAATAATGCGGTGTGCTTATATGACGAGCTGCGATTCAGATAAAAGGATTAGAGATAGTTTGGAAAACATGCAATCATTGAAAATTCATTTGTTTCATGATAGTATGAGGTGTATAAATCTTGGAAATGTTGGTTGGCAATCCTCTTAGGAACGAACGAGTTGATGCAATACTCAGAAATATTGCCACGAAACGGTCTTTATGTCCTCAAAGACCTCACCAAGGGGAATGAGCAACGCATATTCACTTATGAGAATAACAGACAAGTATGGTGGTAATATAATACGATTGTGATGGCAGTGATTGGCAAAATAGTAAAAAAGCTTATGTATGCAGCAGTATCTATCCTGCTCGTATATATGTTGTGGCTGTTGAGCAGGGCATTTCTGTTCGACCAGTTTGTTATCCCTACAGATTCCATGAATCCAACATTGCTACCAGGTGATAGAGTTATTGTAGATAAGACTATTATGGGCGCTCGCATCTATTCTGATTTTGAATTCAATCCAGAGGGAGGAGAATTGCATAGCTGGCGCACCCGTGGGTTGCGCAGTCTTAAGCATAATGACATCGTAGTGTTCAATTTCCCTCATCACAACTGGTGTATCAGCTTTGTTATTAATAATGTGTATTGTAAGCGCATTATGGCCCTACCTGGTGATAGTCTAAGTATCGTAAATGGGCACTATCAAAACAATAATTATGAAGGAGTATTAGGATTGAATGCCATGCAAGAGAGATTAGAACATACACCAGACTCTTTGCTCTGGCCTTGGTCTTTACCCGCAATTCCCCATCATGAGCGTTTCGGATGGACGATACGGAGCTTTGGACCAATGTATATTCCAAGAAAAGGAGATATAGTGAAAGTAACCCCTTACGAGGCAACACTGTATAATATTTTCTTGGCATGGGAGACTGGAAAACCTATAAGATGTAACTGGGATACAGGAGAAGTTTGGGCAGGGGAGATGCCGTTGAAAAAGCATCGCTGGCAGCATAATTATTACTTCATGGCTGGTGACAATGTTATTGACTCTAATGATTCCCGCTATTGGGGATTGGTTCCTGAAGAATACATCGTGGGAGTGGTAAAACGCATCACATATTCTATAGATCCGCAAACAGGAGAAAGACGAAAAGACAGGCAATTTAAAAAGGTTTAAGCAGAATGAGATATCTGATATTGGCAATACTTTGCATTGGCTCTATCCTCTGGTTTACGATACAACCAGTTGAAAGTAGCTGGAGTGAAACAGATATAAGTTTTACTTATGTTATATGTGGACTGTCGGTTGTATCAATTGTGATATTGGTCTTGCAAAAACAATGCGTTTCATTCTCTGTTATCGATACGATTGTTTGCCTTTGGTTCCTATATGTAATTTTGCGAGCCTATTTTGATCCCGCATATCCTTGTGCACCATTCTGTTTACGAGTGATACAGATGTTTACTCTTTATATAGGCTTACGTCTTTTATTCTCTTCTACAGAAATCCCGGAACGAATAATTGTGGCTGGTATTATTATATGCGCTTTTTATGAAGTCTTCATTGGCGCAAAGCAGATTGTCTATGAGAGCAGTCGCCACAATCTGTATGCTATAACGGGTACTTTTCTTAATCCGGGCCCCTATTCTGCATTCCTGAGTCTGGGGCTGGTGATGTCAAGCCAAATAAAGAAAGGGTATTGTTTACCCGTCATTTTTGCGATTCTTTTGCCTGCAACTTGGAGCAGAGCAGCATTGGTGTCTGCTGTCGTTTGCCTAGGCATTATCTACTGGAAGCAGATAAAACAACGGAAGTGGACATTAGCAATAGGAGGCTTCATTGCTATGATAGGACTGTATTTCTTGAAACAAGGTTCTGCAGATGGACGTTCTATCATTTATCTCATCTCCTTGCATTGTATCGGCAATGCCCCCATATTTGGATCTGGTATTGGAAGCTTCTGTCATCAGTACGCAGAAGAAATGGCCAGTTTCTATCATCAGCATCCATCTTTTAATTACCAAAGTGCAGATGTCATTGAGAGTGCCTATAACAGTCTGTTACAGATTGGTGTAGAACAAGGTTTGATTGGGATAGGATTTGCTATTATACTTGTTATTCTATTATTTATGAGGCTCAGTAAGAAAGGGGAAACTCTGAAGATGGGTTTACTCAGTCTTTTGATATTCTCCATGTTTTCTTACCCATTTGATCAGTTACCGTATCAAATTATCTTTATTCTAATTGCGGCTTACGCTGCAACGGAAAGAAGGGAAATCATTTTTTCTAAGTGGTGGAAATCATTGTACCAGAAGGTTCTTCTTCCTGTTGCCGCCTTAGGATGTATATTAATCTTCTCGAGTTTTGTTTTTAAGGGTATCAAAGTAAGAGAAAAGGCAGAATCCGATTACAAGATGATGGCAGGAATAACTCATTCTGTATTTATTGATGATTATTATGAACTTTTTCCCCTAATGATTTCCAATAAGCATTTTCTTTATGATTTTGCAAAGATGTTGTCTGTTGATGGTCGCTATAATGATAGCAATGCTGTGTTACGCATGGGAACGCTTGTTAGCAATGATCCGATGTTCTATGTTATTCAAGGCAATAACTATAGCGAAATGGGGCTTCCCAAAGATGCAGAGAATGCTTACAAAAAAGCCTTTAGTATCATGCCCAACCGACTTTATCCACTTTATCAGTTGATGTTGCTTTACGAGAAAGAAAGGGACATAGGGAAAATGACTAAAATGGCTCAGCGGGTGATATCCTTCAAAGAAAAGATAGCATCCCCTGCGACAAGAGAGATGAAAAAGAAAGCAAATATAATTGCTAATCAATATAAAATTAATACCAAATAAGAAATGAAACATTTAGTATCCTTATTTAATAATAGCTTGTTACTAATTTGCATGTCGATTATTATCTTTTCAGCTTGTAATAGTAGTAAAGAAAGAATAGAAAAGCAAATAAACATATTATATTCAAACAAAATAGACATTCCTTCCTCTAAAATGGAAGTAATAGTGTACGATTCAATGTATCTGCACAAGAAACCAAACTATAGGGTATTGGTGTATCTGGATAGTACGGAATGTACACCATGTTATGTTTCACATTATCATGAATGGGAATATATCCTAAAAGAATGTCGAAAATATGAACCATCCATATCTTTGGCAATTATTATTGAAACCAAAAATCTTTCTGAGGATGTGAAAGAAAAGTTCTTGGCACCAACTTTTGATAGAACTATTCTTATAGATAAGAACGGAGTGTTTAGGAAAAGGAATCCTTTTTTTCCAGAATCCCAGATAATGCATGTACTCCTTTTGGACAAGGAAGGAAGGGTTATACTTGTGGGGAATCCTCTCAGTAACAAAAAAGTAGAAGAATTGCTATATAGCAAGCTGCGTAATTCCTGAAATATGTTTAGGTAAACACATTTTATACCTGCTCTGATGTAACGTGTCTTGCTATTCACAGCAATTAACGCTTTTAATCTTGTAGATGGAACAAAAGTAAAATAGAATAGTAACGAATAAAAACGGGCATAGCCCATAGTATTAACAATTTAAAATTATCAAAATTATGCACTACTGTCCAAAGAAATTTTACCATAAGGTCAGCTGACCATCATCGGAGTCATTCTGAGGACGTTTGGTTTTAACAAATAGCTCGCCTAAGGGTTTCCTCTCAAAGAGTACTTTCCCGATGGCAGCAGATATAATATAAAGATCTTGATCAATATGATACACTTTCTTAGCAATGGCAAGCAGCAGATAGTCGCAGACGGCAATCCAAACCTGCGAGAATACTGCATTCTGGCTCGTTCCGTAGAAGGACTTGATATGCAGTCGCTGCTTAATCCATTTGAAGAAACATTCCACCTGCCAGCGTTCTCTAT
>Ga0256406_1003900_pt1 | contig 17794 bp, 7 predicted proteins | sample RumenRJG_03DNA_FD_185986 | JGI IMG/M metagenome (GOLD analysis project Ga0256406, IMG submission 185986) | Bovine rumen microbial communities from Lethbridge, Alberta, Canada - RJG_03 | ecosystem: Host-associated > Mammals > Digestive system > Stomach > Rumen | place: Canada: Alberta | collected...
AATGACTTATGCAAATTATTAAAGTTAATATATACTATGGAATATGTTTATATAAGTTAAGAATAAATCCTTGTAAATCAAAAGCAATTATGAGTATAAAAACTGACTAAATTTTTGACAGCCTATCAATAAAAATAATGTCACCTCGAAGACGCAGATTCTTGTCAAGCAGGGCACTATCACCACTGCCGGTTCGAGCTCCTATCTCTATGACACGAATACCGGGGAGTCTAACCTTGAGAGTGCCGCCCTCCACCTGCTGAGCAACATGCTGATGTATGGGGGTTATTCGTCAAGCCTGACAGGTACCGCAGTAAACCTTCGCAACCCGAAGGAGAACGTCACACGCATCAACGGAAACATCGTCGGCGAGTATAAGTATAACAGTGTGCACTGTGTCGTCTTTCCGAATGTGCATGATGCCGTCCTTGACGGATTCTATATTTCTTACGGTAATGCCGAGAAGCCGGACTCCCCAGAGTACAATAACACCGACCCGGAGGGCTCCTACAGCTATCGCCAGGCGTACGGCTATGGGGCTGGCATCTTCATCGGTGCCCGTTCGCGTTCCGACCGCACCAAAGACATGACGGGGAATATCGTGCGCAACTGCGTCATCTCCAACTGCTGGGCACCGATGGGCGGCGCCGCCGTCTTCGTCAGCGGAGATAACTACCTCAACAACAGTACGCAGTTGCAGAGAGCGGAGCTGACGATGGAGAACTGTATCATCCATAACAATGCCGTACTTAACAAGCCGGCCAAAAACACCGTGAACCAGTGGAGTGCCTCGGCAGGAATCATTCAGGCTGTGGGCTCCGCCACGATAACGATGAAGCACTGTACCGTGGTGAACAATGTCGGTACGGTGTTCTCTGCCTATACGGATAAAGGCGGTAAGCCCGTAATATCGGTTACCAACTCCGCCATCTACTCCAATGCCACCGACTCGCTCACCGACCGCACGCAGTTGAAGACTGATGGTTCCAACCTCGCGGCATTATATTACAATGGCGCGAACGGCAATGCGCCCACGGGCAGCAGCAACCAGATAGACCTGTTATATAATAAGAAAGGCATTGGCGATGCGAGCAAGGATGACTTCAAGCCCACCTTCGGCAACGACCGTGCTAACGACAAGACCTATCCGCGGTTTGTCAACCCCGTGCGCACCATCTTCGTACAGCGCAATGCCGACGACCCGACGCTCTATGGCGGAACTATCGACTACACCCCGATGAATATGAACCCGATGGTCAACGCTGCTTCCGTAGCAACCAATGAGGATGTCGCGACCGAGACCGACTTCGTCCTCAACCACCGCAACTACGGCGGCAAACCGGACATCGGTGCCATCGAGAACACTACACAGCCTGAGAACGGCTCAACGTTTTTTGTGAGGACCAATGGCAATGATAACAATGACGGACTGTCGTGGGCTACGGCGTTCAAGACCTTGAGGAATGCCCTTAGTCAAGCTAAAACGTATGGTGTTAAGAATATCTGGATTGCGGCAGGTACGTATAAAGAGTTGAGCACCGTCAATATGGTCAATGGTGTGAACGTCTATGGCGGCTTCAAAGCCTATGGCAACCCGGGAAAGCGTGAGGGAGAACGCGATATCTCCAACCTTGATGCTACCTATCAGACGATACTGGACGGTAGTGGGAACAAGCGGGTGGTGTATGGATCAGGCATCACTACGGCCACCATGTGGGAAGGCCTGACGATGCAAAATGGAAAATTTACAGCTAATAATACAACCACGAATGCTGGCGGTGTAGGCGCTTATATTGGAGGAACTGGCATTACACTGAAGAACTGCTTAGTCCGTAACAATTATCTCACTACATCTGTTTTTGAGCATGGAGGAGCAGGCATCTATTTAAGTGGTGGTAAAGTAATTGATTGTATTGTTCGAAACAACATTATTTATGCCAACCCAAAAGGATCAAGTGCCGGTATCTATATGTACGGAGGCACTGTCATTAATACGATGATAGTAGAGAATGCCTCTGATTATGCAAACAGAAATAATTCAAGTAACATATTGGGGTTGGCTTTGGCAATCAAGGCAGATAATACAAAATACAATAAACTCTATAATTGTACCTTTGCATACAATATAGGATGGACAAAGTCCAGTGGTGCCATTTCTCCGAGTATCTGGGATTTTATGATTATACCACAGATGAAACAGCTAAGGGAATGGCAAGATTCTATAACTGCATTTTCTGGGGAAACACAGGATATGGCAACACCGGTGAGAACTATAATACGGTTTGCCGTCATTATTGGACTGATAAAATTGGGCTGCCTGGAATACTTTATGACTGTTATCATTCTATTCCTTGTCCAAAATTTGCGAATGAAGGCGTAGTAAAGGGAACCCATACGCTCGACAAGACTGTCGTCAGTACGAATCCTACAGTTTATAAGTACCAGCAATATCTATATAATTTTAATATCTTCGATAAAATGATGTCATTCCTGGGAGTGGTAGCGCATATAATAAGGATCCATACCCAACAAGATATATTGATCAGTGTGCTTCAAAAGATCTTTTCAGCGAAAGCAAATATAAGTTGAAAGATGGAACGTCTGTCTCTTCTTATGATGGCAAGCGGTATTTCTTCACCGACAACCCCTACAGCATCAACCCGGCTTCTGACCTTGCCAAGTTCTGCATCAATATGGGCTCGGAGGTATATGGCACGGAGCTTACGCAGACGCTGAATGTGACTGAGGACATCGCCGGTGCCGACCGCGTCCAGGACTGCCGTATCGACAAGGGTGCTTACGAGTATAACGGCTCCAATGAGATTAAGCCGGAGACGGGTACGGAGAAGCATCGGGTGTACAGTACTGTGGATGATTTGACGGGAACGGAAAAGGATTTTAATGTTGCTACCTATTATGTTTCGCAAAACGGTGGCGGTGTGGCCAATGCCAGCAACGCCGCTAACGCTGCTTGTAACGGAAAGCTGCAGCAGGTGCTCGATGCTGCCGGACGATATAAGTATGCTAACCCTAAGGCGCATGTCATAGTGAAGCTCGCCGCCGTCCCGGGTGGCGGTTATGAGCCGTCGCGGACCACCGACTACAACACCAACCTCGACGTGAACCCGCGACAGTACAGCATACAGATTCCTCACGGCGTGGAGGTGCAGGGTGGTTGGAACGACGAATTCAAAGAGCGCGACCCGCTGAACAAAAAGACACTGCTGAAAGGTGGCTTCAACTACGATGAAGGTACCTCTACAGCTTACCATGTGGTGACGTTCACCGATTATGTCTTCGATGAGAACGGCAACCGTATAGCCACGGGAAAGACCGGCGACGACGGTCTGCCGATATACGAGAAGCTCAGCGACGTTATTACTACCTATAAGGCGACGTGGGAGCAGACACCTGGCGATAACCTCTTCTCGCGTTCTCTGCTCAACGGCTGTTTCATTGAGGGAGGCGAGGCCGACGGCGTGTTGGAGGAGGACCAGCGCGGTGGTGCCGCCGTTGTTACAGGTTTCGCCGATATCTCCAACTGCGTGATCCAGAACAACAGTGCTTCCGGCTATGGCGGTGGACTGTATGTGGAGCCGTCGGGTATCGTCTCGGGATGTATCCTTCAGGACAATAAGGCGGCGTATGGGGCAGGCATCGCCATCGACGAACCCGACAACACCAGTCTTGTCACCTGGGCGATCCTGGCTTATAACACGATCGTTTACAACGAAGCTTCGTCGAACGGCGGCGGCATCTTCTTCAACACCAACCTGCGCTCCATCGGCAATGTAGTTTGGATGAACACAAGCAACGACCAGAGCGATATCGCTGGTGTCGTCAATGTCGATGCCACGCAGGACGTGTGGAACTTCCCCGTCAACTACACCGCCGTGACGAATGTCCGTGAGGCGGGTGTGAACAATATCAGTGTCAACAGTTCGTCCGACGCAGGGGTGCGCTGGCAGGCTGACAGCAAATGGAAGACCGACACCCGGTCGTACCAGTACTATTACTTACAGAAGTCGTCGGTGCTGACACGTGCCGCCCTGCCATATACCACCATGCGTAATATGCTTCGCTTCTTCCCAGGTATCGACTCCGTCGACATCAGCGGCGTGAAGCGTATGGCGCAGACAGCCACCGACGCGACGAAATCTGCTTATGATGGTACGGCACTTGTCGAGAAGGACAACGTCACAACGGATATCGGTGCCCGCGCCATCAATTACGCCTTCAAGATTCAAGCCGCCAAGGTCTTTTACCGCCTCTTCGTCGTCCATCCTACTAATGTCTCCAACAGCAATGCCAACGCACTCTTGGAGAGTACTGATGAGATATACAAGCAGGTGGGCTCCTCGTTCGCCAACCCATTCCAGCGTCTCGGCGATGCTTTCGACTATATCATGAATGTGCGAAAGCAGAAAGAGACTGCCGGTGACACGACACCGGAGAAGGATAAGCCGCGCAACCACCGCTTCGAGGTCTTCGTAGCGGGCGGCACCTACTATCCATATACAAATATGTACGGTGAACAGGGTGACGTGCGTTCTAATACGTTTAATATCCCCGAGGGCGTGACCGTCATCGGCGGTATAGACGTGAGCGATCCCAAGCACATGTACTGTCAGGAGACATCGGGGGAGAAAACAATTACGGTCAACGGCGTTACCCTCTATGGCAGCACTACCGACGAGATCCGTAACAATCGTGTGCGGTACGACATCAATAAGAACTCCGTCGTGGAGCCGTGGGAGATGAAGAGTCAGACCATCCTCTCAGGACTCTCTGTGGGCAGTGACCTGCAGGTGAAGAACGTCTATCATGTCATCAACTGTAATGCGGATGAGAAGTCGGTAGGTCAGCTGCCGGAATATTTCAGCGATAAAGATCTGACGGCCACGACGACGGAAGCTACACAGGAGTCGCCAGAATCCCGTCTGAACCGAACGATCATCCTCGACGGACTCACCATTCGTGACGGGTCCGCCATGGGCTATGAGACGACGGTACAGAACAAGGAGTGGTACTACCGGGGTGGCGGTATCTTCATCGACGGTACGACGATTGCGGATAAAGAAGTGGATACCAAAACAGGCATGGAGACACCGGAGCGCAGCATACCGATGGTGGTGTCGAACACGCTGTTCCAGAACAACAGTGCCCGGCTTGGCGGCGCCATCTACACCAACGGACAGCTCGACGTCGTAGGCTGTGCCTTCGCGCAGAACTATTCGAAGAGTCCTGACGTAACCGATACCGAAGACTGTGCTAATGTCGCCTGGTCGGGTGGCGGTGCCATCGCCACGAATGATGAGGTGACGATCGTCAACAGTATCTTTGCCAACAACGAGGCAAAAAAGGGAACGGGAACGTTAACGACTACATATACTGACAAAAACGGAGAGACCAACAACAATACCTTGGGCTTTGGCGGCGTGCTGTGGGCAGGCGACAACTCGTCGATCGCCATCCTCAACTGCAACTCCGTGCGCAACAAGGCAAACAGTTTCCCGTCTATCTACAACACACTGCCAAACTCTTCGTCGAATAAGATACACATCGCCGTCAACAGCATCTTCTGGGGCAATGAGGTCGATGCGAACGGCGATAAACAGCTTGCCAACTTCGGCAAGGATCAGACAGAGGCGCTGTTCTTCTGTGCCTACCAGGATGGACACGGACAAACCGTGAAGTCGTCGACAGTTGATTTGAGGGACAAGGAGGTCACTTATAATGATTTGGGCAACCTCTTCTCTTTCTTAGGCGAAACCAACAACAATGTCATCATCAGCGACAACAACGAGGCTGTGGACGGTCCAAACTTCATCCTGCCGTCGTCGAAGGCAGGTGTCGACGGCTATATGCAGAGTGCCGACTGGCTCGTCTCGCGCGTCAACCTGCTCACCGATGCCGGATGGGGAGAGATAGACCAGAATGAGAAAGGAGACTATGAGAAGGATGCTAACGGCGAGTATAAAGCGCATGGCATCTATCCGCTCCTCTCCAAATACTATAAAAACAGCTTCAAACTTACCCTTCTGCCGTTGGGTAAGGATAAGTACATGGACTACGCCGACGACAAGAGCGAGGAGAGCACGGAGAATATGAACCGTATCTCCGCCGACCCGTTGGGAAACACCACCAAGGACTATATCGACATCGGCGTGTACGAGTACCAACACTCTCAGCTCACCGTCGCCGACGGTGACAGCATCGACGTGATGTGGGTGTCGGACGAGGAGAAAACTGGTGCCAATACCGCCGACGGACGTTCCTGGGACACCCCTACCAGTGACCTGCAGCGTGCCATCGAGACGCTGCTCCTGAGCCGTAACGACAAACCGAAGGTTGTGAAGATTATGGGAGGTACCTACTCGCCAACCTACACCCTCGACGAGAGCAACAATGGTTTCCAAATCCACACTGGCGCCAACACTGAGATGGTGGCACTGAAGAAGAAGATTATCTCCGGTCATGACTATATAGCACAGAGCCTCACCATCGAGGGTGGATACAGTAAGGAGATTGTCGGGGCACGCGACATCGAACAGAATCCCACCATCTTGGAGATGGCCAAGAAGTCGACATCGACGTCCGACAACATGGCCCACCTCTTCCTTATCTCCGATGCCGAACAGTGGGAGACGCAGGGAAACCGGGCCGGTGGTGGCCCATCGGATGAGACGATAGACATTACTCAAGGTATCACTAAATCCTCCAAATCCACCGGCAAGGTGATGCCGATCACCTTCGACGGTCTGACCTTCGTCAACAACTATGCGGATGCCAAACATACGGAAAGCACGGGGACTATCGGCGGTGCGGCTATCTACTATAAGGAGCAGTTCAAGAGCGATCCTAACAATCATACTACTAAGACTACAACGGAACTCGACGCCACCGGCGTGCCGAAGTTGACCATCAAGAACTGTATCTTCCAGCAGAATGGTGCCACTGGAGCCACGACGGTGCCTGCCGTGCGCGTAGAGAAGGGAGGCGGGCGCACGCTCATCTACAACAGCGTGTTCCACTCCGGGTCGGGCAATCCGTTGGAGAGCACCGACAGCGTGAGCATCGTCAACTGCACCTTCGCCATGAACGGCGGACATATCAAACTCTCGGATCCCGCGACAGGAGCCTCGTCGCTCTACAACTCTATCATCTGGAAGGATGACCAGAGCAACAGCATGAAAACGCAGTACGAGGGTATTGCACCCGGCGAATCCATGCAGTATAATGCCATCACGGGCATCGACAACACCGATGAGAATGCCAACAATCACAACGTGGGTCTCGACGACCGCAACTACAACGCTATGGAGGGTCCTAACTTTGTCAATGGCGACGGCACGGACATCAGTCAGCGCGACTACCATATCAATCCGGGTGTGCGCACGCTGACACGCGCCAGCTACCAGCTCTATGCCCGCAAGGTTCTTGGGTGGGTGCCGGGAATGACCATCAAGACGAAGTGGGGCAAAGATACGATTCTGACAGATGAAATCATCCAGAAACTGCTTGCCGACACTGCTTACACCAAGGACCTAGCGAACAAGGTGCGTCTCTACGACGGCAGTATGGAGCGGGGAGCCTACGAGTGCTCGTCGGCAATGCAGCGTGTGCTTTTCGTCGACCCTGTCAAGATTAACACGAACAAGACCACGGGACTGTCGTGGGAGAATGCCTATGGCAGTGGATCCATCCAGCGCGCCATCGATGCCGCGGCTGTATATACCTATTTTAATAAGAATGTCACGGATGCCAAGCAGGCAAAGTCGTACGTGTTCGTCAAAGGTGCCAACAACGACAATGCCACGCCGGAGGCGATCACGCTGCGTAACGGCGTGAGCGTCTACGGCAGTATCGCCCCGGGATACACCGTTGAACCGGAAGGCACGAAAGATCAGAACACCGGTAACGTAATATACAATAATGGTGCGCGGACCTTTGAGAATGATTCGATTGATAATTATATCCAAAAGATAAAAGCGTCCCGTCCGGGTCTGGCTGCGAAGACGACGCACCGCACACGCGTGGCGTCCATCTCCACCATGGCGATGAAGACGGGTTATGGCTTCGGCGCCCTCGTCGATGGCGTGGAGGTGCGTGGCGACAAGACAAAGACTATCACTGATCCCGTCATCAATATCAAAGACCATATTGACAGTCTCGTGCTGCGCAATATGATCATCGACGGCAATACGGTGAGTGAGAATAATAGTACCGGTGCGCCCGTGGTAAACCTCCAGTACGGACTGCTTTACAATGCGCTGCTCTACGGCAACACCTCTGCCGGTCAGCCTATTGTCAGCGTGGGTAAGAACGGTACGATGCTCAACTGCACCGTGGTGGCTGAGGCTGCAGGACAAAAGACGGTCGACAATGCCGGGGCGGTCGTCAACTGCATCGACTATAACAGCGCTGACAAGGCTTCGTCTGCCGATGAGGCTACCACGGGCAGCGGAGCTTACACTAACTGCTATGCCTTCACGGGTAATCCCTTCGCACCGTATCTGAACACGGGCAATACCTATACGTTGCCTGCGTTCCTCACCGGTCATGCACCGTATTATTATCAGTTGCATGAGAACAGTAAGGCCATCAATGCCGGCACAAATGACGTCACAAATGGCGTCACGTTGCCTGACAGATTCAATGACTATGTCGATTTTTCAACCGACCGAGATATCCTCGGCAATCCGCGCACCCTCGGTGACGCTGTCGATATGGGCTGCTTCGAGACTTGGAGCATCGCCGACGGTAAATCGAGCAATGCCACTGCCGCCGACAACCACTATCCCCATGAGGGCTCGGTGGTGTATATCGGCAAGAACGCATCACTGTCGCTCGGTGACACGGAGAATGCATCGCAGATCTTCACGGGTGAGAATGCCTTTATGCCGGGCTATCTGCTGCTGAAGTCCGGGGCGTCGCTCTATGGCAACGGCAATGTGATACATGCTCAATATGTCGCCGCCGAGCGATCCTTCCCCAGTGGCATGCAGTACACGCTGATGTCGTTGCCGTTCCCCTACGACTACGCCAATGCGCTGACAACAACGACGGATGATAAAGGTAATATATCGGAGGCGAAGTATCCTATCCCGACAGGTAAGACCTACAACGGAGAGAAGCGCTCTGTCTGGGACTATGATTTCCACACCTCCGACTCACCATGCTGGGAGACGATGGCATCCACGAAGGTGAATGCCTGCGACGGATGGCTGCTGAACTTCGGCTCACCACTCACCGACGCTGTCAATATCCGCTTCACCGGCTTCGGCAGCACCGACGGTGATTACGTCTATAGTGAGGACGGCTCGGCGAAGACCGTGACGCTGACACAGTACAACCAGACGAAATCTACCGACGGCTCCGCCCACTTCACGAAACTCGAGAATATGGGCTGGAACCTCAAAGGCATGCCGTGGCTCGTCAGTGGGTATAAGACGTATCGGGTCACTAATGGTACATGCGATATGAACGTGCCACACGTACTGTATACTGTCTCTGATGACGGTAATAATTTCAATACGCAACAGAGTTGGACCGACGGCTCTACGCTCGACTTTGGGTCGGCGTTCTTCACCCAGACGGCAATTATCGGTGATAAGGAGACAGTGAACTTCGCCATTCCGGTGGCATCAGACAATTCTGTGGCACCAGCCAAACCGTTTGTATCTCTCTCCGATGAGGACGGGCGCACGGATAACGTGGAGGTTGATGTCGCCGATGAGGCTAAGGGTCTCGCCTTCAATATCGGCTCTGATGGTGTGAAGTGGCAGAGCTTCAACGACAGTGTGCCGCAGGTCTACCTCCTCGACGGCAATGGCGTGGCACTGTCGTTGGCCGGAAAGGCTCCCGTCGGTGTTGAGATGGCCATGGGCTACCGCTCTGTGGGCGGCCGGCTGACGGTGGCTCTCCCCGATGTCGCTGCCTTCGACGGAAAGAGTGTGTGGCTGAAGGACAAGGCTACCGGTGAGGTTACCGACCTGACGCAGATGTCCTATTCGCTGAATGTGGCACCGGGATATAACGACAACCGTCTCACACTCACCATCGGTGGTGTGCGGCCCTACGGCTCATCAGACAGCAGTAGCGACAGCGGCTCTTCGTGGACGGTCAGTGCTGATGACGGACATCTTGTCGTCAGCGGTATCAGCGACGGCGATGCCGTGACCATCTATTCCGTCGGCGGAGCAATGGTGGAGCGGGGTAGTGCCTCAGGCGCAACCTATACGTCGCGTGCCCTCGATCAGGGTGTCTACATCGTCCGCGTCAACGGCAGCAGCAAGAAAGTTTCCCTCCGACTTGGTAGGTAGCCTGACAGAAACAAGTAACACCTTTGCCGTGATGCAGGGGCTGCGCCCTATGACTCTTCCTGGTGTCGCTTTGCTCCGAAGAATGCTTCGGCAAGCGGCCCCGGAAAAAGAGCTTTCGTCGCTCAGACTTGCATCACGGCAAGACAACCTTGAAAACCGCTGACACCACTTGGCGGCGGATAGCTCCTTACTCAACGGTGCTCGTGCCTGTAGCGTTAACGTATTTAAAATGTACTCGTCCTTGGGTGTATCAAAGGTTAAGACATTATAAATATGAGACGCTATCGCTTGTCGTCCGAGATAAATAGTCTATCTTTGTAATGTTTACAAATAACGGATGTCAATATGAAAAGAACATTAACAATAGCCGTGCTGCTGATGCTGACATTCGTAGGCATGGCACAAAACAATACTAAAGATATGAAGACAGTTTATGATTTCAGTCTCAATGACAAGAGTGGCAACGAAGTAAGTCTTTCACAGTATAAGGGCAAGGTTCTGCTCATCGTCAACACCGCTACGGGTTGCGGTTTCACACCCCAGTATGAGGACCTCGAGGCAATGTATCACAGTCTCAAGGACAAGGGTCTGGAGATCCTCGATGTCCCCTGCAACCAGTTCGGTCATCAGGCTCCCGGTACCGACGCTGAGATAAAGGAGTTCTGCACCCTGAAGTTCGGCGCCGACTTCCCGCAGTTCAAGAAGAGCGATGTCAACGGTGCCAACGAGCTCCCTCTCTACACTTGGCTGAAGAGTCAGAAGCCATGTCTCGGTGGTTACGACGCTAAACTCGCCGCCGTCATGGAGAAACTCTATAACGAGGCCAATCCGGAGCCGAGGAAGAAGGACGACATACAGTGGAACTTCACCAAGTTCCTCATCAACCGCAACGGTGATGTGTTTGCCCGCTTCGAACCTACCGTCGATATGAAGGAAGTGAAGAAACAGGTCGAGGCTGCCCTCGCTGAATAAAGACTCAGCCGCTCCGAGCGGCTGACTTGCAAAACACAGGGTTTGTTTGAATAATGGCTCGGTCGCTCCGTGCGGCTAAACTGCAAGATATAGGACTTATATGATAGAAGCACTGCGCTCGTGCGTAGTGCTTCTTCGGTGATTCCGAAGGGGTTCGAACCCTTGACCCACGGCTTAGAAGGCCGTTGCTCTAATCCAACTGAGCTACGGAACCAAAAATCGTTGTGCAAATACGTGCCCGTGATTTTCGGACTGCAAAGATATAAAAATTTTCAGCCAAATCCAAATTTTTGGGTATTATTTATGATTTTTTATCTTTTGGCGACTGCCATTTGCTCCGATAAAGACCAAATGATCGTCTTTTCCTATGGATTTCTCATAGACTGCTTTTCGTCACCCGTTTCACAGATGTAGAGCATGACCCCACATATGAGGTACGATCGTGACAAATACATGACACGATGGCGGCGGCTTAGAATTAGTGCCAACTATACGAATATAAGCAGAGTATAAACGAAAAAAGGAAGCCTTCATCAGACTTCCTATCGCTTTGGCATTTTCAAACGGAAAAGAGAAAAGAAAATCATGGTCATGCTTATGCTCCCCAAGGAGCAATGGGTCTAAAGCTATGGGGTAGTCTTGCGAGCAAGCTCGCCGCCTACCCCATAGCTTTAGCCCCACACCTTTGGTGTCAAGCCTGCCCATGACGAAAATCGCTAACGCGTAAAATTGCCCCTTGGGCATAAAATCCTGCGGCCGAAAGAAAGTCCATAGCGTCTTGAAAGTCTGCTATGCTGCTTGTGTTCTGTTGGGCGGCATAATATTTTATGCGCTTATGCGCAATTTTATGCCAAGGCAATTTTCGTCATAGGCTGGCTTTAACCCCGTCAGGGGGTACTCTATAGGGAGCTTAAGCCTGCCTATGACTATTTTCCTTGAGTTATGGACCTCTCTAACCAATTATGAACATATCGCCACGGGAAATATCCAATGCGCCGATTATCCCCACCCTAACACCCATGCCAGTAATTATTTCCATTTACCCACGCTACATATTTTATCCCACATTGCAGCTATATTTCAGCTAACCCCCTGATTTCCAGGATTCGTTTTTCCTGATATCCGTATTTTGGGTCCACACAAATTTTCTTGCCTTTATCGGAATATGGCCGACCTTCGGCGTGTCGTATATCTGTAGTAAATCATCTTCCGGCCCGCTGCATTTTCTTACTGCAATCTTTTCTCCGTTGCTCAGACTGGCTGTGCTGATGGCTACTATCTGCTTGTTCATACGGCTCCTTCATTTAAATTCTGACTGACATGGCATAATTGCTGCATTGGTTGCCTCTGACAGATGATCATTGCATGCCATGGTGTAGATGCTATAGTTCTTTTCATTTAGTAGGGTCATGGAGAGAGTACACCGATAACAAGTTGTTAAGATAATTCATATTATTCCGTCTATTGCGCCGCCTCTGTACAACATTGATTTTCAATGGGTTAATAATACATGCCATTTCGCGTTCTAAAACGGTCCGTTTTAGGACGCAAAACGGTCCATTTCGCACGCTGAAACGGACCGTTTGGGAAGCCGAAATGGTATGTTTGGGAATGGTGTAAAGATATTTCAGTATTGCTTTGTTGTAGCATTGGATTTTACTGTCTGCAAGTATGATAGCGAAAACTCTCTACTATTGATTTATCCCTGCAGTGGGTAAATGCGATCAATGTATGATTATCAAGGAAAGTATTTGGTCTCAATAAAAAAGTGACGAAGTCAGGAAAAAGCAAATGCCCCGCAGCAGCGAGGGCGGGGATAACCCCACCCCTACTGGCCGAGTGCTGTAATCACTTTGATAATCCACTGATAGCCAAAGTGTTTTAACAGTGCGGCACTATGTGTATCCCCAATAATAAGTATATTAAAGTTATGTTTTTATTTCATAATTTTTAGGTATTGCCAATATTTTACATGTTTTTTAACTTTGCACCCGGAAAGCGAAGAACATCGTTCCAAGTACAAATTAGTGTCAAATAACCAATTATCAACAAAGATAAATATAATAAGATGATGAAAAATAAGATGTCTACAAGCCTGTTTTCTTTGGCATTGGCTTTTGCTGCCATGCCTGTCCAGGCTCAAATCAATGCCGCTGACTCGGTGATGTCTCACGCCGGCGGTCACCGCCTGAGCATAGGCGGATATGGTGAGGCTGCTTACAGCCGCAATTTTTACAGCGACAACGTCTACCGTTATTCGCGTGCTAGTCAGTACAAGAAAGACCCGAGTCATGGTCGCTTCGACATTCCCCACGCAGTCATCTATTTAGGTTATGACTTCGGCAAGGGATGGACGATGGGCTCTGAGATAGAGTTTGAGCATACCGGCACCGGTTCGTCGGTAGAGCAGGAATATGAAGAGAGCGGAGAATGGGAGACCGAGACAGAAAAGGGCGGTGAGGTAGAATTAGAACAGTTCTGGTTGCAAAAGAGCTTTGCACGATGGGCTAACATCCGCGCCGGTCATATCGTTGTGCCTGTGGGCCTTCTCAACGCCCACCACGAGCCACTCAATTTCTTCACCGTCTATCGTCCTCAAGGCGAATACACCATTCTGCCTTCTACATGGCATGATACTGGTATAAGCTTCTGGGGACACTCTGGAAAGTTCCGCTACGAATTACAGATGTTAGCCGGACTCGACGGATTTAAGTTTAGCCGTGACGGATGGATAAATGCGGGGGCCGGAAGTCCCTTTGAATATAAGGTTGCCAACAAATATGGCTTTGCCACACGCCTCGACTACTACGTTACAGACGGTTTGCGTTTGGGACTGAGTGGATACTACGGACGCTCGATGCATAATACCTTCCCACACGACATGGAGGGCGACAACTATAACACCCAGGGCGAGAAGATTGGCACGAAGACCTACGATAACATCAAGGGCAGTGTATATATCGGCTCATTCGATTTTACCTTTAATAAATATAACTGGATTGTACGCGGTCAGGCTGATTACGGTTATCTAAGCGATGCCAGGACATTGAGCACTGTGAAGATCAACCGCACTTCGAACAATGCCCCCTATGACAAGAGCTATGTCGGAAAGAATGCCGTAGCCATAGGTGTAGAAGTCGGCTATGACATTTTCTCACAGATTCAGAAGTTGCATGCCGACCAGCAGAAGTTCTATCTTTTCGGCCGTTACGACTACTACAACTCGTACATTCCGGCCAATGGCGAACCCACCTATGACTATACGAAGAAGCAGGCAGTGACCTTTGGATTCAACTATTACCCCATCAAGCAGATTGCCGTTAAGGCCGACTATTCTTACCGCTTTCTTAAAAGTCAGTACAACAACGAGCCGAGCCTGAACATAGGTATCGCCTACGAGGCTTTCTTCCTTTAAAGAATTATTTTTACGTAACTAACAAATACACAACAATGAGTAAATTTACTAAGTATGCGCTGCTCTTTGCGGCAGCCCTCCTTATCACGTCTGGACTGTCCTCGTGCAGTGACGACAACAACGACGATGGCGTAACCGCCGGACTCACCAACACGCAGAAAGAGATGAAAGCCATTGGCGAGCAGTATGTCGCCAACACTGTGAACAGCACCTACAAGTATCTCGCCGAGGAGACGGCTAACCTTTATACCCAACTCGACAACGACCTGAATAAGTTCCGCGCCGGTACACTCACGCAGAGCGATATCGACCAGACTTGTGAGACCTTCAAGAAAGCCCGTTCGTACTACGAGAGTAGCGAGGCCTTCCTCTTCGGTGCAGCTACAGATTTTGGTATCGATCCGCATATCGACACTTGGCCGCTCAACGTGAGCAAACTCGCCACGACACTGAAGAACAAGGAACAGGTGAAGCAGATGGAAGAGGATAACGACGTCACTGTGCTCGGTGAGACCCAGTTAGGTTTTCATGGCATCGAATTCGTGCTCTTCCGCAATGGTGCCAACCGTACACTCGACGCCCTGAAGGCCAACGAGACTGACAATGAATTCACAAAGATCAATGCCAATGTCACCGGTGAGGAGGAACTTGTCTTCGCCAAGGTCGTAGCTCTTGACCTTCGCGACAAATGCTGGCAGATGGAAGTGGCCTGGAACGAGAATGCTCCCCAGGAACACAAGGCCCGCATGGAGGAACTCGAATATGCTACAACCGTCAACGGCGGTGAATATTCGTATGGTCAGAATTTCCTGGCAGCAGGCAACGCCGGCAGTACCTACCGCACATGGCAGGCAGCCATGAACGCTATCCTCATCGCTGGTTGCGAGAATATCTGCGACGAGGTAGCCAATACGAAAATCGGTAATCCATACTCCGGTGAGGATGAAAACTATATCGAGTCGCCTTACAGTGAGCGCTCGTTCTATGACTTCCAGGACAATATCCGCTCTATAGAGAACAGCCTCTACGGCGGACGTGCCGATGATAACAGCCGCGACACCAGCAAGTCGCTCATCCAGTTTATGAAGAACCACAACTATGAGGGACTTGCACAACTCGAAAGCGACCTGCAGGCCTCTATTGCAGCTTTAGACGATTGCAAGACGCTGAAAGGCGGATTCGTCAACAATATCCACGACCCCAAGGTGGGCGTAGCACAGAAAGCTATACAGGCTCTCGATGCCGACCTCACCAAGGCCGGCGAATGGATGTCGAAACAATAAAGTGTATTCTCTTTCCTCTCCAAAAAGCGAGAGGAAAGAATTAATCTCATGACAATGAACAAAAGCCTAATATCCGCACCACAATAGTCTCTAATATCTTATAACGTCCTGAGCAACAAAAAGTTGCTCAGGATTTGGCCATGTCAAAAAAATCACTTAACTTAGTGGTGCAAAAACAAATTAGCAATTCATTAACACGGCATGGCAAAAATACAAATAAAATCTGAGAAACTTACTCCATTCGGAGGAATTTTTCACGTTATGGATCTTTTTGAGCGCCATCTGTCGCATATCATCGACAGAACCCTTGGAAAGAGGTCTGTCTCTATTGGATACGATTATAGCGAGATTATACGTTCTCTCATGTGCGTGTATTTCTGTGGAGGCTCATGCGTCGAGGATGTTTCCAACCATCTTATGGGACATCTGAGCTTGCATCCTTTATTGCGCACTTGTAGTTCAGACACCATCTTGCGTATGATGAAAGAACTTTCCTGCGACAACATCACATACACCTCCGATACCGGAAGAGACTATGACTTCAACACCTGTGACAAGGTGAACGAATTACTTGTCAATGCACTTGTCTCCACAGGACAGCTTGTGCCAAAAGAGGAATACGATCTTGATTTTGACCACGAGTTTCTTGAGGCTGAGAAGTATGATGCAAAGATGACCTACAAGCACTTTTTGGGATACAGCCCCGGTGTGGCAGTTATCAACAACATGATCGTCGGCATTGAGAATCGCGACGGAAACGCCAACGTCAGATTTCACCAACAAGACACCCTTGAGCGTATCTACACAAGACTTGAGGGTAAGGGTATAACCATTAACCGTTCCCGTATGGATTGTGGCTCATGCTCTGAGGAAATAGTCAAGACCGTTGCCCGGCATAGCAAGCTTTATTACATACGTGCAAACCGCTGTCAGTCAATATATAACGATATATTCGCATTGAGAGGATGGAAGTGTGTGGAGATAAATGGCATTGAATACGAACTGAACTCAATTCTCGTTGAGAAATGGAAGGGGACGGCATGCCGACTTATTATCCAAAGACAGAAGCGCCCAGGCGGAGAGCAAGATATCTGGGAGGGTGAATATACTTATCGATGCATCATGACTAACGATTATGAGTCAACCCCGGAGGAAATTGTTGAGTTCTACAACAAACGTGGAGCCAAGGAAAGAATCTTCGATGACTTGAACAATAGCTTCGGATGGAACCGGCTGCCAAAATCCTTTATGAATGAGAATACTGTGTTCTTGCTAATCACAGCCTTGATACGCAACTTCTATCAATTCCTTGTGCAGGCAAAGGACTTGAAATCATTTGGTCTTAAACCCACGAGCAGACTGAAAGACTTCACCTTCAAGTTCATCACTGTGCCCGCAAAGTGGATTAAGACGGCAAGGCAGTTTGTACTTAATATCTACACGGAGCAGAATGCGTATGCGACCGTCTTCAAATCTGATTTCGGATAATGAAAGCAGACATGTTGAATTTTATAGCGGTGAGCTCCTATACGCTTTATATGGGGTAAGGGGATGTTGTACGCCAAAAGATGCTAATCGAAAGGATAGGAGCCGTTTCAGGCTACAATTCTCACAAAGAAATAGATTTTGGGTCAAAACTGGCATTACCGGCTCTTCTTGCGGATTTTAGGTCTAACCCTAAAATCCGCAACTATCATCCAATACACGATTAAGGGTAGATTTATGAGTCGTTAGTAGCAGCTTTCAGTAAAAAGCAACAGCACAACATCAATATGTAGCCACCATCCCCTTACCCCACG
>Ga0256406_1003901_pt1 | contig 17794 bp, 20 predicted proteins | sample RumenRJG_03DNA_FD_185986 | JGI IMG/M metagenome (GOLD analysis project Ga0256406, IMG submission 185986) | Bovine rumen microbial communities from Lethbridge, Alberta, Canada - RJG_03 | ecosystem: Host-associated > Mammals > Digestive system > Stomach > Rumen | place: Canada: Alberta | collected...
CACTCACGTAACATTATACTGATGAAAACACATTTCCCTAAAGTTCCAACCCGTTTGCTTCGCTCACGTTCTTTCCATTCCCTTAAAGAAATGGTAGGGAGAGCAACCTTTTTTGTTATTTAAGCATATAGGTGTGACATAAAGCTACCGTCCATCAACGGACATAGCGTCTTTCTTCTTGATACTGACGGTAACGATGATAGCCGTTTTGCATTAACTGCCAGAGCTTAGAAAGCAGAAAACACAACAACTTGTAGATTGACACACAGATGCCTTTAACGGCAGAGGCGGCAAGAACCACAATCCAAAATGCCAACTTGAATAGAAGACCGATGAGAGAAACAGTAAGTTTACCGGCCTGCTGTCCAATGTAGAAGGAAACGGGTACGTAACACATGATTTTTCAAATTAAAGTTGCACGTCAGCTACAACGGAAAAACCGATGCAGCTATTATTTCTTAGTGTAAAGTTAAGAAAAAAAATCGAATTACGCAAATATTTCGACCGATATTTTGTGTTATTTTATTGATTTTCAATGCGTTGATTAGTTTTAAGCATCAAACATCTTTACCCATAACAGAAATACACCATGCTGATATTCAAAGTAATGCCGATGTTTCATTCAACTGCTGCTCAATCAATTTGCGCGTTTTCTCCAACGAAATATTCATTTCTTTACGGATCATGTCTATCTTGGCCTTAACAACGGTATTAAGTGAGAAAGACTTCACGTAGTTGTCAGCATTAGCCACAGAGAAATCCTTGGCAAGAAGGAAATCAAGAGAGATATACTGTGAATAATACTGCAACATACGGAAGAAAACCTCGCTGTTGACTATCTTTCCGTTCTCTATCTTCGAGACGGCGGCTATCGTTGTACCTATCTGCTCCGCTATATCCTTTTGGGAAAATAGCATATAATGGCGGACATCACAAAAACGTCCGCCTATATCTTTGATAGTTAATTCGTTGTTCTTACACATAATCAAATAGTATTATACTTTCTCTCCTTTCGGATTTAATTGTGCTATCAGATTTTCAATGTCCTTGTCAATATCATTAAAGCATTTGCTAAGTGTTATTTCCAAGTCCTTGTCTGAGCCGAAGTCATAAACGGGAGGGATGTCCATGTATTTGCTCTCCTCTTCTTTGATGCGTTCCATATCGAAGTTGGTCTTGCAGAAATATTTTGTCGTCTTAAACTCCTCGGAGTTTTCAATGTCAAAGCCGGTCATCGCAGAGTCCTTAGTAGGTGTAAAGTCACGCGCTGCCTGTCCTGCAAGCCATCCAGTGGCCATGTCGGCTATCTTTGAAGCCGGAATGAGGTTGTCCATCTTCTCGCTGATGTTCGTCGATACCTCCTTATCACTAATGGTGACGGACTTACTGGTCTGCTTAACTTTGCCGAATAGTTCCTGCGCCCAGTTGAGCGTTTCTTTAGAGCGTGCAGCTCCCATGAAGATGTTGCCGCATGTTGAGAGAATTTTCTCCATTCCGTTCTTTCCATAGTCTGACTCCAACTGTGGGGTTTCCTGAAATCCCAATGTGACAGATACTTTGTTGCTACGAGCGGTTCCTATCAGACGGTCAAGTTTATGGAAATACAGAGTAGGTAACTCGTCAACAATGATGGAACATGGATAGTTGCCCTTGCTGTTGACACGGGTGACAAGACGGTTGAGGATAAGAGCATTCAATGAGCCGATGATCTGCTCCTTCTCCGGGTCGTTGGCAATGACGAGATAACAAGGATGTTCCTTGTCGGAGATTTTTAAGTCGAAGTCGTCACCTGTGAAGATCCAATATGCTTCCTGTGAAGCCAGCCTACCTGCAGCAACACGCAAAGTTCCAACCATACCTTCCAACTGGTCCATTGCACGGTTCTTGTAGGCGGACTGGAAAGGTGCCATGAGCGGCTTGATATGAGGGTCACTCATGAGAATTTTAAAAACATCGTCATAACTCTTATTGAGAAACTGGAGTACATGTGCCATGTCGGAGTATTCGCCTGTAACTGTGTCAGGCTGAACGATATTACCTTTACTATCTTCATACCATGTCTTAGTGATTGTCACAAGGCAGTTGCTAACATCACGATAGGCCAGACCTTCAAGGTCAATGAACATCTTATTCTCATCGACTGACTGATTGATGAAATTTTTGTTGTTAAAGTCAATGACGACTTCTCCCTTTTCGTTCACACCAACATAATCAGTCCAATTTCGATACTCCAACTTCAAGTCGCCCTCCTCAATCTGATTGGCGTTAATGATGCGCGTGTAATGGAAATAACGGTTTAATTTCTTGCCGTGACGGAAGCCAACAGGATGGAAGTTGACGAAGAAATAAATGATAGCAGCAAGGAAGTTCTCTGAGGCGTTCTTGAAGAAAGCTTCACTGCCGCCTTTCTGTTGTCCGCCACCTTTGTTCAACGATTCCAGCAACGTTGCTGCTGTCTCAGACGCAGCGGCCAAGTCCGGGATATACTTTTTCTGAATTGGGTTGATACGATTGGAATGACGGACATCGGCAAAGTTGATGATACGAAACGCGCAGTTCTCGGGTAAATGGCCGTACTTCTTGTTTTTGTAGTAATTATAGAGCAATTCCTTGGCAAGGGTCGGGAACTTATAATCATAGACCATCATCGTAAATCCTTTGGCGGAGTGCTGACGAATGAATGGGTCAATAATACCAAAAGACTTACCCGAGCCTGGTGTACCCAGTACAAGTGTACCACGGAAAGGATTGGTGATATTGATATAGCCGTGGTTCATCTTATGCTTATAGTAAAAAATCATCGGTATATTGACGGAATAGTCATTGTTGATTTCATCCGTCGTCTGCTGGAATGACTCATTCTCGAAATTGAAACGATCATCGCCAATCTTACTGCGCATGTGCTTGCTGATGGCGTCTCCTGCCTGATGAATGAACATGATGGCCAGAACGGAACATAAAGCATAGATAATGCGGTTTAGATGGAAACCAAGTAAAATGCTGCCCCATTCTCCATGATGTACCAAAATACTGAATACGAGAAGATAAAAGCCTATACACATCGGATAGACAACCATCTTCTTCATATTGAACTTCAGATCTTTTTTGGGGCGTGAGCCTATACACGTGATAAACACACAAGTTAACTCTATAAACTTGCATCCTATCACGCTATTGAAAAAACCAAGTTGCCTGAAGAAATTAAGTAAGAAACCGCCAATGGGGTCACTTGCGGTAATAGGGAGATTGATGACAATCTCCATAATCAGAAATACATAGATACAGGCTCGGAATATGTTATATATCTGCTGCTGTTCTTTGGTTTCTTCTACTGCCATAAGCTTATTCTGTTTATTGGTGAAAATAAGTTGAATGAATAGTTGTATCTACTTGATATTGAATTTACCTACTTTATTTAGTTTGTCATATAGATAACGTTGCAAGAGATTTTCATCGTCTGTTCCATCTTTCTTCTCATAAAGAAAATGAAAGTGTGGATAACGTTTGTTCTGAAAAAAGTGTGGGGTGACGGCTGCCGCTCTCCGGGTACGTGCCGAAAACTCTACAACAAATCCTGCCAACTGCCTTGCCCAGTCAACAAATAACCTGGGCCGTAAACGAAGACATGCAAGAATGTAACTTCTAACATCTTCTTCATCTTCAAAATCAGCATAGAAAGTGCCAATAAAGCATCCCACATCGCCTCTATTCGGTCTTCGACCTAAATGTTTATTAAGACAAGCGTTGAACTTCTTTAAAGCCTCTTGTCTTATAGTACAAGCATCGTAATTTGTATTCATGGACTTATTCTCCACCAATCCGACGGAAAAAGAGACGTTAGGGATATAGAACTGGGATTGCATGGCTCTCTCCGTTGTCAGAAACATGTGTGACTCGAAAATCTCCAAATGGTTTTGCATAGCATAATCATCCACTAAATAGATGTTCAGTGGTGGAGCCTTCCTAACGATTACTTCCATACCTTAGTTGTTTGGTTTATCTAATCTTCATTCTAAGGACAGGACGCACCTCTGCCTTATCTTTCTTATTCATGGAAGATACATACCCGGACTGCAAAGTTATACAGTTTGCATATAGAGCTTCGGTTTGACTGTTTGAACCATCCTGAGTGCTGCTGAGATATTGGGTGGTAAGAAAGGCATCACCACCTATAATTTCCATACTTTTCCCTACAATTGCAAGACTGGCAGAAAGCATACGCAACTCTCCAATAGAAGGCAAAGCCCATCCTTTCACCGGCGATGAGAAATTGGCGACAGCTTGGGCGGCATAAGCTGTCCTATCGGACTGTAGGAGTGCTGCCGTGTTCTCCGTTCCACATAGTTCATAAGGGTCAGAAGAAACGTTACTGACTGACTCTAATGTGTCAAGATAGGCATACTGGCCGAGTTCCTGATTGGATATAACCCATACGGAATCCTCACGAACGCCCATGACAACACCGATGGCTTGCATCGTCGAGGCATCATAGCCATCAACGGAGACAATACGGTTGTCAGAAAGCAAAATACTGCCTACTGAGATATGTGTATAGATATTGTCTTCATGCTCAGCACATGAAGTGAGTTGCAAACTCATCAGTAGAGTTGCAAGCGTCAAAAAGAAAGTGCTAATTATCTTCATTTTCGTTTGTTTGTTCAGTTATTGATTTGGGTTGCTCGTCCTGATTATCCATCATAACAGTAAGATATTTCTGCAATATACTATCTTCTCCCTTTTCTTCTTGATAGAGAAAATGAACATGCGGACAATTGTTTCCTTGATGGAAATGTGGAACGAATCCGACTACACGGCTACTGACCGAACAGAAGGCATTGACTAATTCTGCAAAATAGTTGTAGGCAAGGAAGTATGTACTGTCATCGTCTTCTTCGGGTGTCCCTGCCTCCAAATAAGCTATAAAGCATCCTAAATCCTCTGCTTTGGGAAAGTGGCCAAGCTTTTGTGTCATATAGACATTGAAATTATGAAGGGCATCCTTGCGACTGACAAGATCGTCAAGGATATAATTATCGGTATCGTCCCCATGGCAAACATGGAAGTTTTCATGTGGGATATTGGTATGTTCCCCAATGAACTTGTTGGTTGTTACAAACATGTAAGCCTCGAAAGATGTTATATCACCTGTAAGAGGATAGTCTTCTTGCAAACGTACATTCATAATCAGAATTTTAAAGTGGAACTTTTATGCCAATCGTAAGGCCGTTTCGGAAGGAGTCTCCATGAAAGAAACAGACATCATTCTTCTGCTTGACTACAAACTTCAATCCATTGGAAATAGCATAGTTGTATTCAAAGCCACCTTCGACTCCGAAGAAATATTTTCCACGACTTGCTCCAGAGACAGGTCCAAGATAAAGTCTGAGCGTAGAGTTGCGCCAACTCTTAACAGACTTTTTATAAAGGAAGCCACCGTTCCAGTAATAGTTTTTCCAAAACGACTTGCTGCAGACCTTACCGCACTCGGGGTCTTTTTCCCAACGGTCACCAGCTTCGGCAAACAGCTCAATGGCATTGTCATAGGCAAGTTCCTTCTCCCATCCTATACTGGCGTTAAGTGTATTTTGGAAGAGGAAGCCACCACTCAGATGCAAGTATTCGTCGCCCTCTCCGGCATGTGCGCAGAGAACAGATGTCAGCATTATGATGACGGACAATATTGATTTTTTCATAGTGGATGTTTTTATTTAATGGCAGAAAAACGTTTCATCAGACGGGCATCAAAACCGTCTGCATTGAGAATGTCTGAATACTCTATCGGGATGTAGAGCACTCGGCCGGAAATCTGATTTTCGGAAATCTCCAGTGTAAGGATTTTCTCGTCCGGGAACGTCAGACGGTCAAGGACAAGGACGTTGCGGTAAGCCTTTTTGAATCGTTTGGCAAGGTTCTGCACATAGACAGGTGTCAACTCAATAGTTTGGCTGTTGGTGGCCTTTGTCTCCTTCTTGTCGGAAAGCTTTACACGTATCTCATTGATGTCATAGGGTATGTTGGTCTTGTTATACAACGAGAAGTCGATGAAGAAATAGTCCCCGATGGAATAGATATTATTGACAGCAACCCTGATACCATACTTTGAATAGTGTAGATTGTTATAGTGATTTGGAAGCGTGCTGATAGCCCAAGCATAGCGAGCCATCTCGGCCTTAGGCATGCTTATGTCAGGATTAGTGTATCTGCGGCATGCGCTGATGTCGATATTATAAACGGAATTTGCTTTAGCCGGGCCTTTAACATACACCACATTGAACTGTGCAATATGACGTTCGCCAATAACTGTGATTGTTCCGGCCAACTCATGGTCGAACATTCGTCCGGCTGGTTTGATACGCACTACATTATCCTCACACTGATTGCCTATAATGTTGTCAGTGGATATATCGACAAGCTTGATGTTCTCGGGCATGATGATATGGGTCGTAACCTGCTCGTTGACATACACAACGTTCTTGTGTATATTGAAGTTGAAAATGTACGCATCGTTAGGATCTTCACGATGGATATAATGAACCTTTGCCGTATCGGGCTTGATGTCATTGTACTTCTTTGACTGGGCGAAAGCTGTTAGGCCGGAAAAGGAAACAATGGCTAATGTAATCAGTAATTTATTCATTGCTATAATATTTTATTGTTTTGTTCAACTTGTTTTATCTGCCATCATTGGCGTTCTCATTGGAATTTATCAGATATACAATGGTGTTGTACTTGATACGCGCCTTGTTCTTTCTAATATTGGCCGAAACAGCACTTGACGCACTCTGATAAACATTCTGCAAGGCTTGCAAGGCAACAGACTCTCCAGTGAGTGAACTGCCGCTGCCATTATCCAACTGAAGGTTGGTCTGCATTGCTTGTGAACCGGCTTCCCTCATCATATCTCGGAAAGCGGACTCTGGAACATAGAACCCCTCCATTCCGTCATTGTCGTAAACACTGAGGTTTACATTGAGGAACTTGTTACCGACAAGAATACTTGTGATGTTGGCCTTGACTCTTTGTTGGCCAAATCCAGTAACAAGGCCATAGAGATAAGTTCCTTTCTTCAGAAGAGTCTTGTTGATGGTGACATCATCAAGCAATTTGAAACGCAACCTTGTGCCTTCGTGGGCTTTGGTGGTCTTGTCTATCATAGCCTTAATGAGTGGCGCATCTATGTCCTTTTGTGTTGATATGGTGTTAAAGCGATTGGCATTCTTGCTTTGAACCTTGCGGACAATCTCGGTCTTCTTAGCTTTAGAACTTGAACCAGTACCATTACGGGAACTGCCATTTCCATAACCGTTGCCACCATAACCGGCATTGCCATAGGAACCACCATTGCTGCCTCCATAGCCATCACTACCATAGTCGTAACCAGTAGCACCACGGTCAATGGCTTGCTGGGCAGCTTGACTGCGTTTCTGTATCATTTCCAGTTCACGTGCATAGTCATCCAACTCATCACGCCTGGAACTGCCGTATGAACTTCTACTACGGGATGATCCGCCGCTATAGTTGGAATAGGCATTGACATGTTCACGGGACTGGGCAAGACTACGTTCCATTTCGCGTTGCGCATCTTCCTGCGCCTTACGCTCGGCTTTGTCTTTGTCAATCTGATCCAGTTCCGCCTCGGAATAGCCATTGCTGAGACTGTCTTTTTCTGCTCCTTCAACGTCAAAGCCGCTGACGGCTGAGTAGGCATCATCGGAATTGAATCTGTCATCCATCGCTGTCATCTTATCCTTCATGGCTATGGAATCGGGGTCAGGAAGACTCATATTGAGGGAGTCTGTGGCCACTCTGCTGGAGGTTGTCGTACCGTCAAACATGGAAGACACAGTATAGGCCAAAGCGGTCAATGGAAGGAAGATGACCAATGGAAAAATATACTTTGGTTGTCTAAAATTAATTTTGTTCATTTCTTATCTTTTTTTTAGGAAGTTTACAATATCCTCCAACTGGCGATAGTCAGCTACGATACGCACAGAATCCTCATGGCTTTTGTAATCCAATGCAAGCAGGGAATCAAGCTCATCCTTGATTTGAAGACCTCTTTCAGTAAGGTTCTTCAATTCGTAATTCTCTACTTTTTTCTGATTTTGTATCTGGCGCATGCCATCCATTGTAGGTTTCATATCCTGTACCGCAGTTGATATAAATGTTCCCGATTGCTCCTGTGTCTCATTACTGTCCTGTATAAAGGAGACAACCAACGACAATACTGTGATAACAAAGATGAATAAGCCAATTCCCATTATGATCTTCATAAACTGCCGAGGATTGGAAATGGCCCAACGGTTGGCATAATCTATACGCTCCCGTAAGCGAAGCCCTTTTGACAAATTCCAACACCAGTAGCGCAGTATTCTTTTGTATCGGGGCATCTCTCGCTTTTTTTTCTTTTTCTTTACGTTGTCCATAAGCATGATTTTTAATTTTCCAAATCAATATTTTTTAAAGTACGCCAATTGGTTATAAGCAAGCCATGAGGATTGTTCTCAGTCCTTGGAACATTGACAAGCCCACCTGTCGTAATCAATATTCGGCGTAACGTCCTTGATGGACGGCGGATGGTCTGTGTTCCATAATAAGTGAATTTTCGAGTATGTTTGTCAAGCTTGATACTGTCACACATGATGGTACAGTTGGATGACGATGATACAATATCATTGAAAAACCCACTTTCGGCCATTGCCTGTTTTTGCTTCAATGCTGAACCATCAGCCATATAAAGTGCCTTGCCAAGAGACCAATTTATGTAGGAGTCATCTGGAGGCAGATTGAAGAAATACTGATGGAATAGTTGAATATCAGCCTTGGCTTCCATGATGAAATTGGCCTCTTCCTTCGTACGCTGGGCAAGAAAAGGAATATCACCATCGAGGACATATACTTGTTTACGCTCCTCCGATATGAGATTAGCACCAAAAAAGACGAGCATACCACAGATAATCACATTGCCAACGATGGTCAGCAACACAGTCATCAGGGCCAGCCTGGTCTTCTGTTCAAGACTTTGTATAAGCATATTTTTTCAATTATGAGTATATTATTTTTTATCTTTCGGTTTGTCGTCATCAGAACGTCTAAATGCTCCTCTTATACCTCCTTCAACCGCTCCGGCAACGCCCCCGCCGACCAACCCGGCAGTTGCTAAAGCTGTTCGACCAACAGCACCGGTTGGCATGGAAGCTCCGGCCTGTGCACCTTCTCTTGCGCCTTGATATCCACCCTGAACAGCACCCGAGGCTGTATTACTGACAACGGTTGTTGTACCACCAACTGCTGAACCGACTGCAGAGCCTGCATAGCCACCAACTGCAGAAGCGGCTGCTCCAACGGTTGCTGCTGCGGCAGTTCCGGCTCCTGAAGAAACACCTCCGGGAATGAGCCACGATGCAACTTCAGGAACCATACCAAGAATTTTTGCACCAACAAGCAGACTGACAACATATATACAGGTTGTTCCTAATCCCTGTAAGCCAAAAGCACCAATGGTTCCCCAAGAAGTGATATTGCTGCCTTTCAAAAGCCCCTTGTATGCTGTAATGTCTGCCTCCAAGTTACAAATCATCAGATAATCAACATAATATACAATAAGGTAAACGATGAAGCCCCATAAAGACAATGTTACATATTTCGATGCCCATTGCGACCAGGCATTTCTGAATGGCGGGGCAACGGACAAACCAAAAACAATCGGACAAAACAGTGCCATGATACTCATGAACACTCGCTGACCTATGAGCATGCCGTAATACATCATTTGAAAGATTATTTCTCCAATGAATCTTATCAGGTCATTAGCCCATTCACTCAGCTTGGACTCAACGACAACAGAAGCCTCTTTAAGACTGGCCTTCATAGATTCCTGCAAATTATCAATGGAATTTTTGATTTTGTCAAAGATGCCGTCCTCCGTAGCCTCCTGCTCGGCTTTACGTTGAATTTCCAACTGCGCCTGCTTGTTCCTAAGAGAATCTAAGTAAGCTTTCTGATACTTGGCAACCTCTATCTGCTTCTTGTCCACTTGCTTGTTCATACTAAGTGCCATTCTGTAAGTCATTCCCTGAAGAAAGAAACCTGGACTTCTCAAAACAGAACAGATGAACCCCGAAAAAGTGATACAACAAGCAAGACCGTAAATCCGAAGAAGTTTCATTACGTCCATGCCTCTTCTTGCAAGAATCATCATCCATGCCTCATAACCACCTACACAAATAGCGGCTATGGCACCTATCGCCCGGCCCCAACTCAACATCTGACCATAGAGCATGTTCGTCGGAGGATTCTGCATCGCGACTAATAACTTATTCAGGCTTTCGTCAATTACAGGAAGGCCAAATGTCAGCAACTGGTCAATGAAGATACTCAGTGGCTGAAAAATGAGCATCGTTAAATCTGTCGTCATATTGTATGTTGTTGATTACACTTATATTATTTTGTATCATAGTAGGCACGACATAGATTTGCAAGCTTGAATACGCTTCTTTTCAACTCCTCCATATCGCTCTTGGCCTTGGCATACCCCTGCTCACGCTTGACATTCTCCAGTTCGTATCCTTGACCAGTCTTTCTGAGATAGGCTATGTTAGATGTTATGACCTCGTTGCGGTCTGCCAAATCAAGGACAGCTTTCTGCAACTTACCATTACTGGCTGTGTAACAATAGTTCAAACCATCTTTGATGCTTTTCTGCATCTCATTAAAAATATCAGCATACTTGCTGTACATGAGGTCGACATTCCTGTCGGCAAAACGCTTCAACTCCTCTTCATTGAGTTCCTTGATTTTCTTGCGCTCTGCCTCTACAACCTTAGCCTTGGATTTTTCAGCCTCTAACTGTAGCAAACGACGGGCTGCAACACCCTTGACATTGGATTTACTTTCCTTAAACCGAACTGCTACGCGGGACTTGAAACCTGCCCACTTCCAATAAGTACCGGCACCACTGTAATCTTTATGCAGAAAATAATAGTACCAGTCGGGGCTAAAATCCCAATGACCGGCCTCCATCGAGCGTATCTGGTGTTCTTTCTGCTTGTCGTGCTGCGGTATCTGAGCCGAAACTGACAGGGAGAAAGCCAGTATAGAGATGAGAAATAATATCTTTTTCATATACGGTTTTATATCATTGTGTTGAACTTCTTATTGTTGTCATTCCACAGGCTGACGGCATTATCGACAATACCATTCATCACATCACTGTTGAGTATGTCCCAGATATAGTCGTATTCAAATCCACCGATAGCCACGCATTTGCCCCACCATAGGGCACCATTGATAATGCTGCGGATTTGGGCTATATACCCCTGTATTTCAAGAGCCATGTCAAGTCGTTGCTGGGCGGATGCCTTCAACAGGTTGGTCTGTGTGGCAAGCAGCGTCACAACACTTGTCTTCATCAATTTTATCTCTCTGTTGAGATTGACATTACATTCATAGAAATACCATGCCAGCATCGGCTTCTTCCTGACATACTTTGTTACCAGTTTAGTGTAAGCTGCATAGTCCTTGACGGCATTGTAGCTTTCCAAAGTCACATGACTGATGATAGTAGCAAGAGCTACCCACTGATAAGCCGTGTCCAACTTGGAATTAAGCGTCTGCCTAACCCTGTCGAACTTGGAAGTCTTGTCGGAAATGGCATCCTCCTCGCCTTTGCTCAACGAAACCTGCGTGACGGCATTGTCCTCGGCCTTGGCCATCATCTTGTGCAACTTGATAAGTGCCTCGATGGTGGGGAGGTCATCAGGTATTACATACTTGCCAGCATAAATACCGGTGGTGCAGCATAGAAAAGCAATTATCGTCAGAATTTTCTTCATAACTGTTTCTCCTTCAGATTAACGGGTCATTCTTCCATAGCAAAATAGCATACTCTACGTCATATTTTGCGTTGATATAGTTGTACCATGTCATCGGGTCAATATTGTAAAGCATGTCACGGAGACCGCAGTACTGACTGACATAGACCAACTGCTCGAGGTCGTAATTGAGCTGGCGGAGGTCAAACAGAAGACTGTTGGCCAGTGTCAGACGCTCATTGCGGTCGAGAAAGTTGTAACCATCCCCCTTGCCTATATGGGCGTTTTTCAGCAACTCGGATAGTTTGTCACCGGGTCTTTTGCTTGTGAAATCAGAGAGGCTGACCCTGCCGTCATTGACAATGTCAACGAATGTGCCTACAAGACTGACAGCCTTCAGCTGAATGTCATAGATGTAGTTAAGCCCGTTGATGTAATTGACAAAAGGATTACTCTTAATGGCTTTCATTGCTCTTACTGTATTGAGAGGTATCTTGCCGAACTCCTCTCCCATCTCGCGGTAATAGACACTTTCCGATCCAAAACCGCGGACGTTCTGCATGCTCAGTTTATAGAGTTCCTTAATGGTTGCCATGCTCGCTGTGTAGGCTGCAATTTTCTTCTTGCGTGATTTTATGGAGTCTGTCTGCTTGTTGTGGTCATCCTCCAGTTTTTTGATAAGAGTCGTGTTGGCACCTACTGCGGCAATACTCTTAGGGTCTATGACAACCCTAACATAAGCGCAGGTCGCAATATGCGATGACAAAAGCATAGCCATTGCTATTAGTGTGGTTCTCAGTCCTTCCATAAGCTCATGATGTTTTGATGTTTGTTTACAAGTACGGCAAAATCAAAATACCGTGCTATTTTCATTTTCTTCCTGTCTGATTCAATCTGCTCAATGGCTTTCTCGATATTCCCGTCAAAGGCACGCTCATAGGTTTTCAAGGCTTCCTTTTCAACGCGCTCTGTGGTAAAGGCCCAGTACCATTCAGGGGGTACTTCGACACTGAAGACATCAGAATACAGCCCTCTTGCTATCCACACTTCTTTATGGTATGGTATGCCCTCCTTTTTAGGCAAGGCGTTGATGGTAAATATCTGCATCTTCTGTACGTCAGTAAGGCCAAGAATAGCGGATATGTCATCGTATCTGTCTTTGAACTTGCTTTGGTCAAGAAGTATTTTCACATCAGAGTTGTTGATGATGGCTTCTTTCACAATAGGAGAGTCTATGACATCATTCAACTCCTGCGTGACAACACCTGCGATGCCGTTAAACTTGCGTACGGTCTTATAGAGATATTTAATATAACCGGCCATCGTTGGAGAGGATATGGCCTTCCAAGCTTCCTCAATAATGAGAGCCTTGCGGCCTTTCTTCAAACGCATTTTCTGAATGAAAACATCCATGATGATAAGGACAACGATGGGGAAAAGCACAGGGTCGTCCTTAATTTTGTCTATCTCGAAGACAATGAATTTCTCATCGAACAGGCTCTTGTCAAGGTCGTTGTTAAGTGTATATTCCAACTCTCCACCCTTATAGAACTTTCCGAGGATGAAGGAGAAATTATAGAGGTCAAAGTCAATGTTCTTCTCGGCCTTCAATTGAGGAATGCGCTCTAATGCGAACTCATAGTAACTATTGAAGTTGAGTTTGTCAACTCGCAGTTTCTTGCGTTGCTGCTCCATACGGTCAATCTTCTTGTCAATCCTGGCAAGGTATTTTCCTTCAATCAGTTCAGGCATCAGACGCATGATCTGACGATTGGCGGCAATCTTCTCACCATCTGTGGCTGCATCATCATTTAACAACTGACGCAATTTCTCAACTTGGCGATGAATTTTCTGATGATGTTTCTTTTCGTCATCGGTGAAGGAAATATCCTCCCCAGTAGGTTTTACCTCTTCTTCCTCCGAAGCATATTCTTTTCCCTTTTGTTCCTTCTCCTCTAACTCTTCTATGGTGTAGTCGTTGCCGTACTTCTCCTCCAGTTTGTCCTCATACTCTTGGAACTTTCCGTTCATCTTGTCTTCAAGCATTAGACGTTCACGCAAGCGCTCACGCTCCTCATTGCTAAACTTGGAGAACGGATGGAAGTAAGCATCGTAGTATTCGACAAAGGTTTGGTCAATGATGTTGTCCTCAATCTTCGTAGGCTCTGAGTCACCCTTGAAAATAAGGAAAATCAAAGATTTGAGGAAGTTCTTCTTTTCAGCAAAGTTCTGCTCATACTCCTCCTGCTTGATGGAAAAAGGATTCATCGAAATGGGATGCTCCTTACTATACGATATATATGTACCATGGAAATAATGACTGATACCTTCATAGCTGTCTCCAGTATCAACCATTACAACATCTGTATTCTGCATGAGAAGTTGCGCTACGACGCTGTTCATATGAAAGCTCTTTCCGCTGCCGCTGGGACCAAGGCAGAAAAAGTTGGCATTATCTGTCATCTTAACCTTGCCCTCTTTTCCTGTGATGTCGATGGAAACTGGCACACCCTGCCGATCTGTATAGTAGATATTGAGATTGGCAACATCGGAGTGCATCTCATGCTCTTTATACATCAGACACAGCGCAGCATCAGATAAGGTGAGGAACAGGTCATAGTCAGGATTGAAGGAATACCCCATGCCGGGGAAGGAGTTGCGGAACAACTCTAACTGGTTGTAGCAACTCTTCGATGACATGATACCACAGTCGTACAACTTTGTTTCCAAAAAGGACGATACAGCCGTCACTTTAGATAAAGGACACGAGACTATCATGTTGAAATTTGTCTTCACGAGAAGTTTGCTCTCCTGTGCAAGCAAATTGAGTACAGCGTCAATGTCGGCTTTGGCTATCTTATTGCTTGGATCCGGCATGGACTCATGACGTTTGGATTTTCCTTGCAGTTTGCGAAGCAGTTGGCGTTGTGCTGGTATCTGAAGAACTTGGTTGTAAATAACCAAATCAGTATAGGGAACGTCAGCGAGAAAATCAAACATATCTGTTGCCATACGGAAACCATTGACAGTCATCGTACTGTATGGGAGAATATTGTTGGGCAGGTCAACAACGTCAATATCAACAAGAGAATATGACTTGACAGCCCTTTCTCCCATCTTAATATATTCGTCGGTGACGTTCATGTTGTCAAGAGCGAAAGGCCCGGACTTGAAATCAAAGGCAAGGAAGCGATGGACATATTCATCCACCTCGGCCTTGTTCAACTTGTAATAAGGTATGCCTTTCTCTGACAGTATGTTGGTAACCTTTGATACCTTGGAATGAAAATCAAGCCAAGATTTCGGATCATACTTAACGAAGGCATTATGCTTAACCTCCTGAGTGATGATAAGGAAGGTCTTTATTTCTGTATAGGGTCGGCCAGTGAAGTATTTAAAATAGGATTTATACAGGAAGTTCATGTCATCGGTGATGGCATGGCTGTATTTTTGGCGGCAAAAGATATCCTGTTTTTGCAAGCAGTAACCCTCTCCTAATGTCTGGAGTATATTGTCAAGAATGGCAGTATATCCATAATATAAATCAGCCTCAGTGCAATAGTGTTGGACGGGGTTCTCAATTCTTATGATAACAGACGGATTGCCGTTCTTGGAAAAAAGAACGGTATTCATCGGTTTACCCTTGGCATCTTTGATGTCTTCTAACTGGGCATATAGCTTGTCAAACGGTTTGTCTTTCTTCTTTGCCATGAATTAATGATTATAGATACCAGTATAGTGAACGTAACCACGATAATGGTCTTTTGAATGTAAGCCGGTTCTCTGCTTGATGTAGATGGTCGCGAGACCGCTTCCGGCAATAATACCTAATGCTATGAAACCTACCATCTTTCCAAAGATGATGTTGAAAACAAGATAACCAAGGAAAGCAGCTATGAATGTTCCGGCGGCATAATAGATGAACTTACCACGAATACCCATAAACTCCAACGGCTTTTGTAACCCCTTGAATATTGGATAACCAGTGATTTCTTTTGACATGATTGTTAATGAAACACTATGCCGTCTGCACATGGCAGACGGACATAGCGAATGTGAAAAATAGCGTTGTTTACCACTTAAAACCGAAGAACGTAGGCAGTGCGGTAGCCAGTGCAATCATGGCGATACAGCCGCCGACGGTCAGCATGATACTCTTCTTCACATCCTGGTCACCATTTTGCATCTTAAAGTAAATACTGAAGGCACCAACCATGGCAATCACGGCAGCGATGGCGTACATAAGTTTCTGAACAGCAGGGCCATACTTCTGTATGTCGGTAGTTGCAGAAGTAACACCGGCAACACCTGCAGTACCCGTCTGAGCATTAGCAAGAGTACACATAAAACCGAATGCGATAAGCGTGAGATCACGCTGAATCTCAAATGATGCTTTTTTGGCAGTTCTCACAACCCAGTTCTTGGCATTGGTAAACTGTTTCTTTAATTTCATGTTCTTTTGTATTAAAATGAGTAATGCGCTAATTAAAGAAACCGACGAAAAGAGCCTTTCGAGAATTTTATTAGGAATTCCACAGGACGGCTCTGAACCTCTGTCATGTATCAATTTGAAAAAATCATGCAGCTTAAATTTTCTTGGCGAAGTAAGGACTGGCCATCAATTGGTCAAACTCCTCTTCGTCCTTGCTTTCCCATTCCGATAGCGAATCGGCCAACTTATCAACTTCGATAGCACCACTCATTGTAGGAATGTCCAACTGCTCGGCGTTGTCAAACGCTCCGCCGGTGTTATCGTTTCCATCGTCAGACGAAGATGACTCTTTCGCATCTTTCCTTTCGGAAAACTGGCGAATGGCTTCCTCTGCGTTTTTCTTGGCAGCTTCAGCTTCCGCCTGCTTCCGGGCATAAGCAAGTTTATCTTCTTCATTGGCATCGTACTGGGTAAAGTCTTTTAACTCTTCCCCGATGTCAACCTCTTTCTCCTCTACGGCATCTTCTGCGACGACAGCCGATTTGTCGAAATAAAAATCCTTGATGATATTGTAAGTGTACCAACCGGCATAGCCGACAAAGATGATTATCATGAATGTTCCAAACATACGCAAATGATTTTTTTCTCTACAAAAATAGGCATTTATGTTTGACTTTAGGGAAGAAGCATTAACAAGTGAAAACAAAAAGGACTTGTAAAAGAAAAATAATGAAAGTTATTGAAAAGCAGTTAAAACAAATATCCGCTTTGTCACAACATACTTTAAAGCACACAAAAAAACCTCTCCCTTATACATTTCACAATGGAAAGGAGAGGCAACTTAAAATCTTAAAATTCACAAATGTGGCTTCAGGCTTGCTGTGCTGCCGGTTGGGTTGTCTGCTCAGCAATCGGTGTCGCTGTTAGCTTGGTAACAGTCAACGGTCGGTTTGAGGCATAGAAATGGCCGTTCTTTTCAGTGCTTCGTGAAGCATACTGTACTTGAACGATTTCGCCTACATGGAGGTCAAACTCCTTTACTTTGTCCTCTCCGAAAGTTTCCAATGCCCAACGCTCAGGGTACAGAGCACCTTGTTCTTCGACTACCCACTGCTGGGACATCCACTTACCACGTTGGGTTTCGCCAGTATGGATTTCGCCAATACTGACAATCTTACCTTTACATTCTGACATAACGATATAGTTTAATGGTTAATAATGTTGCGGCCTACTTATTTAGGCCATACTCGGATGCTATCTGCTCTTCGGCTGAGCCGTTTTCAGAAGCTAAACTCATGGGGTATGACTGCTCGTCTGTGAGCGTCACGTCTTCAATAGTTGTTTCCATAATATCGGGATAATTGATTGAAAATATAATGTATTGTTCTTCACTTAGTCTTTCGTGGAAACTAAAGCCGTTCTTTTTGGCCTTTGCCTCAATTTTGTGATGACGGTCAGTATAGGGGGTGATGACGACATCAACACCGTTACGCTCTACAATATAGTTGTACTTGCGTAGTTTTTGACGAATCCAATACTTGTTTTTATT
>Ga0256406_1003902_pt1 | contig 17792 bp, 16 predicted proteins | sample RumenRJG_03DNA_FD_185986 | JGI IMG/M metagenome (GOLD analysis project Ga0256406, IMG submission 185986) | Bovine rumen microbial communities from Lethbridge, Alberta, Canada - RJG_03 | ecosystem: Host-associated > Mammals > Digestive system > Stomach > Rumen | place: Canada: Alberta | collected...
AAAATCGCGGGCAACCAAACGTACCATTGGACGAATGCGGAAGCGAACCAGCTCCACAAGCACGTCGTCCTCTGCGAAGGTGGCATCGAGGGCGTCACGTCCGTCACGGCGAACGATCTCATGATCCCGACGGGTGACCAGTCCGAGGGCGCGGTCTTCACGATCCAGAACCGCCTCGATCCGAATGCGACGGCGAGCATCAAGGACAAGCACCTCTGCCTGTCGGCGAACGGCAACAACCACGATGTCTACCTCTGCAACAAAGAGGATTCGCAGAAGGACGAAAGCTATTTCGAGTGGCAGGTCAGCACGTCCGCACTCATCTCGTACATCAACCGGATGCACGACGGCTGGGAAGCCTTTCCAACGGCGGCGAGCGCGAAGTACCCCGGCGATCTTCGGATGGACGGCGGCAACTGCTACAACAAGCCGCTGAAAGTGATGGCCGACACCGTGACGGGTGGCACGAGCTTCACGTTCCACGACGGCGAGCCGCCGAGCAACTACATGGAGGTCGGCGGCTATCCGGGGCTGGCGTGGCTCGATATGAACTTTTCCGTCAGCCAAGAACTCAACGGCAACCCGAACGTCTCTGCCATCGTCAAGGGCAGGAAGGTCTACGATCTGCGGACGGGCGAGACGGCGTACTCGACGAATCCTGCGCTCTGCCTGTTGGATTTTCTGACGAACAAACGCTTTGGCCTCGGCAAGTGGATCACGATGGACGACATCGACATGGATTCGTGGATCGAGGCTGCCGACTACTGCGACGAGGAAATCACGTTCCACAATGCGGACAATGTGGTCGTCAAGGCGAAGCGGTACGAGCTGAACATGGTGATCGACCAGTCGGCTTCGGGCATCAACTGGGTACAGGAAATCCTCGCGAATTTCGCGGGGTATCTCACGATGTCCGACGGCAAGCTGAAGCTCAAAATCGAGCAGCGCACGCCGGTCGCGTACCGCTTCAACGACGCGAACTGCTCGGACATCTCTATCGCGCCGCTGAAGCTGTCGGAAACACCGAACAGGTACAGCGTCAAGATCATCGATCCGCTAAACAACTGGGTCAGCGTCGGCTGTCTCTGCGAGGACTATGCCGACCAGAAGCAGCGCGGCAAGATCGTGACGAAGGAGGTCGAGCTGAACGGCGTCACGTCGCAGAACCAAGCGCTGCGGCTCGCCCGCTTTTACCGCGACTACAATCTCGCTTGCCCGCTCAACGTGTCGTTCAAGACGGGCCTCCAAGCGATGCACCTCGAACCCGGTGATGTCGTGACGGTCTCGTATCACGGCGTGTTCGACGGGCTGCCCATCCGCATCACGCAGATCAAGGAGGGCGAGGACGAGCATTTCGAGATCGAGGGACGGCAGTACAATCCCGAACTCTACAACGACGATCTCGGCGGCGGCATCCATTGGTACAACTACACGACGAATGCGGATGACGCGCTCGCGAAGCTCGAACCGTCGCAGGTGCGGAATCTCACGGCCGTGTCGCAGTACCGCCTCCATGCCGACGGCAAGACGGGGTATGACATCAAGGTCTCGTTCGACCTGCCCGAACGGTATGACATCAACGAGGCCGTCGTCTATTACCGTCAGGGCAATGCGCGTGCCGCCGAGGTCGGCGCGATCCCTGCCGATGTGGCGATGGACAACCTCGGATTCTATACGGCGTGGAAGGAGGCCGGCACGACGGCGCACCAGCTCACGATCCCGAACGTCTCCATCGGTGACGAGTACGAGATCAAGGTGCGGACGCGCTCGGATGCAGGGCTGCTGTCGGACGATGCGACCGCGCCCGTCGTCTATGTGACAGTCGCGGAACGCACGACGGTGCCGTCGCAGCCGCAGAACCTCCGATATGATTTCAGCGATGCGTTCCTCTTTGCATGGGATGACGTGCCGGATGCCGATGCGCTGTACTACGAGATACGCACGGATGCGGAGGTCGGCAAGGAGGACGGGCTGCTCGGCCGCACGCCAAGCACGTCGATGGCGGTGTCGCTCACGTCGCGTACCGGCACGGTCTATGTCTTTGCTATCAACCGGCACAAGAAAGCGAGCTTTCCCGCAAAGGTCAGCTATCGCTATCCTGCGCCGAACGCGCCGACGAGCCTCACGGTCTCGTCGACGCCACGGGGCGCGAACATCGTCGCTCCGCCTTTCCCTGCGGGCGTGCATCGCATCGCGTTCTATGTGACGGGCGCGTCGTACTCCGAGCGGTTCGAGCTAAGGCATCCCGTGCTGCAATTCAACGGCGAGCCTGATATTTACGATGTGCAGGCCGCGTATATCGACCTGCTCGGCGAGGGCAACCGCTCGGAGATTTTCTCCGTGACGGTCAAGCCCACGTTCGATCCCGCGTGGATCGCGGACGGGTCGATCAGCATGGAGAAGTTCGATGCGCTGTCGCAGAATGCCGTGAAGTCGCTGCAAGACGAGGCGGCGAAGCTCGCGCAGATCGACAAGGATGTCACGGAGCTGCGGCAAGCGGACGGGGAAATCCGCACGACGGTCGCGGATGTGAAGTCGCAGACGGCCTCGGAAATCACGGAGCTGTCGAACAAGATCGATTTCGCCGTGGAGGATTCGCGCAAGGGCCTCGCGTCCGAAATCAAGCAGACGGCCGACAGCGTGCAGCAGGTCGTCGCCGACCTCGACAAAGCACCGGGGGAGTCGCGCTATTCGTCGATCACGCAGCTCGTCGATGGCCTGAATGCCCGCGTGGCGAAAGGCGATGTCATCAACCAGATCAACATGACGGAAAGCGGCACGACGATTGACGGCAGGTATCTGCACATCACGGGAACGACGAAGTTCGACGACAACATCATCACGGACAAGATGATCCAGGCGGGCGCGATCTCGGCTGACAAGCTCGCGGCGGGGTCGATTGATGCGAGCCGCGTGCGCGTCGATGAGCTGTCGGCGCTGTCGGCAAAGATCGGGCTGCTGCGGACGAAGGACGAGGGTGCTCGCGTCGAGATTTCCGACAATCTCATCAAGGTCTACGACGAGAACAATATTTTGCGCGTGAAGCTGGGGGTGTGGTGATGAATTGTGGTTTGTTGGTAAAGAATCCGTTCGGCGTCCAGACGGTGCTCGACCGCACGCGGCCGTTCAAATTCCTCGGCCGGTTCACGACGCGGGCCGATGCGGGGAGCGGGCATATCACGGATGACCGCATCGTCGGCAAGGACATCGCTGTGATCCCGATGAAGAACAAGCTCGTGTCAGCGGGGTCGAACAGTATGTACCGCTTCCCGTCGAGCCTCGCGATTGCGGGGAATCAGATTCAATGGACGTATTCCAAGCTGAAGCCGACGGCAGCGACGGCAGAGTTTCATGGCTTGGTCGATAACGTGGAAGGGACGGATGCACTTTATGAAACGACGTTCGTGTATGGGTATTTTTGATGGCAGATAAGACGGTGGACACCTATTTCGAGTCCGTGAACAACGACGGCATTTTCCAGTTCAGCGACAACACCCACCTGCTGCACATCGTGAAGCAGCAGACGGTCGTCGCCTGTGCCGATGACGGGCAGGTGTACGGCGTGGCGTTCCCCGATGGGGTCATCGGCGTGTCGTATGCGACGACGGACAGCACGCTCTACATCAGCCCGATCACGGAGTACAACGGCCGGCAGGTGCAATATGTCTCGTCTTCGACGGATCGGCCGATCAATATTTTCTACTGGTCGCAAGACTACTTCCCGCCGATGGAGCACGGCGCGGGCATCGAGCTACGGGATGCCAAGGGCAATATCGTCTTCAACAACACGGGCTTCCTCGGCAGCTTCAAGGACAGTTTCTATTCGTATGTCTCGACGACGCAGGGGACGATTGACGTGCCGGATGCGCCGCACAAGTATTTCAAGGGCCACAATCCCGCCTATGACGAGTATATGGATTGGCTGAAGGAGGGCTATCACATCTACGGCGAGCAGCCGCCGAAGGAGGTCGAGGGAACATCGTCGCACGTCACGACGCTGCCGGGGTTCGCGAATCTCTATCTCGCGCTGTCGGCGTATGTGTTCGGCGTGTATCAGGTGTTCTCGATCTCCGTGACGCACAGCGGCAAGAAGGGCAAGCATACGCACGTCCATCATGCGAACATCGGCTATCATTTCGGCAAGATGGACACACCAGACCTCGACCTGCACGGCAACCGCAAGACGATGATGGATGCCGTCTATGATGCGGGCATCGATACGCGGGGCGCGGAGTATTGGTCGTACAGCGGCTCGGACATCTTGAAATGGCTCGTCTATCCGAGGCGGCGCATCGTGTCGCGGGAAACGGTCGAGGATGCCATCTGGGGCAGGTTCAATCCCGAATACGGCTTTTACCCTGCGCGGGAGGTCGGTCTCTCGGACGAGACGCAGATCGATTGCTCGAACTCGTGGTATACGACGGTCAACCCGTCGTGCTCGATCATGTGTCCGCTGACGATCTGGCTGCCCGCGCTGATTGCGGACGTGGCAGAAAAGGACACCTGCTATACCTTTGGCTATGCGTTCCGTCGCACGGAGCACGGCAACGAGATCAAGATGGAGACGAAGATGTCGCAGCTCACGTTCACGACGCTCGCGGGCGCGGGCAGCCTCGAACAGCTCAACCGCATCGTCCTAAGCTACACGCGGGACGGCGTGAAGGAGCTGGATGACGGCGTGGAAGACCCCGATTATCAAGAAAAGTTCAATGCGTGGATCGACCGCGCCGAGGCGTGGCAAAGCGAGCCAGAGCATTCGGGCTATTACACGGGGGACGCGCATCATCGCGTCTGGCATGAGGGGCAGTCGTATGAGACGGTGGAAGCCCCGCCGAGCCGCTGGAAGAAAGAGCCGACGCGGGTACAGAAGGAATATGCGGCGTGCATGACGGACGGCGTGTCGTGCGACTTGTCGCTCGTCTATATCGTCGATACGTTTTGAGGTGAGAGTATGAGTGACGGATTTCAGTTTTTGGAGCAGCGCGACGCGGAGAACAACGTGACGAACAAGGGCATCGTCTCGAAGGATTCCATGCTGACGAGCGCGGCGAACGACGGCATCTACGATGTCATCGCGGAAGACCTGCGCGTGCTGAAGGGGCTGGTCGATGATTTCCAGCCCGATATATCGTCCGAGGATGTGGCGGCCATCAAGCGCATCTCGGAGCAGGTCAACAAATCGTATGTGGACGCGACGAAACTCCAATCGGCCGTGCGTGCGGATGCGCTGCGGGCGCAGGAGGCGGCCGATGACGCGAAGACGTACCGCGATGATGTGGTGCGCGTCGCGAATCTATCGGACGACAAGATGCAGGAAATGAAGACGCTGATCCAGACGATGAACGAGACGATCACAAACCTCGAAGTCGTGCTCGGCAAGAAGGATGTGCTGTCGCGGGGCGAGGTCGGGAGTGCGGTGACGTTCCACGGGGCGACGGACGGCTCGGCGAACGGCGCGATCCGCATCGACGACAAGGGGGAGTTCCATGTGTCGGGGCTGATCCACGGCTCGATCACGGGGAACATCCAGTATGCGGAGACGGCGGGCAAGCTGCGGAATCCGCCGAAGATCAACGGCGTCACGTTCGACGGCACGTCGGACATCGCGGTCGATGCTGGGTTGATGGAAAAGAAGAACCTGCCCGTGACGCTCGCGGCGAACCGCTGGAGCGGCGAGCGGACGTACACCATCGAAAATGCGCTGATTACGAAGGACACGGACATCCTCTTGATGCCGCAGGTCGGCACGTCGCAGACAGTGTTTTCCGTCATCACCGATGCGTGCATCACCTGTGCGGAGCAGAAGGATGGCTGCATCGTTTTGAAAGCTCTCGGCACGCCTCCGAACCAAGACGTGAACGTGAACCTGCTGCTGCTATGAGTTTCTTCAATGCGTTCGGGGTGTACGCGAGCGGCCACGAACAGAAGGTCTCGGATGCGATGCGGATGTATTTCACGAAGGAGCTGACGGATTATCGGATTCCAGAGGGCGTGACGGCGATCCGGCCGTACTGCTTTTATAACTTCTGGCCTCCCGTGCCGATGCGCGTCATTTTGCCGCAGACGCTCACATACATCGCGCCTCATGCGTTTGCCGAGTGCGCCGTCGAAGCGATCCGCATCCCCGGCAGCGTGAAGGAGATTTCCGCGTATGCGTTCGCGGGGTCGGCCATCAAGGAGTGCATTTTCGACGAGGGCATCGAGGTCATCGGCGAGGGCGCGTTCCAAGACGGGCCGCGCTTGACGCGGCTCATTTTGCCCGATTCGCTGAAAACGATTGGCGCGGCGGCGTTCGCCGGCATGGACACGGACGAGGGCGCGATTGTCGAGATCGGCGAGGGCATCGAAACGATTGGCAAGGATGCGTTTGACTGCAAGGTGCGGTCGCTCGTCATCCATCGGCAGTACGGCGCGTTCGCCGATGGCTCGTATGGCTATTTTGACGCGAAAGGCGATTGGCATGATGCCGTCTGGTATGGCGGGCGCACGGAGAATCCGAATGCGATATGGGATGGTGTTGCGTAATGTTTTGGAATACGGCGTGGGTGAACACGCATCCGACACAGCCGCTCGATGCGGACGTGCTGTCGGGGGAGGCCGCGTATCTGCAAGTGCCGCTGAATGAGGAGTACAGCGGGACGGGCGAATATGCCATCGTGAATTTCCCGAATCTCGAAGAAGTCTTTTTCCCAGCGGCGACGGCGACGATTGATCCAAAGACGTTCAAAGATTGCCCGAAGCTGAAGCGCATCGTCGTGGCGAAGAAGTCGGGCAGCATCAAGGGTGCGCCGTGGGGTGCGCCCGCAGATTGCGAGGTCGTGTTCGACGTGAACGCGAAGCCGCGAGGCACGACGTTCGTGCCGTCGTATGTGGTCGTGCCGCAGACGACGAGCACGCCAGAGCCGGCGAACTATCATCGAGCGATGCTCGAACTCATCGAGGACATCCGAGCGTATGTCACGAAGCGGAATTATCCGAGCTTCACGATCATCAACAACGGCGGCGTCGGCATCTTCGAGCCGGATGCGGCGCACGACTGGACGCTCGACGATACGCGGCGCATGGGCGCGGCCGTCGATGCCGTGACGGTCGAGGATGTGAACTACGGCGCGGACATCGACTGGAATGCAGCGGACAACCGCGAGACGCCACAGATGTACCGCGATGAATTTTACCGCCTCATGCACATCGCGGAGGGGGTCGGCGTGCGGTCGCTCGTCATCGATTACTGCTGGGATGCGGAGAAGATACAACATTCGTTCGAGGTGTCGAAAGCGAACGGCTTCGGCGATTGCGTCTGCACGGATCGCGAGCTGTCGTCGCTGCCGACGTATGCGTTCCCGCATAACATCAACGATTGCTACCGCATCCAAGACATCGAGAATTTCATGGTGCTCTTGAATCCGAATCCCGACGTGAATCCGCCGTTTGCGAGCAAGGAGGACTACATCGAGAAGTTGCAGGACACATGGTATGACTGCTTGATCCTCGATCTCGAATACAACGGCGAAGTGCTCGGCCGCGAGGATGTGGAGCGGCTGCGCTGGAAGCCGAACGGGGCGCGGCGCATGGTCTGCTGCTATATGTCGCTCGGCGAGGCGGAGGTCTATCGGCCGTACTGGGATGACCGCTGGTCGAACTACAAGCACGATGCGGAAGACCCCGAATCGCCGAACCACATGGACTGGAAGAAAGCGGTGTCGTATTGCGACTGGATCGCCGAGCCGAATCCTGAATGGTCGGGGGATTTCAAGGTGAAGTATTGGACGGACGAGTGGAAGCGGGTGCTTTTTGGGACGGATGATTCGTATCTCGATCTCATCCTGCGGGCGAATTTCGATGGCGTGTTCCTCGATGTCATCGATGCGTATGAGTATTTCGAGGAGAAGCAGAAGGAGGATTGATGCGGATGCTGAATGCGGGCTTTCAGTATTTGGAGCAGCGCGACAAGGAAGGCCTGATCGCGAAGAACGGCGTCGTGTCGAAGGATTCGCCGTTCACGACGGGCGACAACAACGGTCTCTATGATGTCATCGCGGAAGATTTACGCTGGCTGTACGACAATCGCACGGCCGAGGGTGGCACGGGGCAGGTCGGGCCGGCGGGCAAGGACGGCGCGTCGGCGTATGAGATCGCGAAAGCGCATGGTTTCACTGGGACGGAATACGAGTGGCTGCGCTCGCTGCATGGCGCGAAAGGCGATGTCGGCAGCGCGGGCGTGGACGGCAAGGATGGCAAGGACGGCGCAAGCGCGTATGAGGTCGCCGTGAAGAACGGCTTTGCCGGGACGGAAGCGGACTGGCTCGCGTCGATGAAGGGCGCGGCGGGCAAGTCGAACTATGAGATCGCCGTCGCGAACGGCTACAAGGGAACGGAAGCGGATTGGCTGAAGGAGATCAAGGGCGCGGACGGTGCGCCCGGCACGAACGGTGTGGACGGCAAGGATGGCAAGGACGGAAAAGACGGGCTGTCGGCCTACGAGCTCGCCGTGAAGCACGGCTATGCGTCGTCGGAGGCGACGTGGCTCGCGTCGCTCCAAGGGAAGGACGGCGCGAACGGAAAGGACGGAAAGGATGGCTCGGACGGGCGCGGCGCGACGGTGAAGATCGGCACGATCACGGTCGGCGACAAGTTCGATGTGAAGAACAGCGGCTCGGCGAATGCGTCGGTCTGGGATTTTGAAGTGCCGTCGTTCGAGAATATCACGCGGGGCGAGAACGGGTACTCGGCGTATGACATCGCGAAGCAGCACGGATTCACGGGCGATGAGGTCGCGTGGCTGTCGTCGCTCGTCGGGCCGCAGGGCAAGTCGGCATATGAGACGGCGGTCGAAAACGGTTACAAAGGCACGGTCGAAGCGTGGCTGAAATCGCTGCGCGGCTACGACGGCACGTCGGCCCGCATCACGATTGGCGAGGCGAAGGTCGGCGACCAGCTTGCGCTGACGAATACGGGAACGGAACTCGATGCGGTGCTCAATTTCACGTTCCCGCAGGACTGGGGCAACGGCGGCGTGCCGGGGAAGGACGGCCGCAATGCGTATGAGGTCGCGCAGGACAACGGGTTCACGGGGACGGTGACGGATTGGCTCGCATCGCTCCGTGGCACGGATGGCAAGGACGGGAAGGACGGCGCGGACGGCAAGAGCGCGTATGAGATCGCAGTCGCGAATGGCTACAGCGGCACGGCATCGTCGTGGCTCGCGTCGCTCAAAGGCAAGAACGGCCTCGATGGCAAGGACGGCGAGGACGGGCGCAGCGCGTACGAACTTGCGTCGATTGCGGGCTACACGAAGACGGAAGCGGAGTGGCTGGAGTCGCTGCATGGCAAGGATGCGTACCGCTATGCGGTCGAGAAGGGATTCGTCGGGACGGAAGATGAATGGCTCGACTCGATGCGCGGCACGTCGGCGTACCAGACGGCCGTCGCAAACGGATTCCAAGGAACGGAGAAAGCGTGGATCGCGTCGCTGCATGGCGCGGCGGGCAAGGATGGCAAGGACGGCGCGGCGGCGACGGTGCGGGTCGGAACGGTGAAGACGGGCGATGCGCCAAGCGTCGTGAACGTCGGAACGGAGAAGGATGCCGTGCTGGATTTTACCCTGCCCGCTGGAGGCGGTGCGGATGGCGGCGGCACAGGGGAGCCGGGCGCGGATGGCAAGTCGGCGTTCGAGATCGCGGTCGCGCATGGATATACGGGGTCGGAAACGTCGTGGCTGGAATCGCTGAAAGGCGCGGACGGCGCGGCGGGGAAGTCGGCGTATGAGGTCGCGGTCGCGGACGGTTTCAGCGGCACGGAAGCAGAATGGCTCGCGTCGCTCCAAGGCGCGGACGGGCGCAGCGCGTATGACGTGGCGCTCGCGAACGGCTACAAGGGCGACGAAGCGTCGTGGCTCGCGTCTCTGCGCGGGCGCAATGGCGCGGTGGGCGCGACGGGACGGTCGGCGTATGAGTCGGCGGTCGCAAATGGTTTCGTGGGGACGGAAGCGGAATGGCTGGCATCGCTGAAAGGCGAGAAGGGCGATGCGTCTGGGTCGGTGACGAAGAACGTGATCGAACTCTCGATCCCTGCCGCGTCGTGGAAGAACAAGGAGTTTTCGTTCACGAACAGCCTCATCGAAGCGGATTCCGTGGTGTTCCTCGGACTGCCGACGGACACGGAGGTCGAGGTCTTCAAGGCCGTGGCGCAGGCGTGCATTTCCTGTGTCTGGCAGGAGGGTGGCTACATGACATTGCGTGCCATGCAGACCGTCCCAACCATCGATGTCAAGCTGGAACTGGTGGTGATGTGATGCTCATCAACACGATTCCTTTTGACTTCCAAACGAGGAGCGTCATCGAGACGGGCAGCAATGAGCTGTCGGGGACGGTCGCGAAGCTCATTTATCATGCGGACGATTTTTCTCTCGTGGAGATTCCCGCAGGGGTGAAGCGGCTGCGCGGGTATATTTTCAACGATGTCTGGCCGACGACGCCGCTCACGATTACCGTCCCCGAAGGGGTGACGCAGGTGGACAGCAAGGCGTTCTGCAACTGCGCCATCGGGACGGTGACGTTCCCCTCGACGGTCACGGCGCTGCCGGCGGATTGCTTTGCGGACAGCTCGCCTGAAAAGATCGTCATCCATCGGCCGGCGGGGAGCATCGCGGGCTATCCGTGGGGCGCGGATAACGAGCCGGAGATCGAGTGGAAGGGGTGAGGCTGTGGTCTTTTTGAACTACATCAAGGATTGCCATGACGCGAGCACGGATGCGGGCGAGGTGGCGACGGCGAACCGGCCGGACATCGGATTCTACGAGGGCAGCGCGACGTATCTCGCGATCCCGGCATCGGAAGATTTCGATACCATCGAGGACTATACGTTCACGGGCTGCACGGCGCTGGAGGATGTGTATATCCCCGCGAATGTGACGAGCATCGGGGCAAAGGCTTTTTCTGGCTGCACGGCGCTGAAGACGATCACGATCTGCCGCGCCAAGGCCACGTCGTCGATGACGAAGAAGAAGCCGTTTGGTGCGCCGGCGACGTGCCAGATCATTTTCGACAAGACGGCGAAGCCGAAGACGCAGACATCGTAGCGGTAGCGCAGGAGGTGAGGCTTTGGAGAAAATCACATACGCACAGGTCATCATGACGTTCGTGTCGGCCATCGCGACGGCGGTCATCGCGTGGCTCGGCCGAAAGCTGGAACGGAAGGAGCGTGCTCGCGATGCGAAGGAGGCGGAGCAGCGGGCGTTGCAGGAGGCCATGAAGGAAGGGATGCAGGCGGTCTTGCGCGACCGCATGATCCAGATGGCTTCGTACTGCATCGAGCAGGGGCATACGCAGGTGTACATGGTGGAGAACATGACGCATATGTTTTCCGCGTATCGGGAGCTCGGCGGCAACGGCGCAGTCAAGTATATCTACGAGCAGTTTTTGTCGCTGCCGGTGCTGCAAGAGAAAGGGGAGGATGCGAGTGAAGCTCACGACTGATGTGATCGTCGGGGCAGGGCTGGTCGTGGCGCTGCTGCTGTCGATTGTGTTCGGCGGGTCGTCGGAGTTGCAGACGAATCTGTCGGCGGGGCTGGTTGGTTATCTCGGCAGGTCGGTGTCCGATCATGCCGCAGCGAGAAAGGATGATGTGGAATGAAGGGTTTTGATGTCAGCGAGAACAACGGGTATGTCGATTTCGCGCAAGCGAAAGCCGAGGGGTACGATTTCGTGATCGTGCGCTGCTCGTATGGGCAGACGGGGCGCGACGAGATGTTCCTCGATAATGTGACGCGGGCGCACGAGGCGGGGCTGCTCGTCGGCGCGTACCACTACGACTATTCGGTCGATGAGGAGGATGCGCTGCGGAACGCGCAGAACTGCCGCGCCGCGATTGACGAGGCGGGGGTGCTGCTGGAACTGCCCGTGTGGTACGACATGGAAGATGCGGACGGCTGGAAAGCAAGGCATGGCTTCGATGCGGCGAACGCGACGGCGATGTGCAAGGTGTTCCTTGGCAATATCGGGCTGAACTGCGGCGTGTACGCGAGCGAGTCGTGGCTGAATGAGGTCATCGACTGGCGTGCGCTGGGGTGCTCGGTGTGGAATGCGAGCTGGTACAGCGCGCCGCAAGATCCGAATCCCGATGACGATGTGGACGGCATCAAGGGGTATATGTGGCAGTATACGGATCGCGCTTGGATCGCGGGGAAGGAGATGGATGCGGACTACATCTATGAGGCGTGAGATAGAGAAATCCCGCAGGCACTTGGTGTCTGCGGGATTTTTTTTGTTATACTCAATCAATGATTTAGAGATTTTATATACATCATATATGTAGTAACACTCAATGAAAAAGAAAAGAAGGCAAGAAAAACCACCATCACGACGGTAGCAATTCCGTCCTTCTCACTGAACTCGATATAGCAGCGATATAAAAATAAGCAAATGAATACAAGATATATGAACAAGAATAAAAATGATATGGGTTTTGCCGCAGAAAATATAGTCAAAATAAGTGCAGGTATCGTAACATATCTCGTATTCTCATACAGAAACCACAGCCCAGAGCGATGGGGGTTACTCCGATTCCATTTCTTTATCGTGTCACTACATTCATATAGAATTATAAGAGGTAGCATCAATAAAAAAATGCCTAGTAAGACATTTCCACCCCACCAAATAACCATAATATAACCGCCTTTCTCGCCGCAGGCAGGAGATTCATCTTTTGATTTTTATTCTTATTTCGACAGAAAACATATTATACCTGCAATTTATCTTAGAAAAGTCAAAAATTCTTTCGTGGAACACTTGACTCCTTTATGGAACATATGCTAAGATACAAGTGTTCCATAAAAGATTCAATTTGTTTCATAGGAGGAACGCATGAAGTATATTCGTTTTACGATTCTCACGAAGGATCAGCATCTGTATGAGTATGCGCGGGCGTATCGGAATGGGGCGAAGATGCCGCCTTGTCCTTATCATTGGAACATCATCAATGACAAGACGCTCGATCATATCTCGTCGGAGTTCTGCACCTATGCGGAGAAGTATCGCATCGCTCGGCGGGGCGATCAGAGGATGCTGCGGGACATCATTGACCGGCTGGAGCTGGTGAATGGGTGCGCGTGAAAAACGAACGTCTCAAACGCGCTGTGACGGGCGCACAGGTACACCTGTATAACGTTATACCTGTATACCTGTGTAATGGTGTGCGCGGGATTTCTGCGCGTTTGTCGAGGTTTTGTGATGAAAAACAAACGAAAGGGTGATGGAATGATGTCTCTTTACGAAATTGGACGGGAATTGACGGCGATTCAGGAGCGGGAGCATTTGTCGGTCGAGGAAATTTTCTCGTGCGTGCCGCCGGAGTATGGGATGGACGGGAACAAACTGTTTCGCTTCCTCGCGGCATGGAACAGTCTGGGGTATTATCCCGAAGGGCTTGTGCTTTGAGCGGGGCACAGGGCATGAGGTTCGTCTCGCTGCATAACCACAGCCATTTTTCTTTGCTCGATGGGTATCAGACGATCCCCGAAATGGTGGCGCGGGCGAAGGAGCTGGGCGCGTCGGCGCTCGCGATCACGGATCATGGCACGATGCGCGGCGTGGTGGAGTTTTATCGCGAATGCGTAGCGCAGGGGATCAAGCCGATCATCGGGTGCGAGTTTTATTTTTGCCCGGACGTGACGGTGCGCGACCGTGGGCTGACGCATCATCTCGTGCTGCTCGCGATGAATGACGAGGGGTATCGGAATCTGAAGGAGCTCGATACGCTCGCGTATGACGAGGCGCATTTCTTTTACAAGCCGCGCATCGATGCGGCCGACCTGCGCGAGCATAGCGCGGGGGTCGTGTGCCTGTCGGCGTGCATGGCGAGCATCGTGAATACGGAGGCGGGCGAGGAATGGTTTCAGACGTTCCGCGAGATTTTCGGCGAGCGGTTTTTCGCGGAAATCCAGCCGCTGAACCTCGACGCGCAGCAGGCGTATAACGCGAAGGTGATCGCGCTGGCGCGGCGGTATGATGTGCCGCTCGTCGTGACGACGGACGCGCATTTTGCCCGGCCGGAGGATGAGCCGTATCACTATCTCTGGCTGCAAATCCACGGCAACGGCTACCATGATGACGAGAATTATCAATGGAGCGAGGAGGAGCTGCGCGGGACGGCGTGGATTCCGGACGATGTGAAGGAGGAGTGCATCGAGAACACGGCGCGGATCGCAGCGATGTGCAATGTCGAGATCGCATTCGGCGGGATGCATTATCCGACGTACACCGACCGCGATCCTGCGGAGGTGGTGCGGGACATCTGCCGCAAGAATTGGAGGTCGAAAGTGCCTCGCGGGAAGTACAAGGAATATGCGGAGCGGTTTGAGCGGGAGATGGTCGATCTCCAGAAGACGAATTATCTGAACTACTTGCTCATCATTTGGGATTTGGTGAACTGGTGCAATGAGAACCATATCCCTGTCGGCGAGGGGCGCGGGTCGGCGGCGGGCTGCCTCGTCGGGTACTTGATGGGCTTTCACAAGGTGGACAGCATCCAGTTCGGCACGGAGTTTTTCCGCTTTTGCAATCCGTATCGCCAATCGCCGGCGGACATCGATACGGATGTCTCGACACGGGAGCGCGGGCGCATCATCGACTACATCAAGGAGCGGTACGGCACGGTGTACAAGGTGACGACGTACGGCTACACGCAGAATCCCGACAAGCCGGATGTGGGGAAACAGGCGGTGCTGCGGGCCGCACAGGCGCTCGAAAAGGAGGAGCTGCTGGCGCTGACGGAGGCTCAACAAGCGGAGGTGAAGCGGCGCAAGGCGGCGAAACAGGCGACGGGGCTGCGCTGGACGCATGAGCGTGTGCTGGCGGTGACGCGGCAGCTCACGGATTCGCTCGAACAGATTTTGACCGTGCCGTCGGAGTTCACGGAGGCGGAGCGGGCGCGGCTCTATGATGTGGCGCAACATTTCGCGGGGAGGCTCGACAAGGTGGGCGTCCATGCGTCGGCGATCCTCGTGACGCCAGATGCGGTGGAGCAGTATTGCCCCATCGAGGGCTGCACGTCCACGAATACGTCCACGGGCAAGCGCGAGTATATCCGCGTGGCGGCTTTTGAATATCATACGCTGGAGGACATGGGGCTGCTGAAGCTGGATATTCTGGGGCTTCGCACGCTCGACATCATCGAGGATTGCTTGCGGATGATCGACGCGCCGCTGTCGCTCGAATCGATCCCGATGGATGACGCGGCGACGTATCGGATGTACGCGGAGGGCAACACGGTCGGCGTGTTCCAGATGGAGAGTCCGGGGATGCAGAAGATCGCGAAGGAGCTGCACGTCAGTTCGTTCGACGATCTCGCGGTGCTGGTCGCTTTGTATCGGCCGGGGCCGCTGGATTCGGGGATGCTCCAGCAGTACATCGACGCGAAGAACGGAAAGGGCAACGTGCATTATCCGTGCAAGGCGATGGAGGAGATCGCGGGCGATACGTTCGGCGTGCTGGTCTATCAGGAGCAGATCATGAAGATCGCGATGAAGATGGCGGGGTATGATCTCGGACAGGCGGACGCGCTGCGAAAGGTCATCGGGCGCAAGGAACTGACGAAGATCGATGCAGCGGTCGCGGAGTTCGTCGCGGCGTGCGAGCGGAACGGCTACCCGCATACGGTCGCGGTCGATGTGGCGATGCAGATCAAAGCGGCTGGGCGCTATGTTTTCAACAAGAGCCATGCGGTGTCGTATGCGAAGCTGTCGTACAAGACGGCGTATCTGAAGACGCATTTTCCCGTGCAGTATATGTGTGCGCTGCTGTCGTCCAGAAGCGATCAGAAGCGGCTGCTGCCGTACATCGAGGAGACGCGGCGCATGGGCATCGAGATTCTGCCGCCGGATTTGGATCATTGGAATGCGCCGTGGATCGTCGAAGGGAACGCGGTGCGCGTCGGGCTGTCGTACATCAAGGGCGTGGGCAATCTGCATTGCATCGCGCCGGTGGACTGGGAGACGATTGTCGCGTCGTACAATCGGCGCGTCGTAGAAGCACTCATCAAGTCGGGGGCGCTGGATTTCCTCGGAAAGTCTCGCGGCTGGATGCTGGCGAATCTGCAATCGACGAAGGATCGGCAGGAACGCAAGGCGCATTGCGAGGAGCGGATGCGCTACTACGAGGAACAGGCACGTGCGGCGCAGACGGAGAAGCAGCGGAAGCACGCGGAGGATATGTGCGGGAAGTGGGAGCAGAAGCTCGACGAGGTGCTGGTGGTCGAGAACGCGGAGCGGAAGTATGACAAGACGGCGGGCGAGATCGAGGTGTTGTCGTTTTCGTTTGCGGCGCTGCCAAAGGTGCTGGTCGGCGTGCCGAAGGAGATTCGCGAGTTCACGGACAAGAACGGCGGGCTGATGGCGCGGGTCACGTTCGACACGGCGTATGGAGAGATTGGAGGCGTGGTGTTTGCGAGTGCGTGGAAGAAGAAGCAGTATCATGACCGGGTGCGCGGATGGGTGCCGGGGATCGTCTTGGAGTACGGGAAGCGGTATGAGTTCGTGAGGAGCGGGAGCGGCGTGATCGTGGATGCGCGGGAGGCATAAGCAGGAAATTCGCCGTCCGTCGCGAATACCTCCGTAGAATGATTGATGATTCTTTGAGCACAGAGAAACGTTGCACATCTGGGGGGTAGGATTATGCTGGAAAACTTTGTGATATGGCTCATCATACTCATCATCGGCATCATCATAACAATTCCGATGGGAATATATTCGTTTCATCACAGGGGAATCATCGAGAGATGCTTTGCGGCTATTTTTGAAAAAGATGATTCAGAGGGGATTCAAAACGAAATTCTGAATCATGCTGGAATGTGGGTTTTCTTTTGGGTCGTGATAGGTATTTTGACAATCGTTACCGGCTCTTACCTCGATACCATTAGTGACCTCGTAATATTCTTCCTAGTCGCGGTCGGCTTTTTGGAGGCGGGGCCATTTGGAGCACTCGGCGGGCTCATCCTCGCGCTGATTTGCGATGGCTTCATCAATTATACTGGAAACTATGTCCCTGTTACCATTCTGGACTATATCGAAAAAAGCCCCATGATTCTATATCCTATGTTGTTTTGATAAAATCGACGTCCCCGTGGATTTCCCACGGGGACGTTCTTAGTTTTCTGACGAATCTTTCTGCGGATTGTCGCGGAGTGCGTAATATTTTTCCCGCCATTCGTCGCGCTGTTCTGTGGCTTTGTCGAGGGATGCTTGCATTTTGTCGATGCGCTCTTGGGCTTTTGTGGTGCATTGTTCGCGCTCGGCGAGGACGGCGGCATCGAGGCGGTTTTTCGCGGCTTGCTCGGCGTTTTCGGCGCGTTCTTTGAAGCGGTCGGTGAGTTCGGCGATCTGGTCTTTCGCGTGTTGCTTTTCGTCTTCGATCTGCTTGTTCAAGGCAGCGGCCTGTTTTTCGGCGCGTTCTTTTTCGTCGGCGAGCTGCTTGTTCAGCGCGTCGATCTGCGCTTGGAGGTCGGCGACTTGGCCTTGGAGGACTTCGTTGAATTTCTTCGTCTCGGCGATGGCTTCGGCATCTTTCGCGGCTTGCTTTTCGGCAGAAGTCTGGGTTGCGACAAGGGCGTTCTGCGCGTTCTTCAGTTCTTCGGCCTGCTTATAGGTAGATTTCAATCGATTTTTTGATAGTATTAAAACTTTCCCAATTTGCCGGACTATAACGAAACCCGTAAAATCGACATTCTGAAAAATCCTCGGGATAAGATCGCGTGGATTCCTTGAAATTCAGCAACTTTGCAATTCTCTTCTGTCAAAGATT
>Ga0256406_1003903_pt1 | contig 17790 bp, 14 predicted proteins | sample RumenRJG_03DNA_FD_185986 | JGI IMG/M metagenome (GOLD analysis project Ga0256406, IMG submission 185986) | Bovine rumen microbial communities from Lethbridge, Alberta, Canada - RJG_03 | ecosystem: Host-associated > Mammals > Digestive system > Stomach > Rumen | place: Canada: Alberta | collected...
TGATTAGTTCGATAATTGTTAAAATTATATAATTATATAACGCGTTTATTTTCAGAGATTTACAAACATTTGAATTAGACAGAAATCGATAGGATTTAACGCTTTGTTGTCCGAGTACCCCAACAAAGAAAGCCAATTACTCAGCAGAGTGGTTGGCTTTTCTTTTTTGCCTGCCTTGTAAAGCTTTGAGCCGGACAGCGTTCTACGCCTCCGGCTCAATGTTTCGTTATTCTGATGTCTTTTTCTTAAAGTATTACAGGTTGGCAAGTTCCACCACCTTGTCTACGGCAGCGCTCAGTCCGTCGGTGTTCTTTCCTCCGGCAGTAGCAAAGTGCGGCTGTCCGCCTCCTCCACCCTGTATAAGCTTTGCAGCCTCGCGCACCATCTGTCCGGCATTCAGTTTGTGCTCGCTTACCATGTCATCGCTCAGCATAACGCTCAGCAGCGGCTTGTCCAGGTGCTTCGTGCCGATGCAGCAGAGCAGGTTTTGCGGTATTTCCTGCCTTACTTTGAACACGAGGTCCTTAGCCGAAGCCGGATCGAGCGGCATCACTGCCGTAACAACCTTCACTCCGTTTATCTCGCGAGCCTTTTCTATGAGTTGCTGCTTCAGGCGTTCTACAGCCTGTCCCTTGAACTGTTCTATCTCTTTCTTCATTGTGTCGTGCTCCTCAACATATTTCTGCAATACGCCTTCCAGGTCTTTTGCATTGTTGAAAATCATTCTGACCATCTTCAGCTGGTCTTCTATGTTGTATAGCAGTTCCTCGCATTCTGTTCCCGTGCGTGCCTCTATTCTTCGTATGCCGGCAGCCACCGAGCTTTCACTTATAATCTTGAAGAATCCTATATTTCCTGTTCTCTGTGCGTGTATACCACCACACAGCTCGCACGACGGTCCGAATCGTACCACGCGCACTCGGTCGCCATACTTCTCGCCGAACAGTGCTATGGCACCCATCTTGCGTGCTTCCTCCATCGGCGTGTCCCTGTGTTCGTCTAAGGCGATGTTCTGGCGTATCATGTCGTTGACCAGGCGTTCCACCTGTCGCAGTTCCTCGTCGGTAGTTTTCTGGAAGTGCGAGAAGTCGAATCTCAGTTCTGTCGGCGTTACGAGCGAGCCCTTCTGCTCCACATGGTCGCCGAGCACCTGCTTCAGTGCATAGTCGAGCAAGTGTGTTGCCGTATGGTTTGCTGCCGAAGCCTCACGCTTGTCGGTGTCTACACAAGCCATAAACTCTGCTGTCGGGTCTTTCGGCAGTTGCTTCACTATGTGTATCGACTGTCCGTTCTCGCGTTTTGTGTCTACGATGTCTATCGTTTCAGCCTCGTTTACTATCACTCCGCTGTCGCCTACCTGTCCACCCATCTCGCCGTAGAACGGTGTATTGTCGAACACGAGCTCGTAGTATTCGTTTTTCTTCTGCGTTACCTTGCGGTATCTCAGTATGTGGCATACATATTCGGTGTAGTCGTAGCCAACGAACTGCTGTTCGCCCTCGCCCAGCACAGTCCAGTCTGAGTTTTCCACCTGCGCAGCGTTTCTCGCGCGTTCCTTCTGCTTCTGCATCTCGGCATCAAACTGCTTTTCGTCTACGGTCATTCCGTTTTCGCGGCAAATCAGCTCCGTCAGGTCGAGCGGGAAGCCGAACGTGTCGAACAGTCGGAATGCCTTTGTTCCGTCGAGCACGGTCTTTTTCTGCTGTCGCAGTTCGTCCATAGCCTCGTTGAGCATGCTTATACCCTTGTCGAGCGTGCGCAGGAACGAGTCTTCCTCTTCCTTTATCACTCGTCCGATGAGTTGCTGCTGTGCTTTCAGTTCGGGGTAAGCCTCGCCCATTTCGTGTACGAGCATCGGCACGAGTTTATATACAAACGCATCTCTCTGTTCGAGGAACGTATATGCGTATCTCACGGCGCGTCTGAGTATTCGTCGTATGACGTATCCCGCCTTGGCATTGCCAGGCAGCTGTCCGTCGGCTATCGAGAAAGCCACAGCCCTGAGGTGGTCGGCAACCACTCGCATAGCCACGTCTACGTCTTCCTTCTTTCCGTAAGTCATGCCCGTCAGTCGCTCTATCTCGTGTATGTATGGCTGGAAGACGTCGGTGTCGTAGTTCGACTGCTTTCCTTGCAGTGCGCGCACCAGTCGCTCAAATCCCATGCCTGTGTCGATGACGTTCATGGCAAGTTTCTCCAGTTGTCCGTCAGCCTTGCGGTTGAACTGCATGAAGACGAGGTTCCATATTTCTATCACCTGCGGGTCGTCCTTGTTTACGAGTTCCCTGCCGGGCACGCGCTTTTTCTCCTCATCCGAGCGCGAGTCGAGATGTATCTCCGAGCATGGTCCGCACGGTCCCGTGTCGCCCATTTCCCAGAAGTTGTCGTGCTTGTTTCCGTTTATGATATGGTCTTCCGGCACGTGCTTCTTCCAGTATTGTGCAGCCTCGTCGTCGCGTTCGAGTCCTTCCTCCTTGCTGCCTTCGAACACCGTAACGTATAGGTCGTCGGCATTCAGTTTCAGCACGTCTACGAGATACTCCCATGCCATGTCGATGGCACCTTCCTTGAAGTAGTCGCCGAAACTCCAGTTGCCGAGCATCTCAAACATAGTGTGGTGGTATGTGTCGTGTCCCACCTCCTCCAGGTCGTTGTGCTTACCGCTCACGCGCAGGCATTTCTGCGAGTCGGCACGTCGGCGTGGCTCCGGGTCTACGGTGCCGAGTATCACGTCCTTCCACTGGTTCATGCCGGCATTGGTGAACATCAGCGTCGGGTCATCTTTTATTACCATCGGAGCAGACGGCACTATGGCGTGCTGCTTCTGCTCAAAAAACTTCTTAAACGATTCTCTGATTTCGTTTGCTGTCATCATATCTGTATATAGTTTTCCTAATTACAACTTTTTTGCGGATGCAAAAATACAAAAAAAGGATGACATATTATAATAAATATGTGAAATATCTTTCTATGCCGGCTGAAATTCCGCACACAACGCGGGTTTACTCTTATCTTTACGATAACATATATTCCCGGACGTCATTAGTTTAAACAAAGCAACGCTACCGAGAGTTCCTTTTTAGTGTTTTTAATGCTTTTTTGGCTGGTGCACATCCTTGCTCTGCTGCTTTCCTAAACCATTTCAGTGCTTCGGTATAGTTCTGGGCAACGCCATCGCCATTGGCATACATCGCGCCCAAATTATTTTGTGCGCCGGCATGTCCTTGCTCTGCGGATTTCCTAAACCATTTTAGTGCTTCGGTAAAGTTTCTTTTTACGCCATCGCCATTGGCATACATCGCGCCCAAATTATTTTGTGCTTCTGCAAATCCTTGCTCTGCGGATTTCCTATACCATTTCGCTGCTTCGGTATAGCTCTGGGCAACGCCATCGCCCTTATAGTACATATAGCCCAAATTATTTTGTGCCGCTGCATTCCCTTGCTCTGCGGATTTCCTATACCATTTCAGTGCTTCGGTATAGTTCTGGGCAACACCATCGCCATTGGCATACATCGCGCCCAAATTATTTTGTGCGCCGGCATGTCCCTGATCTGCAGCTTTCCTGTACCATTTCTCTGCTTCGGTGTAGTTCTTGGCAACGCCTTTGCCATTAAAGTACATCAAGCCTAAATTATATTGTGCTTCTGCAAATCCTTGCTCTGCGGATTTCCTATACCATTTCTCTGCTTCGGTATAGTTCTGGGCAACGCCATAGCCATTGGCATACATCGCGCCCAAATTATATTGCGCTTCTGCAAATCCTTGCTCTGCAGATTTCCTAAACCATTTCAGCGCTTCGGTATAGTTCTGGGCAACGCCATAGCCGTTATAGTACATCAAACCTAAATTATATTGTGCTTCTGCGTTCCCTTGCTCTGCTGATTTCCTGTACCAATTAACGGCTTCGGTATAGCTCTGGGCAACACCATCGCCGTTATAGTACATTACACCTAAATTATATTGTGCTTCTGCAAATCCCTGCTCTGCGGATTTCCTGTACCATTTCGCTGCCTCGGTATAGTTCTGGGCAACACCATAGCCCTTATCGTACATATAGCCCAAATTATATTGTGCTTCTGCGTTCCCTTGCTCTGCTGCTTTCCCGTACCATTTCGCTGCTTCGCTATAGTTCTGTTCAAATCCTTCGCCATTGGCATACATCGCGCCCAAATTATATTGTGCCTTTGCATATCCCTGCTCTGCAGATTTCCTAAACCATTTTAGTGCTTCGGTATAGCTCTGGGCAACACCATAGCCCTTATCGTACATATAGCCCAAATTATTTTGTGCCGTTGCATTCCCTTGCTCTGCTGATTTCCTGTACCAATTAACGGCTTCGGTATAGCTCTGGGCAACGCCATTGCCATTTTGGTACATCCAGCCCAAATTATTTTGTGCTTCTGCATCTCCTTGCTCTGCGGATTTCCTGTACCAATTAACGGCTTCGGTATAGCTCTGGGCAACGCCATCGCCTTTTTCGTACATTACACCTAAATTATATTGTGCTTCTGCAATTCCTTGCTCTGCGGATTTCCTATACCATTTCGCTGCTTCGGTATAGTTCTGGGCAACGCCATTGCCGTTATGGTACATTACCCCTAAATTAAATTGTGCCTTTGCAAATCCCTGCTCTGCGGATTTCATGTACCATTTTAGTGCTTCGGTATAGCTCAGGGCAACACCATAGCCGTTATAGTACATTACACCTAAATTATATTGCGCTTCTACATGTCCTTTTTCTGCGGCTTTCATGAAGCACTTCAGTGCCTCTGTATAATTATTGCTTTCAATATAACTTTCGCCCAATTCAAACAATTTGTCAGCCTTTGTCTTTTTAGGTTTCTTTTCCGGCTTGGCGTCTGCATTAGGATTTGAGTTTGCACTGAGAGCATATACGCTCCTGCCTGCACTGCCGTCTGCGCAGCATTTCTTTGCTTCTGCTGATGACTGAACGGCAAAAGAAAGCGATGCCGTCAGTAATGCCGTACACAAGAAATTATGTTTTTTCATCTGAAATCGTATTAAAGTAATGTTTATCAGCTGTTATTACACTTATGTTTCCCGACAATGCCAAGACCCGTCGTTAGCTTGACGATTGCCAAATCAGCTGCAAAAGTAGCAATATACTGATAAAACGGCAAATAATCCGTTGTTATTTTTGCAGTGAGCATAGGAATAAGCCTTTCCGACAGACAGCAAACCTGACCCGTTTTTGCGCTGCCGGAGTAGAAAAAGACTAATCAATTTTCAGGTCGTTTACTGTTGCGTGAGTGCCCGCGAAACCCGTTTTTGAAATCAGAGGGGCAAAATACGCCCAAAATTCGTATGCAACTGTAATTATCTGGAAGTCAGTTTGTTAACGTAAAACATAAGGGTTTTGCGCTGGAAACATAATTGTTAAAATTGTCAAAGAGTATGTTTGAGATTGTCAAACAGTGTGTTTGAGAATGTCAGACATAGTGTTTGGGACTGTCAGACACAATGTTTTGCAGGGCAAAATACGCAAATAAACGCCTCAAACATGCTCTTTGACATTTTTAACAGTTGTGTCCGGTCTGGAAATTAACAGATTTTTGCAGTTTCAGAGGCTAATTTTTTCTATTTGGAGAGTTTTACTGTGTCAAAAATTTTCATATTTTTCGGGGTCGGAAGTGAGGGTGCGAGCAGTTTGGCACGGTTTTTGCTGTACCTACGCTAACGGGGACGATAACCTTAACGATTGCCGCGATATTGGCTACGATGATGAAAATAAAACAAAATTTATTTTGTATTGTCTCAACTAAATCGTAACTTTGTAGGCATAAACAACACACACTGAGAGTTATGTACGACAAAGAACGAGGGCTATATGTTGCCCACAGCCCGAAAGGCTCACTATCTATCATAGGCAAGATGGCTAACAGGCATGGTCTGATAGCCGGTGCCACAGGTACAGGCAAGACCGTTACGCTGCAGGTTCTTGCCGAAACATTCTGTCAGGCAGGCGTTCCGTGCTTCATGGCAGACATGAAGGGCGACCTCTCCGGCATATCGCAAGCCGGACAGATGAGCGGCTTCATAGAGAAGCGACTACCCGAATTCGGCATAGAGAATCCCGAGTTTCAAGCCTGTCCTGTAAGGTTTTTCGACGTCTTCGGCGAGCAGGGACACCCCATGCGCGCCACCATCAGCCAGATGGGACCGCAACTCATCTCGCGACTGCTCGGGCTGAACGAGACTCAGGACGGCGTGCTGAACATCGTCTTCCGCATAGCCGACGAGCGCGGACTGCTCATACTCGACATGAAAGACCTGCGCTCGATGCTCGACTACGTAGCCAAGAACGCCAAGCTCTACACATCGCAGTACGGCAACATCAGCACGGCATCGGTAGGAGCCATACAGCGCGCACTGCTGCAGCTTGAGGCTCAGGGCGCCGACAGGTTCTTCGGCGAGCCGTCGTTCGACATCTACGACCTCATGCAGACCGAACAGGGCAAGGGAATCATGAACGTGCTTGCCGCCGACAAGCTGATGATGCAGCCCAAACTCTACTCCACGTTCCTGCTGTGGCTGCTCAGCGAACTATACAGCACACTGCCCGAAGTGGGCGACATGGAACAGCCGAAACTGGTGTTCTTCTTCGACGAGGCACACATGCTGTTCGAAGGAACGTCGAAGGCACTGCTCGACAAGATAGAACAAGTGATAAGGCTGATACGCTCGAAGGGTGTCGGAATATATTTTATAACGCAAAGCCCCAACGACATACCAGTCAACATACTCGGACAACTGGGCAACCGCGTGCAGCACGCACTGAGAGCATACACACCGAAAGACCAGAAGGCAGTGAAGACGGCAGCCGAGACATTCCGCGCCAACCCCGACTTCAAGACCGACGAGGCAATAATGAATCTCGAAACGGGCGAGGCGCTCGTCAGCTTCCTCGACGAAAAAGGCGCACCGCAGATAGTGGAACGCGCAAAGATACTGTTCCCGCTGTCGCAGATAGGCGCCATAACCGAACAGCAGCGCAGCGACATAGTGCGCCAGAGCCGCATCTACGGCAAATACGACAACACCGTTGACCGCGAGAGCGCATACGAAATGCTGATGAAAATGAATCAGACTGCAGCCGAAGCCGAAAACACCCAGACGCAAACCGACAGCAGCGACAAAGCCGACAACAAGCCGACAACAAAGAAAAAAGGACTGATAGGCAAGGTGCTGAAAGCCATCACCACAGCCATAACGTCGACACTGGCGGCACTACTGGGCACATACGTCAGCAACGCCGTGCAGGGAAAGAAGACAAAATCGCGCACGTCGACAACAGGAAGGGTAGTGAAAAACGCCACAAGCGCCGCAACACGAACAATAACAAAAGAACTGACGAGAGACATTCTCGGAAACCTGATAAAATAAATAGACTATGGCACTCAACACCAACAAGAACTATAAACTCTACTACTCCATAAAGGAAGTGGCAGAAATGATTGGCGTCAACGAAAGCCTGCTGCGCTACTGGGAAAAGGAATTTCCACAACTGAAACCCAAGACAGGAGCAAACAGGGTAAGACAATACACCGACAAGGACATAGAAGAAATAAAGGTCATCTACAACCTCGTCAAGGTGCGCGGATTCAAGATAGCAGCAGCAAAGAAGATGATGCATGCCAACAGGACTGGAGTAGACAAGAGCGCCGACGTGCTGGAGACTCTCATCAGCGTGAAGGAACAGCTGACGGCACTGAAAAACCAACTAAATCAAATAGTGTAAGATGCAGAAATATGCCGACTATATAGAACAGATAGAAATCGACTCGCTCTGGTCGGGACGACGACAAGTGAAATGGAACCTCGACAAGCAGGTGAACATACTCAGCGGCGTAAACGGCGAAGGCAAGAGCACCATCATCAACAAGGTGGTGAAAGGACTGTCGCAGGGAGGCGAATTTCCGTCGCACATGCTGAAAGGAGTAAGGCTGAAAGTCTATCCGGCTGACGCAAAATGGATAAGATACGACGTCATACGCTCGTTCGACAGACCACTCATCAACGTCGAGGCAGTGGCAAAGATGGACATAAGCCTTGCCACCGAACTCGACTGGCAACTGTTTCAGCTGCAGCGCAAATATCTCGACTACCAGGTAAACATAGGCAACCGCATCATAGAGGTACTGCAAAGCGGAAAGCCAGATGCCGCAGAAGAAGCACAGAAGATAAGCATGCCGAAGAAAAGGTTTCACGACATAATAGACGAACTCTTCTCGTCGACAGGCAAGAAGATAGTCAGAAGCGAAAACGAGATACGATTCTCGCAGATAGGCGAGACTCTCGTCCCCTATCAGTTGTCGAGCGGAGAGAAACAAATGCTCGCCATACTGCTGACAGTGCTCGTGGAAGACAACAAGCCATACGTCTTGTTCATGGACGAACCGGAAGTGAGCCTGCACATAGAATGGCAGAAACAGCTCATAGACCTCATACTCGAACTGAACCCAAACGTACAGATAATACTGACAACACACTCGCCTGCCGTCATAATGAACGGATGGATAGACAGCGTAACGGAAGTTGCAGACATAGTGAAAGACTAAGAAAAAACACAGGAACATGCCTAAACGGCTGAGCGACAACTTGACATCGACCTACATTGAAGCAGCAAACAAGTTGACTACAAAGCAAGGAAGACAACGCATCGTAGCTTACGTTGAAAGCTACGACGACGTGTTCTTCTGGCGAAACATACTCAGCAGATACGAGAACGACAAGATATATTTTGAAGTAATGCTGCCATCGAAGAAGAAACTGTCGAGAGGCAAGAAGTCGGCAATGATGGCTGCCGTAGGCAACAGGACAGGCAAGAACATGATAGCATGCGTGGATGCCGACTACGACTACCTGCTGCAAGGCGCCACAGAGATGTCGCGCGACATACTGACAAACCCATACATCATACACACCTATGCCTATGCCATAGAGAACTACCAGTGCTATGCACCGTCGCTGCACGACGTTTGCGTCATGGTTACACTCAACGACCATGCCACATTCGACTTTGAAAAGTTCATGACCGACTACTCGCGCATTATCTTCCCACTGTTTGTGTGGAACATCTGGCACTACCGCAAAGGTGGTTTCAACGACTTCACGATAACGGACTTCAACAACGTGGTAACGGTGGGGCGCTTCAACCCTGCCGACAGCGAGAAGGCGCTCGACAAGCTGAAGCATAAGGTGAGAATGAAGATAAGCCAGCTGATAAAGAAAAACCCGGACGCAAAGGAAAGCTACCTCAGCCTGAAGAAAGAAATACAGGAACTCGGCATCACACCCGAGACAACTTACCTTTACATACAGGGGCACCACCTGTTCGACTCATTGGTAACGCCACTGATGATACGCATCTGCGACATGCTGCACCGCGAGCGCGAAAACGAAATAGCCAATTCCTCAATACACTTAACGCAGAAGTCGAACGAGCTGAAAGCATACAACCACAGCACGGCTGACGTAGTGATGATGCTGAGAAGAAACACGCAGTTCAAAGACGCACCACCTTTCGGAATGATAGAAAAAGACATTGAGAGAATACTAAACAATACATAACAAAAAGATGTCGCCCACATTTTCATCTTACAAAAAATGCAGGCGACATTCTTTTTTTACTGTAACCAGACTTTCTATGTCTTTATTTCTTTACCATTGTTATAGTGTTAGTACGATTGAACACATTAGACTTCTTAAGCGGTTCCAACGTCTTATCTACTACAGGTTTTGCCGGTATGCTTAAAGTAGCCCTGTCTATAATTTTATCAGTATCCGTCGTGTAATTCATTGTCAGCTTATTACCACCCTCAACCGTAAAATCTGCATCAACCGTAATCTTCTTCAAATCATCGCTAATCGTAATCTTCAAAGTTCCACCAGTAACCAATCCTTTAACGCGCGTTTCCGCACCCTTTTCACCATACAACGCATAATAAGTACCGATTGGGACAGTCATTCCATACCATTGATACATTTCACCAAGCATATAGTTACCTGGTGCCCATGGGCCAACAGATGCTGAAGTAGGAGTATATTCGCCCGCAAGCTTTGAAACATCCATTGTTGCACCTTCTTCCGTAAGCAGTGAGATATTTACCAGTTCACCTGCGCCAACGATGAAACCGTCTTTATCAAGTTCACAGTTATAGAACGTCAGGTCGTATGAACCATACGAACCTTCAACATTGCTGTATCCGCCAGACAATCCTACGGGCTGCATCTGCACATCTTCAGTCAGACAAATATAAGATGCCGGATCCTGATTCTCAATAGGCATAGGTCCATTATATGAAACCATAACGCTCTTTGGCACTTCAATATTCATATTTGATTCCGCAAAAGAAGCTTTCAAGACTGCATTGGCTGTGCCGTCGCCCTCATACGATAGGTTTAAAGAGCCAGAACCTTCTTCCAAGCCTAATATATAGCCCTCTAACTCTCCGCTTTCACTGCGTCCCGTAGAATAGAGTACTCCGCTGTAATTATTTTCAACTTGGATATGACCTTCTGTATTTCCTCCACCCAGAACATATCTGCCAGCCTTTACAAAAGCATTGTTGCTATCTGGAGATTTGACTGCAAAAACATTGAGCCTCAACACACGCTGTCCTACTTCCGTAGGCAAACCTTCGTCGCTTATAGGCTTATCGCTGAAGTGCAGCAAGTAATTTGTGCCTCCATAGTAGATATGCTTTATATAAGTTGCATTCATAACCTCATCGAATGTCATCGTTTCACCTATGGTTATGCTGTCGATGTCATTGTAGTTCATTTCTACAATGTTACCAGACTTCATATGTATGAATGTTGAGCGCTCCTGTGCCATTATAACGGTTGAAACGCACATCAAAATAAATGATAAGATATACTTTTTCATGATTTCCTGTTTTTATTTATTTTCTGAATTTTGCTGTATGTTTTCCTACTTTAATTATGTATACACCCGCTGGAAGGCTGGAAATACTTATACTTTCACCACTCCATCGTTTCTGTGAGAGAAGTCTTTTCCCAGAAACATTATACAATTCCGCACTAACAGTACGCGTACTGTCCCAACCACGCACTGTGATTGAGTTTCCATCGCTTGACACAAAAAGAGAAATGTTTTCTCTCTGTGACGACATGGCGACACTCTCAATGGCATCGGTCTCAGACGGATTGAATACTATTTTTCTAATCTCCTCGAAAGCATAGACGGTTCCGTTTTCCGTTGTCTCGACAACACAGATGTCGCTTTCATTAAACTCTATGCGCCGGATGTCGGACACTGCATAGAGTTTTGACTTGCTCCCAGCATCAATGAGTATCTTATCCGCATCGTCTGCATAAAGTGGGCAAGCGATAAGGACTGCCAAAAGCAACATTGAAAAGTTCTTTAATTTGTCCATAATAATATCGTTTTATTAAAAAATGTGGTCAAATATAATAAAAAGTTTTTATATTTATCACACTTATATATTATTATTAATACTTTTAGATTATAATTAACACTTTTATTCTATACCCGACACAAATATTATATATTTCAGAAATAAATTTAAAGCATATTTGCAAGAGTCTGTAAAATTTGGATAATATGAAAGATTATTGTACATTTGCACGACAAATAGACGAAAATGCAAACAAGTGAGAATGTAATTATCATCGATGCCGACTATGCTGACAGTGTCGCTTTCGACCTTACGGTCAACTTTGAGCGCATGCTGGAACGTCGCATTGACAAAGCCGACTTGCCTCTGTGGCTCGACTGTGTGGCTCTTGACGGCGGCTTGCGCGAAGGAGAAAACAACGTGCAGGTGGTGCTGATACACGAGAAAGACAAGACTGCGATGGACAATTTCATGCCCGAGAAGTATGAAGAACTGACTGGAAAGGCATTTAAAGACCATATCGGCGAGTTCGCCATAACTGCCGTGCAGACTGAAGACATGGCGCCAAAGGGTCAGCTGCTGTGCGACGTAGTGAAGACTGCATGTGCTCTGGACAACGTGAAACGCATTGTCATTGTGCCAGACACTGAATACTACAACGACGTTAGAAATGCTCTCAGGCAGGCAGACGACGAAAAACGCATTACAGTGCTCGCCATGCAGCCTATGCCAGGTGGCAACTTCAAGCAGGAAATACTCGGATATTCGCTTATGCAGGCACTCGGCATTCGTTCCGACGAAATAAGAACAGACAACTAATACTTAGAGAATATGGCAAGAGAATACAGACTTGAGCGCGACCGACTGGACAATATCGAACAGCGAAAGAAGGACCAACAGTCAGATTTATTTTCCGAATATTGGTTTAAACAAAGAAAACAAACAAAACAAGAAACAATAATAGAAGAACAACGCAAAATGAACAGAGTATTGATGATTGGTGCAGGTGGCGTTGCCACCGTAGCAGCATTCAAGATTGCACAGAATGCTGACGTCTTTTCTGAGTTTATGATTGCCAGCCGCCGCAAGGAGAAATGCGACGACATAGTAAAGGCTATCCATGCCAAAGGCTATAAAATGGACATCAAGACGGCACAGGTGGATGCCGACGAGGTGGAACAACTGAAAACTCTTTTCAACGAATACAAACCAGACATCGTCATAAATCTTGCACTGCCTTATCAGGACCTGACGATAATGGAAGCGTGTCTGGCATGCGGATGCAATTATCTCGACACTGCCAATTATGAGCCAAAAGACGAAGCACATTTCGAGTATTCATGGCAGTGGGCATACAAGCAGCGGTTCGAGGAGGCTGGACTGACTGCCATTCTCGGATGCGGATTCGATCCAGGAGTGTCGGGCATATACACGGCTTACGCTGCCAAACATCATTTCGACGAGATAACACACCTCGACATCGTTGACTGCAACGCCGGAGACCATCACAAGGCTTTTGCAACTAACTTCAATCCAGAAATAAACATACGAGAGATTACGCAGAAAGGACTATATTACAAGGATGGACAGTGGATAGAAACTGAACCGCTGGAGATACACCAGCCGATTACTTATCCAAACATTGGTCCGCGCGAAAGCTATCTCATGCACCACGAGGAACTGGAATCGCTCGTGAAGAACTATCCTACCATCAAGCAGGCACGCTTCTGGATGACATTCGGCGAACAATACCTGAAACACCTCGACGTGATACAGAACATTGGCATGAGCCGCATAGACGAAATAGAATATGAGGCACCGCTCGCCGACGACCCTAACAAGACGGCTAAGGTGAAGATTGTTCCACTGCAATTCCTGAAAGCCGTGCTGCCAAACCCACAGGACTTGGGCGAGAACTACGAGGGAGAAACGTCGATAGGATGCCGCATAAAGGGATTGAAAGACGGAAAGGAGCACACATATTATATATATAACAACTGCTCTCATCAGGCTGCATACAAGGAAACTGGCATGCAGGGCGTAAGCTACACCACTGGCGTTCCGGCAATGATTGGCGCCATGATGTTCCTGAAGGGACTTTGGAAGAAGCCTGGAGTATGGAACGTTGAAGACTTCGACCCAGACCCATTCATGGAGCAACTGAACAAGCAGGGGCTGCCTTGGAACGAAGTGTTTGATGAAGACACAGAACTATAATATCATAAATCATAATGAAAAAGATTGTATTTATAATTGCAGCGCTCGCCTTAATGTCGATGACTCAAGGCGACAGCATCATCACACGAAACGGCAAGACGACTATAATAAACACTACCGCGCTTGTTGAAAACGTGGATGGATACAACGGTCCGACACCACTGAAAATACATATTGAGAACAATAGGATTGTAAAAATTGAGGCCTTGCACAACGGAGAAACGCCAAAGTTCTTCGCAAAGGTGAAGCAAAACCTGCTCAACAAGTGGAACGGCATGAGCGTAAACAAAGCCATGAAGGCAAAAGTTGACGGTGCAACCGGTGCCACTTACTCTTCAAATGCCGTGAAAGAGAATGTAAGGCGCGGCTTGGAGTATTACAAGAAAAACAAGAAATAGAGACGGCACCACTACTGGTGGCTGACAAAACTCTAATGAGCAATAATCTCGTCCGCAATGCTTGCTTATAGGCATTGCGGATTTTTTATGTGATACAAGCACACATTTTCCTCCCTGCAAAAAGTGTGCCAAAGTGAACAAAATATTTTTCCGGAGCGAAAAAGTATGAAAAATTTTGACAGGGCAAAATCGTTCAAATAGAATCGGAACAGGCTCTGAAAGTGTGAAAATATGTAAAAACCGGAACCAACTATAACTGTTAAAATTGTCAAAGAGTATCTTTGAGGCATCTATTTCGCCTGTTTTGCCATGCGAAACATAGTGTTATATCCTACCAAACACTATGTCTGACCTCCTCAAAGAGTGTGTTTGACAGTGTCAAACACACTCTTTGACAATTTTAACACTTGTGTTTTACGCGCAAATGGCTTACATTTACAGATAACAAACTGACTGTCAGGCAGTTGTAAACACATGCGAAATACTGGCGTATTTTGCCCCTCAGATTTCAGAAACGACTTTCGCGGGCATTCTCGCGACAGTAAACGGATGAAAAATGATTAAACTTTCCAAAGACTGACAGAGCCTGACGAAAGGAAAAAGAATCTGAAAATGCTATGACTGGAATTATTTTCCGCAATAGGATGATATATTCTGAAAAAGTTTGTATCTTTGCCATCACATTGTCGGAAACAATACGCTTCCGGCAGAAATGAACTAACAAAACTATAATTACTATGCAAGGAAATTTCAAGTATTCCAATCCCACCAAGCTATACTTTGGCGAGGATGCGCTCAACAGTCTCGTCGACGAACTGAGAAACTACGGACAGACGGTGATGCTCTGCTATGGCGGAGGCTCGATAAAGCGAAACGGCATCTACGACAGCATCGTGGAAATGCTGCACAAGGCTGGCAAGACCGTCGTTGAGGATGCAGGCGTCATGCCCAACCCTACCGTAGAGAAACTGTATGAGGGTGCCGCAATGGCGAAAAAAAACAATGTCGACCTGATACTTGCCGTAGGCGGAGGCTCAACGATAGACTATGCCAAAGGCGTGAGCGTGTCGGCATGGTGCGAGGAAGATGCCTGGCAGAAATACTATCTGCGACAGGAAGCGCCCACATGCAGGATTATTCCGGTGGGAACGGTGCTGACTATGGTGGGCACGGGAAGCGAGATGAACGGCGGAAGCGTGATAACCAACCATAAGGAGGGACTGAAAATTGGCAAGGTATTCGGCGAGGAAGTATTCCCGAAGTTTACCATTCTGAACCCGAAATTCACGTTCACGGTGCCGCAATACCAGATGGTGGCAGGATTTTTCGACATCATGTCGCACATCATGGAGCAATATTTTGCCGGCGACGGCGACTATACCACCGACTACATTGCCGAAGGACTGATGCGCTCGCTGATACACTCGTCGCGCAAGGCTGTAGCCAATCCGCACGACTACGAGGCACGCGCCAACATCATGTGGACAGCAACGTGGGCACTGAACACACTGCTGAAGTGCGGCAAGCCAGGCGACTGGGAGGTGCACATGATAGGTCAGGCTATAGGAGCACATACCGACGCTACGCACGGAATGACGCTCGCAGCCGTGTCTATACCATACTACAAGCACATTCTCGGCGACGGACTGCATAAGTTCGTGCGCTTTGCACAGAACGTATGGAACGTCAGCACCGACGGAAAGACCGACAGGCAGGTGGCTGAAGAAGGACTGTGCGCACTGGAGAAATGGATGAACGACATAGGAGTGGTTACCGACAGCACACAGCTGGGCGTATGCGAGCAGAACATTCCTGCCATTGCCGACAGCACGCTGCTGCTGACGGGAGGATACAGGACGCTCACACGCGACGAAGTAATCGACATACTGAAACAAAGCATGAAGTAGCACAAAAACAATAATAATAACCATAAAAACAAAAAAAATGAAAAAATTTTTATTGACACTGGCAGTCTTGGCTGCAAGCATCGCCGGTTTTGCACAGTCGGCTAACGACATCGTGAACGAAATGAAAAGCGAACAGGGCGTGGAAGTACAGGTAATGACAAAGATGATGCTGCAAATGCAGTTCGCACAGATACCCGACGAAAACGTCAAGGAACTCGGAAAGAAAATGAGCGGAATGACTGTCATGGTGTACGGAAAAGCATCCGACGAAGTGAAAAACAAATTCGCAGAAAAAGTCGAGGCACTCAACACCAACGGATATGAAACCGTTGAGGAGAAAGAAGAAATGGGCATAAAGGTGAAATCGCTCATAAAGAAAGACGGAGAACTGATAACCGAAGTGGTAAACATCATCGACGCACAGGGCGAAAAACTGTTTACAATCATCAACGGAAAGTTCACGATGGCTGACTTCGAACAACTGAAAAACAGCGGAATGTAATAGGCATGGAAAAGAAAGAGCAGCTCTGGAACAGCAACTACATAAAGGTGATGACGGCAAACTTCATGCTGTTTCTCGCATTCTACGTGCTGACACCACTGCTGCCAATATACCTGAGCCAAAATTTCAACGCAAGCAAAGACGTGATAGGACTCGTACTGTCGGGATATACTATCACGGCTTTGCTCTTCAGACCATTCAGCGGATACTTCGTAGACTCTTTCCCAAGAAAGAAAGTGCTGATGATATGCTTCGGAGCATTCGCAATATTCTTCGCAGGATACCTCGCAGCATCCACACTGCTCATATTCACAATAGTAAGAACACTGCACGGAGGACCCTTCGGAGCACTCACAGTGGCTAACTCGACAGTGGCTATAGACGTGCTGCCGTCGAGCAGAAGAACAGAAGGAATAGGATACTACGGACTGAGCAACAACCTGTCGATGGCAATAGGACCAACAATAGGAATATACATCTACAAACTATCTGACAGCTTCGAACTGCTCTTCTGGATAGCACTCGTAACGGCAATGACAGGATGGGCTGTCGACGCAACAGTCAGAGTGCCGCAAAAAGATATACAGAGAAACAAAAGCAAGCTATCGCTCGACAGATTTTTCCTGACAAGGGGATGGCTGCTCGGACTAAACATGGTGGCTTTCGGATTCTGCTTCGGAGTGCTCAGCAACTATCTCGCCATATACGGAAAAGAAGTGCTCGGCATAACGGGAAGAACAGGAACATACTTCATGCTGTGCTCAATAGGACTGATGCTCAGCAGACTGCAAGGAAGCAAGGCACTGAGACAAGGACTACTGACTCACAACGCTACGGAAGGAATGCTCATATCGCTCGTAGGATACACCATCTTCATAGCACTGCCGACAATATTCAGCGGAAACATGACCGCAACATGGATAGGATACTACGGCTCGGCAATACTCATCGGACTCGGAAACGGACACATGTGGCCAGCATTCCAGAACATGACGATAAACGTAGCACAAAACAACCAGCGCGGAACAGCTAACTCGACAATACTAATATCATGGGACATCGGAATGGGACTCGGCATACTGCTCGGAGGAATAATAGCCGAACACATGGGATACAACACAGCATTCTGGTCGGTGGCAATAGTAAACGCCATCGGAGTAGCAACATACCTGACGGCAACAAGACAATTCTTCCAGAAACGAAACCTCAACCCCAGCACACACTAAGAATAAACAGTAAGCGATGCTGTGCTGATGCCACAATACATTAAGGTTGACAAGCAGAAGAAACTGTTTGAAGGATGCAAGGTTGGGGACATCATCACATTCAATCCTAAGAAAGCATATCCTGACAACGATGCAG
>Ga0256406_1003906_pt1 | contig 17780 bp, 15 predicted proteins | sample RumenRJG_03DNA_FD_185986 | JGI IMG/M metagenome (GOLD analysis project Ga0256406, IMG submission 185986) | Bovine rumen microbial communities from Lethbridge, Alberta, Canada - RJG_03 | ecosystem: Host-associated > Mammals > Digestive system > Stomach > Rumen | place: Canada: Alberta | collected...
TCTATCTTTTCTTGTTCCATGACCGCAAAGGTAAGCAAAAAAAATAGTTTTAGCACGCTATCATATCAAGTTCTTTGGTTAGGCAGCGGCATCCGTCCGCCACGGACAATCCCCCTTGGGCCGACTTTTGGGATGTTTGGAGCCATCGTTTTGTAAATTACAGAAATCGTGAATGGATGCGAACAGGAGCATGTGGGAAATGTGAAATGTTTAAATATTGCGAAGGCAATGGTATGCACCTGCGAAATGATGATGGAAGTCTGATGTTTTGTCACTATAATATTTTAAAATAGCATGATTATGGATAAGGAAGAAAAGAAGAAAAACATAGTAATGGGTGTCTCTGCTGCAGTTGGGAGTACTGCGTCAAGTGCAGTGACGGAATCTATAATTAAAAATAGCACAGAAATGGGTGATGCTGAAGTCGTTGCAGTAGAATCACAGGATGTTACAGACATACCGACAGACGGACATCACGACGAATCGATTGTCACACCTTCATCAACGTCTGAAGAAAGTGTTGCCGTAATTGTTCCCCAGAGTGAAAATCCCCAATTAGAACCTTCTGATATAATTATTGAACCTGAGGAACCAGTTATATACGGTGGTCCTATGATTGATGATCCTCAAATCCGCAACCTATAGGGTTTAGTGGGATTTTGCTTGCAAAGCGACAAAATTCATTTTATTGTACATATTTCTTGCACAACAGAAATGTCGCAGACACAAAATCCCCTTACCCCATAAAGCGACTTGAGGTAATACGCTGGTTTAACCAGAAAAGCATGGTCTTTAACCAAAGTCTGTCTTGAACAGGTTGGCATAAGCATTGTTGTCTGAGTAAATATTCAATACATGCCTACGTGATGTCTTAATCCATTTCGCAGGAACAGAGATGAACTTGAAAACAAAGGTCTTGATTCTGCTGGTGGCACGCAATCCAAATTCATGGGTTTTCAATCTCTGCATAATAGCTTTGTAGAAGTTTCTGATGAGAGCTGTCATAAGCAGGAATACAGTATTCTGTGCCATGAACGATTTTGGCAATCGATTCCAGCCAAAGCCATTGTTCATGTCATCGAAGATGCGTTCCTTGCCACCACGAAGATTGTAGAATTCCACGATGTCTCTTGCACTCGACTTGTAATCGTTAGTCAGTATACATCTGTAGGTATATTCGCCTTCCCAAATGTCAAGGTCTCCATCTATTCGCCTTTGTCTCTGTATGACAAGACGATACGGTTTTCCTTTCCATTTCTCAACAAGGATGGAATTCAGCTCAAATTCAATACCGTTGATTTCAACAGTTTTCCATCCAGTCAAGGCAAACATGGAATCGTAGAAGGAAGAGCATCTGTTGGCACGAATATAAAAATGCCTGCAATGAGCCTCTACCATATCTACGATTTCCTCCGAGCATGAGCCGCAATCCATGCGGGCACGGGATATATATACTTCTGATGCCTCCAGTCGCTTGAAGATTCTTTCCAAAGTCTCTCTTTGGTTGAAGCGCACGTTTGTGTTGCCGTCTCTATTTTCAATACCGACAATCATGTCGTTAATGACTGCCACACCTGGACTATAGCCCAGGAACTTCTTGTAGGTTGGTTTTGCATCATGCTTCTCTGTTTCAATGAACTGATGGTCAAAGTCAAAATCATACTCTTGACCGGATTTCAATTGACCAGTAGCAAGCAGGGCTTTGATCAATAAGCAGTTCATCTTGTCTGCAGTATTGAAATCATAGGAGTTGCCAGAAGCAGATTTATAGGTGATGTTCTTACAAGTCAGTTCTTCGATAGCACGCAATATGGTGTCTGCGCTGCAAGTGCGAAGAGTTGGATGAAGAGACAAATGTTTCATCAAGTGAGTTGTAACATCCTCAATACATGAGCCGCCACAAAGATATACGCACATCAGAGAGCGTAGAATTTCGCTATATTGATAACCAAACATAGTGCATCTCAATCCCAAGGTGGAATCTATGGTTTGAGCTAAAAGAGCATCAAATTGCTCCATAATAGAAAAAATTCCTCCAAAAGGAGTGAGTTCCTCAGATTTTATTTGTATCTTTGCCATGTCATATTAGAGTTTTGCTTGTCTTCTTTTCGCAACACTAAGGTAAGTGAAAATTCTGACATGGCAAAATCCTGGGCAACTTTTTGTTGCTCAGGCACTTATAAATAATGTTAAACTATAGTGTTGCGGAATTAAGGATGATGAAGATTTGGTTGTGATTGATATTGACAGCGACATATATGGAGGCCCCGTAGAAGACATCGAGCCAATGATGTACGGAGGGCCAATTCCTGATGATGATTTAGAGCAAATAGATATTGACTGTGACATTTATGGAGGGCCTGTTGATATAATATGAATGAGTTGACAAAAGGCTGTACGCTGCAGTATGGAAAATATAAGATAGTCAAGACTCTTGGTAGAGGGAGTTTTGGCATAACTTATCTTGCAACTACTAAGGTTGCTCTTAGTGGTGGCTTGGGTAAGATGGATGTTACGGTGAATGTCGCCATAAAAGAGTTCTTTATGGAAGAGTTTAATAGTCGTTCAAGAGATGGCAGCAGTGTTGATGGTACTAATGCTTCATTGGTTAAGAATTACAGAAAGAAATTCCATCGGGAAGCTGAAAATCTCGGGAAGCTGAAACATCCTAATATCGTAAAGGTGTTAGAGGTGTTCGATGAGAACAACACTACTTATTATGCAATGGAGTATGTTGAGGGAGAAAGCCTTGATGATTATATCAAGAGCAAAGGCAGGATCCCAGAGTCAGAAGTCCTAATTCAATTACAAGAAATAGGTGCCGCTTTGCAACATATGCATGATAGTAAAATGCTACATCTGGATTTGAAACCAAAGAACATTATGCGAAACAAGGATGGACACCTCCTCTTAATTGATTTCGGCCTTTCAAAGCAGTATGACCAAAATGGTGAACCAGAATCAAGCACAACACTTGGACTCGGCACACCAGGATATGCACCAATTGAACAAGCAAACTATAAACAAGATGGCACATTCCCTGCAACCTTGGATATATATGCTTTGGGAGCTACCGTATATAAAATGCTTACAGGTTCTACTCCTCCTCATGCGTCTGATATACTCAGTGAAGGTTTTCCAGAAGACCTGTTTACAAAACTTGGAATAAGTTCAGAAACGACCTCTATGGTTGAAAAAGCCATGAGTCCTGTTAAGAAAAATAGATATCAGACAGTTTCGGAATTGTTGAATGATGTTGAGAATAAGACGAAACAAAGAGAAGAGACTTCAAAGAAAGACTTTGGCTCTTATAAACAAAAGATGGGAGAGGCAGAGTATGGTACGGAAGAGGTTATAAATGTAGAAATTGATGACCCACTTCCAATGCCAGATGGAGTTGTTAAAATATCCCTAAAGAATCCAGAACCAGGTACTATCTCCTTCGATTTCTTCTTGGACGACAATGGACGCAACAATGTCATTGTATATAGAGGGAAGAAAGAAATATTAGACGAATATTGGTGGGGCGACATAGGTGATGATGTGGTCAATGCCTTAAAAAGGAACGGATTCTTTAGCAAAGTTCATTGGGAACGTGAATCTTCCACATCACCATTAACAGGTATCACCGTGTCATGTACTTTCTTCTATAAAAATGGAGATAGTTTCGTTCGCGAAATTAAACATGCTAACCCTGCATATCATCACCTCTTATTAGATGCAATACATGATGTTGTTAAAGTTAAAGAACTGTCCCAGTGGATTGAGAAAGCACTGGATAGGGAGTTTTCTTATCAATTGCAGGACATAAAGAAATATGGCATATCCTTTATTACAATTACTCAGGAGTGTAAGATTCAAATATATTATAGAGGAAATGTATTTATAGGTGATGAGATAGGTTTGTCCGGTTTTAAATCTTACTCAGAAGTTATATCCACATTTGAAAACATCAAATACGGACTTCAAACTTCTGATTCAAAAAAAGTAGCAATTGAAGCATATATAAAGAATAATAGGGATGTCATTAAAGCTGGTTACAGTATTATAACATATTGTAGTGAGTTAGATTTGCTAAAATTACTGATACTGCAAAAACAGAATACTTATGTATTCAGTAAATTTCGTATCATACAGGAGATGCAGTTACTGCCCCTATGCTTTGACTCACTAGATGATGTCCAATATGGATTTGAATATCACAATTTGTTTTGTGAAGCTTGCATAGGAGGTGGTGTCGTAGATATAATACAGGCTGGGTTTGAAAGAGAACGTGAAGATTACATGCCTGATACACAGATTAAGCATCTTTCAAATTTTGAGGGTTTTGCATATTTTATATTGGGTTCATTAATACAGTACAAAATAATGAATAAGAATTGGATAGATGATACTATACTCCTTCCAATTATGCCATTCCCAATCAACGCTGAATTATGGATACATGGAAGATACAGAGATGGTATAAAGTTGATAGAACGAAACACAACAATTCCATGCAAGAAATCTGAAATAATAAGTGACGACAATTGCACTATAGTCATTTTGTTCCTAGGAAAACGTTTCTCTATTGACATAAAAGATTTATTTCATTACAATCCTAAGTCTATAGAAATTATTGTCGATATTGACGCAAGCTCCAGAGTGAAATACACCTTTAAAGATAAGGAAATGAAAAAAGAATTTTCTATCTATCAAACGGAAATTTTTAACTACGAAGTAAAAACAAATAACGAAGATACAACATGGTAGGACTAAAACAAGGAAGTACGCTTAAAAGCGGAAAATACAAAATCGTCAAGACCTTAGGACAAGGTAGTTTTGGAATCACCTATCTTGCGACGACACGCATCTCAATGGATGGGCAGTTGGGCAAAATGGATGTAAATGTAAACGTAACCATCAAAGAGTTTTTTATGTCCGACTTGAATAGTCGGGCTATAGATGGAACAAGTGTCGAAAGGACAAATAGCACTTTGGTAAAAAACTATCTGAACAAGTTTCAACGTGAAGCCGAGAACTTGTCTAAGTTACATCACCCCAATATAGTTAAAGTACTGGAAGTGTTTGATGAGAACAATACGGCTTATTATGTAATGGAGTTTATTGATGGTGAGACTATTGATGAATATATCAAGCGAAACGGGAATCTTTCTACTGACGAATCACTTAAGATAACAAAGGAAGTATGCTCAGCTTTATCATATATGCATGGTCATAAAATGCTGCATCTTGATTTGAAGCCTAAAAACATCATGCGTGATTCAGAAGGGCATATTTATCTTATAGATTTTGGACTAGCAAAGCAGTATAACGATAACGGCGAGCCAGAATCAAGCACAACGTTAGGGCTTGGCACTCCTGGATATGCTCCGATTGAACAGGCTCACTATAAGCAAGATGGCACATTCCCTGTTACCCTCGACATCTATGCGATGGGAGCTTCGCTATATAAGATGTTGACTGGCAAGACACCACCAGAGTCATCGTATGTATTAAATGACGGACTTCCATTAGATGCCCTAAAACAGGTTGGCGTGGACGATAATGTCATTGCTATTGTTGAGAAAGCTATGGCACCAATAAAGAAAGATCGTTACCAAACGGTAGCGGCTTTATTAGAAGATATTTCCACATTGTCGTCATCTGATGATGAGCGGACAGATATAAAGAATGTAGATGAGGGAACAATCATTGATCAGGAAGTCGTCAATAAGAAAAAAGTAGCAATATACCCTGATACAAATAAAATCGATTTCTATTTTAACGGTAGTAGTGTTCCACCTCCATACCATAGAAGTTACGAAACTCACATAACAGAGCACTCTATATCATTGAAGATTACTTGTTACGATGATGAGCTCTATGACGGAAAATTCCCTTTCAACAAATCGCGTTACGATAATCTATTAAATGTGATACGTAACCTTAACATAAAAAGCATTCCAGAAGAAAGTAGTGGCGCTACTGGTGGCGAGACTTTAACACTTGCATTACATAAAGGGGATGAGGAATATTTTTCTTGCTACATATATGGCAGCGAGTACCAAATATTTGAGGGAACTACTGATGCGAATCTCTATATAATAAAGGAAGAGATAGAAAAATGTATTCCTAATTTTGAAGCACTCATATCTAAACAAAAAGATGAAGAGTCAGAAGAATCCGATTATAAAGATAAATCTTTCTTTGAGAAGTATTGGAAATATGGAATGGCTGCTATTGTAGTTATATTCTGCATTTTCTTATGTTACTATTGGAATAATTCTTCGTCTGCATCAAAGATTCCAAAAGCGCAATCTACACAGGTAGAAGAAAGTCAGCGTTTGAACGGAGATGGGCCTGAAACAAAAGTATATCCTACTTTTACCGAAATGGCTAAAGTACAAATAGGAGACTATGTATATTCTGACGGATCATTCTCACATGATGGTCCAACTGGTAACAAGACCTGTGTAGGCATCGTTTTTTCCTTAAAAACAACAGCAACGGAAAAAAGGAATGGATGGACTCATGGGCAAATGGTTGCACTTAAAGATGCTGGTAATTGTGCATGGAGTGACAATGAGGTAGATTTCCCATCACCTCATAAAAATGTCGTTACCCAATTGTGGACAGACAAGATGATTAGTGAAATAAGAAGTGATAAGGACGGATATGTATATAGTACATCAAAACACACTAAAAATTGTCCAGCTTTTGAGGCTGCAAAAAATTATAACGTATCTATTCCTTTTGCTTCAAGTGGATGGTATATGCCAAGTATTGGGCAATGGTGCGATATTCTTGAAAATATATGTGGTTTTCAATTAAAAAGACACCCCGAAGACTATATAGAGGTCATGTTGGTTGGCAAGAATAAATCTTATTTGAAATTTGACACATCTGCGTATGAGTATTGGTCATCATCCGACAGAAGTAAATATTATGTGTGGGTATATCAGCCAAGTAGCTTTGAAAGTGGTGGCCTAACAAACGGAAGAAAAGGTATGGGGGGAAAGGTACGTGCAGTGGCAGCATTTTAAAAACTAATATACTTTTTTATGAATGAATTAATAATAGGGAGTAAACTCCAAAATGGGAAATATGAAATCACCAAAGTACTAGGCTCTGGAAACTTTGGCATCACCTACTTAGCAACGACTAAGATAACCGTAAACGGTCAGTTGGGAAAAATGGATGTTACCATCAATGTGGCGATAAAAGAGTTCTATATGAAGGACTTGAATAATCGCACTTCGGGTGGCACAACTGTTGAGGGAACCCAAAACACAATGGTAAAGAACTATCGCCAAAAATTTAGGAAGGAGGCAGAGAATTTGGCAAGACTTCACCATCCTAATATAGTAAAGGTGATAGAGGTCTTTGATGAGAACAATACTACTTACTATGTCATGGAGTATATTGAAGGGGGCTCTTTGGATGATTACATTAAGTCTAAAGGGCATTTGACGGAAAACGAAGCGTTGAAGTGTACAATGGAAATAGCCGATGCCTTATCTTATATGCACAAAAACATGATAATTCATTTGGATTTAAAACCAAAGAACATCATGAGGAATTCCAAGGGACATTTATATCTTATTGATTTTGGTCTTTCCAAGCAATATGATGAGAATGGTGAACCAGAATCGAGTACATCTATCGGCTTGGGGACCCCAGGCTATGCACCATTAGAACAAGCAAGTTACAAACAAGATGGTACATTGCCCGTCACACTTGATGTTTATGCGTTAGGAGCATCGTTATTTAAGATGCTTACAGGTAAGACCCCACCAGAGTCATCTGCGATACTAAATGAAGGTTTCCCTTTGTCGTCCTTGCAAAAGGTGGGAATTAGCGACAATATGATTTCGATAGTAGAGAAGGCTATGGCAGTAGTAAAAAAAGACCGCTACCAATCTATTGATTCTATGTCAAATGCTATTGAAAACATAACAAGCGATGGAGAGCAAACAAGTTACCCAGATAAGGCAGAACGAACAGTTTATGAAGAGGAAGTTGAAGTCATGAGTGAAGATGCTCATGCTGATAGTCCAGTCAACAAAAATGATATTACAGATAATAATGAGAAAGTTTTGAATTGTAAAATTGGAAAGAAAAGAATCGGTATAATAGTTGGGCTGGGATTCTTAGTGCTATTGTTATTATGCACAATCAGTAATATCCCACTTGAAATACGAAGTATTGTTGGATATAGAGCAGGTGATGCTGAAGATTTCTTGATTAGAAATTGGAACACTGGAATTGTGGGGCTTTGTTTGTCCTTAATAGGTCTTATGTATTATGTGTTTTCAAAGAAGAGAATTGCTGCATATATTGCAATTACAGTTGCATTTATATCTTTAGTTTTCCTAACATATTTTATTAGTTCAGAAAATGAAGAACAATTTTTAACACAAAGTCCTCCTTCGAAAGAGAACGTATTAGAAGTTGAAAAGAAAGCCGTGGATTTGGGCTTGCCGAGCGGCACTCTATGGGCTAATTGTAATATTGGTGCAAAATCCGAGCTGGAAGATGGAGAGCATTATGCTTTTGGTACTATTGTGTCTAAAGGAAGCTATCCCGAAAATACTGGAAATGAATACAAAGAGGGAGAAAGTATTATCGGATCTTCTTGTGATATTGCAAGCGTTCAATGGGGTAAAGATTGGCAATTGCCTTCTAAAGATCAATTTAATGAGCTTATAAAAAAGTGTAAATTCTATATTCAATCAAGAGGTTATAAGGTCGTTGGACCCAATGGAAATTATATATTCTTACCTTATACACGTGGGAATTCCTGTATAGGTTATTATTGGTCTGGCAACAAAGGATACGTCTTAGAGTTCCAGCCAGGAAATAAAGGTATTGATCAGATTGATGAAGCAGAATTAGCATATCCATTTGCCACCTATTGCGGCTTATCTATTAGACCTGTAAAAAAATAATTTGTATGAATAAAAAGTATTTATATCTTAACTCACGCGATGAGTTGTACAGGATAGACATTTCTAAAATTGTCTATTTTGAAGCTGAAGGTAACTACACAAATTTTGTGTTGAGTAACAAATTGAAAGGTGCTGTTTGCATGAATCTTGCTCAGATGCAGCAAGTTCTTAGCGACAGTCTTAAGGAATCAGCATCTATTTTCGCCAGAGTGGGGAAACGTTATATTGTTAACCTCACCTACGTATATCAAATAGGTGTGCTACGTCAGAAACTGACAATGAGTGACGGCGAAGTATTTGCTTATCAACTGAACATTTCCAAGGAAGCCCTGAAGAAGCTAAAGGAATTGTTCGTTAGTTCTATTGGCGTACATACGAATATTAAAGAGAATAATGAAGATTCAAATAAATAAATGACATGATTAGTATAGACAATTTAAAAGGTAAGACAATCCTTGTCGGTAAGGAGCCTGGAAATGGGCGTTTGTTCGTTTCGGTGAAGATTAACGGCCAGCCTAAAACTGCCGCTATAGGTGAAATGAATAGTGTGCCTAACTCTGTTAGCCGCTGCAAACCTGCTGAGAATACAGCACATTGTAAGATTGAGGTGGATGCTACAGGAAATCTGATAGTTACTAATCTGAAACCTCAGAATGTGACCTATGTAAATGGTGCAGAGATTGTTTCAAAAAAAGTCAAATTCAATGGGATGATAGAGCTTGGTAAAGATAGATACTCTGTCAGTGTGAACACAATCATAGAAACTGCATCGAAGATTGTCACTACAGTTATTCCTACTCCTCCATCACCTCCAGAAGAGTATTCTATTAAGCATCTCAAAAAGGTGTGGGATGATTACAACGCTAGAATGCGTGATATAAAGATACGGACAAGAAACATTGGTCTCCTTTCCAGTATTCCAATGGCATTTTCTATGCTTGGTGGTCTTATTGCAGGTGTGGCACCTGAGATTAGGGAATATGCTTTGATTCTTACGGGAATAGCTCTCTTGATTATGTTGATTGGTTTTTATAAAAGGTTTACTGACAAATCCATTGAGGAAACTGAACAACTCACAGAGGAATTTCAAAAGAGATACATTTGTCCAAACAAAAAGAAGCCATGCAATCATTTCTTAGGTAATGTACCATATAACATCCTTCGACAAAACACGAAGTGTCCTTATTGCGGTTGTCTTTTTAATGAAAAATAGATGGTAGTCTTAGTATGTTGATTCATTTCGTGGATTAACCCCACCATTTCATACAGAATGGTTTTAAATGTTTGGAAGGGGAGAAATCTCGCTGTATCTTTGCACTGTGAAATTTTAATATTAACTTAAAAATAGAACAATTATGAAAGAAGAAAAGAAAACCTCCGAAGTGAAATCCAATGTGATTTCTGGTATGAGTTCAACAGTAGGCGCAGCCGCAGGTGTTGTCGCAGGTAGTGTAATTTCATCAGAAGTGAATGCAGCAGAGATTCCCGTAACCCCCGAAGAGGAACAGGAAGTAGAAGTGGTAAGTTCACAGCCATCAAGAACAAGTGGAAGTACAACGCATCACGATCCAGCCCCAACTCCGGATCCGACGCCAACCCCCACACCCGAACCTGAGCCTACTCCAACTCCGGAGCCACGTCCAGATGGCCCTGGTGGCGAAAATCCAGAAGAACCTGGTGGCATAACACCAGAAGAACCTGAAATCGAGGTGGTGAGTTATGATACCGTCACCAATGAAGACGGAAGTCAGATGGATGTGGCTGTAGTGAACGCACAAGGCCAAGCTGTAATGATTGCTGATGTTGATCAGAATGGCATTGCAGATGTTATGGCAGCTGACATTAATAATAATGGTCAGTTGGATGATGGTGAAATCGTTGACATTTCCGACCAGAACATTGCCATGCAACCATTGCAGGAAGCAGCCAACATGGGTGGAAACGAGATGATTGCCCAGACGAACGATGTTGACTACATCAACGATGCGAATGTGGATGACTATATTGCCTGATTTAAAAATGCTATACGTTATGAACTGTATAATTAGAAATTCAATTGCTGCATTCCTGCTATTTGCGGGATGCAGCTTGGCAAAAGCTCATGATTTCACTGCGACTGTTGGCGGCCAGAAATTATTTTTCAACATCAAGAGTAAGACCAATAAGACCGTTGAAGTGACTTATAGCGGAAGCATAAGTGATAAGAATATATCTGAGGTCACGGGGAATATTGATATTCCTGCAAAGGTCAAGCATAACAATGTGGTATATTCTGTGGTATCGATTGGGGTCAAGTCGTTTAGTGGTGCAAGCAAGTTGGAAGGTATAACTATACCTGCAACAGTAAAGTCTATCGGTGGTTTCGCTTTTGAAGGATGCACATCGCTTATCAAGGTTGTTTTCCCCGGAGGTGATGTCGCTTTTGGTGAGGGCGTGTTTTTCAAATGCGCATCTATTAGAGACATTACATTAGGTAGTGATTGGAAGAATGTGGATCTTTCAAGATTCAGATGGAGCGACAGCCTTACAACAATTACGATCCCAGCCAAGATAGAAAAGATTCAAGGACTAAAGACCCTTAAGAATCTTAGGAGCGTGACAGTTGACGTCAATAATTCCAGATTCTCATCCGTTGATGGTGTCCTGTACAACAAAGATGGAAAAACGCTATATGGATGTCCACGTTCATATAATGGAACTCTTAGGATCAAAGATGGCACTGAAGTAATTTCCAAGAATGCGCTAATAGATTGCCCGTTGATTACTCAAATTGACTTTCCTGCTACAATCAAATCATTTTCCTTCCGTGAAACGTCACGTATGGCAGATTTGGAAACTATAATATTTAGAGGAAAAGTGCCAGTTACAACAGCTTATGCCGACAATGAGGGCAAGTTTGTCCTTCAGGTGAAAAATGCGGATGTAAAGGTCATTGTACCAAACGACTCAAAGAAAGAGTACAAATCGGCATTAGTTCAAGAAGGTGGTGAATTTGCTACATCAAAAGATGCAAACAGTACTCCTTATGTTGTCAAGGTTAATCAGATGCCTAAAGCTGGCAATATTGTTGGTGTTAAGAACTTTTTAAAGTATAATTAAAAAAATGAGTATATGAAACTTTCAAAAATGAAATATGTCTGGGTTGTCGGGCTGTTGCTATTCTCATTTCATGGATATGCCCAAAACCAAGCATCACAGAACGATTCGACAGTGAATGCTATAAAGATTAAGAATCTGAAAAGCCGTAAGGCAGCATTGCAGAAACAAATCGCAGTAGAAGATAAAAAGAGGAATGAGGTAATCGAAGGTGTGTCACCAGAGACTCTTGAAAGAAGAAACGAAAGACAAGATTCCATTTGTCTTGAACTGCGTTCGGAACTGACTAACGTAGAACTCGAACTGAAGGAACTCGGAGCCGACAACACAACTGTGCAGATTGCTCAGCAGTACAATAATTTAATCCATAATAATCAGACGGATTCAGTACAGGTGTCTGTGCCAAATAAACCCACAGTACCAGCAAAACCAACAAAACCCTCGAAACCAAGTAAACCTGTAAAACCTGCAAAGAAAAAATAGTTGAAACAGGGCGTAGTGAAGTTCATACAATAACCCTACCATTTCATGTAAAATGAGAAAAAAGTCTTGGTACAAGGATTAATTAATTGTAACTTTGCATCAGAAAACAAGAATAAACTTGTGATTCAAGGGATTAACAACATTATAAATAATAAAAAATTAAACGATATGAACGACGAGAAGACCATTTATGACGATGAGAAGACCCAGTATCAGAGTCAGGACGAAGAGGCAACACAGTATGATGATGCCTATGAGAAAGAAAACAACAAGTCAGAAGATACAGCATCTTCTGAAGACAAGAAACCCGAAGACGGCAAGAAACAGCCTATGTGGAAAAAGGTCGCAGTAGGTGCGGGAACAGGCATCCTCTTGGGAGCAGGCGCTACTATACTTTCAGCGAGCGCACCTTTGGATCATACGGAAGGCAATGAGAACGAAGGAGAACAACATCCTGACTGGACTGATGGTGAAGTACCTGTTGCATCTTCTGTAAGTGATGACATGTCATTCTCTGAGGCTTTTGCTGCTGCAAGAACAGAAGTTGGTTCTGGTGGCGTTTTTGAGTGGCATGGGAATATCTATTCGACTTTTACAGAAGAAGAATGGAATGGAATGACAGCTGAACAGAGAGATGAATACGGAAGTCATTTTAGTTGGCATAGCGATGCATCTCATGATACTGCAAGCGCATCTCATTCATCGCACTCTTCTCATTCTACTACAGCAACCGAAGATGTTGAGGTGGTAGCAACAAATGACAATCAAGAACAGACGAATCAAAGTCATGAAGCCAACAGTAATGAGGTAGAAGTTGCTGATGTAACACCGGCAGAGAACAATGGTACTGCTGAGGAAGTTGCGGTAGTCGGTGCAGAGCCGGAGGTTGAAGTACTTGGAGTTGTCCATGATGATGAATCTGGCGCAAACATTGGTGGATTGGTTGTCGACGGCCAAGAGGTAGTGCTGATTGACGTTGATGGCGACACAACCTTTGACGTAATGGGTGCAGATGTTAATGGTGATCAACAGATCTCTCAGAATGAACTTGTTGACATCTCTGGTCAGAATATTACAGTCAACGATTTAGGCGGTATCTCGAATCCTGACGGCTCGATGTATGCCTCAAACGATAACGAAATCGATTACACTAATGACGCAGCAGTATATGATGCATAAATTATTAAAATCGTTAATCATAGTTTTCTTACTGACATCTTCTACACTTCTCCAAGCGAAAGTATATTTGGTGTCAGTAGGAATAACTGACTATCCGGGCACTTCCATGGATTTGACTTTGCCAGCAAAAGATGCCGAAACAATTACTTGGCTCTATTCAAAAAACACAAATGTTGAATACATTCAGTTATTAAACGAACAAGCTACAATGCAGAATGTAACTTCTTCTATGCGTAAAACTTTTGCAAAAGCCAGTACGGATGACATTGTAGTACTGTTTTTTAGTGGACATGGCTATCCTGGAGGTTTTGTAGCTTATGATGGGCAACTGACTTATACTCAGGTTCGCAAAGCAATGGCTTCCAGCAAATGTAAGAATAAGATGATTTTTGCAGATGCCTGTTTCTCTGGCAAAATACGAACAAATGGAAATTCCTCTCAGAGTTCTTTACAAGCTGCAAAAAAAGCGAATGTCATGCTGTTCTTGTCTTCAAGAAGTAATGAAACGTCTATTGAACGCAGAGGTATGCAGAATGGATTTTTTACTACATATCTGCAAAAAGGACTACGTGGTGGAGCAGATGCGAATAGAGATCGAATTATTACGGCCAAGGAACTCTACGACTATGTACATAAAGGTGTTATAGAAATCTCACATGACAAGCAACATCCCGTTATGTGGGGAAAATTTAGTGACAATATGCCAGTAATGACATGGCCTAAAAAGAAATAAACGACAATGGATGAAATTATAAAAATCAAATGCCCTTATTGTGGTGCAGTGTTATCAGTTAAAAATCAAGCTGGTATAGAAACGAAAAGTGTCACCTGTCCTATCTGCAAGCAGAAATCTCCATTTAAGGATTTTAAGAAAGTTGTTGATAAGGGCAACGACGAAAAAACCCAATATCCAGGTGATGATGAGAAGACAAGTTATAGAACTTCATCTGATGAAGGCGGTACAGACATTGGTACTGGTTTGAACTTTACTCTCGGAAAACTGAGAGTTATTCCATCTGGCCCATCTTTCCAGTTAAAACCAGGGAAAAATATTATCGGCAGACGTGCAACGCAGTCTACGGCAGACTTCCAGATTCCGATGGAAGGAAGCAAAAGATTGAGCCGAGAACATCTTGTCATTGAGATCAAGAAGGTTCAAGGGAAAGGATTTGTGCATTATGCTTCATTATGCAAACAAAAAACAAATAAAACGTTTATAGGCAATGAGCAGTTGGAATACGGGGATTGTATAGTTCTTAACCATGGCGATGTCATTAAATTGCCAGATGTAAACGTAAAGTTTGAAATCCCTGACGAAGAGGGAACCGATTTCTAATTTAAAGTTGGGACGTTATGAGATACAAGTTAAAAGTATATAGCATATGGGAATATGGACAGCGTGTAGATTCCGAGGGGAAACCTCATCAGGAAGATAATATATTCCCCGCTTATGAACAACAGAAGGAATCTGACCGCCTATTTATCCTTTGTGATGGTATGGGTGGTCATGAGGCTGGTGAAGTTGCAAGTTCAACCGTATGTTCAGCAATGAGTAAATCTATTTTTGAGAGTGCCCCTAATGCTGAAGGCGATTTTAATGATGACAATCTTAGGAAAGCTATTGCAGATGCTTTTGATTCTCTTGATGCTTTACCTCTTGGTGATGTCAGCGCAGAGAAGAAAATGGGAACAACCATGACGTTCCTTAAATTTCACAATAAAGGTTGTACCATTGCCCACATGGGGGATAGTAGAGTATATCATATCCGTCCGGGAAAGGGGCGTGATGAAACAAAAATCCTATTTAAGACAAATGACCACTCGCTCGTTAATGACTTGATAAAGGTTGGCGAATTAACTCCAGAGGAGGCTAAACAGTCTAAGCAAAAGAATATCATTACTCGCGCTATGCAGCCTAAAATGGAACGTCGTCCAAAACCTGATGTATATCATACTGTAGATATTAAACCAGGAGATTACTTTTATATGTGTTCTGACGGGATGTTGGAGCAAATGGAGGATGAGAATCTGCTCTTCAACTTCTCGGAAGCAACAGGCGATGACGAGAATAAAGTGAAGATTCTTACACAAGCAACCAGTCAGAATCTAGATAATCACTCAGCCATTATTGTTCACATACTTGATGTTATAGACCCATTGCCAATAGAAGTTGTTCCAATAGTTCCTACAGCTTCAAAACCATCACCTATTATGGCAGAGGTTGATGAGGATTCACAAGTTGAAGACGAAAAAATGGAAAAAAATCAAAAGGAAGATACCCAAACAGAGATTACAGAGGTAGGGAAGAACGATGAAATAGAATCTTTAAATCATAAAAATGAAAATGTCATTCGTTTTAATGATGTAGAGAAAACAAGTAGAGGCATTAACATAAAAGAGAAAAAGAACATAAAGCTCATAAAATATGTTTTGTTGGTTCTGCTTGTTGTTTTGTTAGCTTTGGGCGTATTCTTCGTAAGTTCTAGGTTGTCCTCCAAACAAGATGTAAAGCCAGATAACACCGAGATTCCACAAAAGCCAAATAAGGATCCTAAAAAGAAGCCCCAGGGTGATAAGCCAGAACAAAGCACTTCTAATCAATCTCCCGATAAACCCAGTGAATCTACTACTCCAGACAAGCCGAATTCTGGTGCTCAGTCTAATGGTGGGGCAGGTTCTGTGAATCCATCCGTTCCGAATAAGATACATAATTCTATGCCATCACCTACAAATCACTCAGAAGGAAATGGCAATACAGGGTCAAGTGGGCACGTACAGTCTGCGCACAATCAAAACAATACTTCCGCTGTTAACTTAAACCAAGTAACACAACATGGTGAAGATGTGGTTTCAAGTGACCAACAGACCGCGATTGATGCTGCGAATAACGGAAAAAACAATAAAAACAAATTCAAATAGACAACTCATTTATTATATTTAGGAAGGGGTAACTATTCTTGATTAGGCACTTGATGCCCTCGAAACATCAAGTACAATATCACAGTATTATCAGTTTCTATTGAATAACAATGAGGGATGTTAAACATCGATGGTTTATGATTCAAGACGAAATTACAGATTTAGAGTCAATTGACATCACGTCTCAATATAATATGCGATTACCGTTAGGAACTATATTGCAAAATGGAACTTATCGTATTATCAAGGTGTTGGCACAAGGTGGGTTTGGAATTACTTATCTTGCCGAAGACATGGTAAAGCATCAAAATGTTGTAATAAAGGAGTATTACAAGAAAGAGTGGCACACACGCAACTCAACGACTTCGTATGTTTCAAAGAATGTATCTACAACAGAAATAGAGGGAAAATTTCGAAAAAAATTTGAGAAAGAGGCTCACACAATAATGAGACTTAGTCATCCTAATATAGTCGAAGTTTTTGATTTCTTTGAGGAAAACGGTACTCTCTATTATTCTATGGAATACATTGATGGGTGTTCGCTTTCTGATTATGTAAAGAAGAACGGGAGAATGTCTGAAAGCAAATGTATATCGTTAATACGAAAGATTTGGTAATTGTTATGCAGGAAACAAGGCATGAATTTTACGTACCATAGAAAAGCGAAGAGACTGGAGGCTTTTGAGTTCCTCCAGTCTCTTCTATTGAATGAATCAGAGCTGTCTTATTTATCCTATGTCTGGTGGCTTCAAGCCTGTAGAAGATTTCCGCAACACCTAAAAAGAGAATTACCTCTTTTGTCTTTGGCAGCTACATCTACTTTTTCTGCAAAGTTAGTGACTTGTTCTAAATCCTGCAAACTTTGGGGAAAATCGGGATAAATCGGGATATTTAGGGAAGTCTGGAGACTCTATACCTTCGCAGCTTTGCTTGATTCTTCATTATCCTCGAATAGGCCTTTTTCGGCTGACTGGTTGAATTTACCCATCTGTCCGGCCAGTCCTTCCATGTCGTGCTCTATCTTCTTGTCAGTCACCTTGGCATATATCTGTGTGGTCCGAATGTTCGTGTGGCCGAGCATCTTGGAGACTGACTCAATAGGCACGCCCTTGCTCAGTGCCATCGTAGCAAAGGTGTGACGTGCGATGTGACAGGTGAGGTTCTTGTCAATGT
>Ga0256406_1003907_pt1 | contig 17780 bp, 14 predicted proteins | sample RumenRJG_03DNA_FD_185986 | JGI IMG/M metagenome (GOLD analysis project Ga0256406, IMG submission 185986) | Bovine rumen microbial communities from Lethbridge, Alberta, Canada - RJG_03 | ecosystem: Host-associated > Mammals > Digestive system > Stomach > Rumen | place: Canada: Alberta | collected...
CGAAATATCCATGATCAGCAGAAAAGATATGCAAAATGACCTGAGTTTAGCCAGCTATGAAATTTTCAAGGTGCAAATGAACGAAAAACGTTAAATTATTCGAGGGCTTTCGACCCCCACATCATAACTATACTAAGATACAACCTACCAGGGCGATACACTATTGTTGGTCTAACAGTATATTTGTGGTATGTCTTGGATGATATCATTATAACCCTAAAGAATAGTCTTGTGCGCATTAATATACATGATTTATACAGTATGGTTATTCATAGAATTATTTATCTATTATCGATATTGATCTATAGATTGCTGAATCCGGGATATCCACAGCCGGCTGTGTCCTTGCGCATCTTTTTTGTCACAAAAAATCCCTGCTGAATAAACATGAATGGTTATTCAGCAGGGAAAGAAGTCTAGGAATACAGCAGTCGATCTGCTATTATGCGATCACTTTTCTGTGGCGCATCACGAGATATGCAATCAGCACGACAATGGCGGTTACGGTCCAGCTGCCCGGGTAGGCGGCCATCAGTGAACCGAATGTGCCGAAATGCGCAAACAGGGTGTAGACCCAGAGGATGCGGACGCCGCAGATGCCGATCAGGGACGCGAGCGCCGGAACCAGAGAATAGCCATAGCCGCGCATGATGTCGGACATGACTTCAATAAACGCGTTGATGACTTCTCCGCCGAGGATAAACTTCAGACGGACGATTCCGGTGGCGACAACCGCCGGGTCGGTGTTGAATACGCTTAAAAGCGGCCGGCCGAATGCCAGCAGAAGAACGGAAGAGACGCCGGCAGCGATCAGATCCTGCGCCAGACAGATCCAGGATACTTTTCTGCAGCGGTCGGAGAATCCGGCGCCGTAGTTCTGACTGATGAAGGTCGTTCCGGTCTGGCCGAATGACGTGACCACATAGTATTCAAAGATCTCAATGTTGAATGCTGCGGCAGACGCGGCCATGACGGTTGAGCCGAGGCTGTTGATCGCGGACTGGATGCAGATGTTGGACAGGGAGAATACCATGCCCTGCATGCCCGCCGGGACGCCGATGCGCAGAATCTCTTTCAGGATTTTCCCGTCGATGCGCAGTTCACGCAGACGGACCTGAAGTGCTCCGGTGCGGTGACGGAGAATATGCATCATCAGCCCCGAGCTGACGCAGTTTGAGATTACGGTTGCCGTCGCGGCGCCGTTTACGTTCATATGCAGCACGATTACGAAAAACAGGTTCAACCCCAGGTTGATGCAGCCGGCGATGAGCAGGCAGATCAGCGGGGTTCTGGTATTCCCCTGGCTTCTGAAGATCGCGGACTCAAAGTTATAGAGCAGGATCACAGGCATGCCGATCAGATAAATCCGCAGGTACAGCAGCGCCATTGCAAAGACATCGTCCGGAACGCCGAGCAAACGCACGACCGGGGCCGCAAGCAGCTCACCGATCAGAATCATGCCGAACCCGCTGATGAGGGAAACAAGAATTGCAGTATGTACGGCGCGGCTGACGGCTTCTTTATCCCGCTGTCCGGTGAAACGCGCGATTACAACGTTTGCGCCCATAGAAACGCCGATAAACAGGTTCAGCAGCAGCCCGATCAACGCACTGTTGCTTCCGACCGCTGCCATGGCGTTCTTCCCGACAAACCGGCCGAGAACAGCCACGCTGGTCGCATTGAACAGCTGCTGGAGGATGCCGGTCAGCGCCAGCGGAACTGCCACTTTCAGCATCTTATCCCCCAGAGTTCCATGAATCATATCTACGGTTTTTTTGCTTTTCTCCTCTTCCATATTACTCCTTTTTACATCAGCTGCAGGATCGCGGTTGTCTCTGACATCACGTCTTCTGCGTTAATCGCCTTATTATGCACACTGTCTTTCTGGAACAGTCCATTCAGCGCATCCGGCTCTTCCGCTCCCATCAGGCCGGCCAGTTTCTCAACTGCCGCAGCAGGATCGCTTTCCGGTTCTCCGATGGCATTCAGTACGATCTCTGCCGTCTTCAGCGGGCTGACGGTTCCCAGGATCACTGCCGGAGTCTGATCTCCGCTCTCTTGCTGATAGGTGTGCAGCGCTGTCGATGCGGCTGCGGCATGCGGATCCAGAATATTTCCACCGTTGTCATATGCGCGCTTCATTTCTGCTTCTGCCTCTTCATCCGACACACTGGTGCAGAAGAACCACTCATTCATCTGCTCTTTCTGTTCGTCAGCAATATCGTAGCCGCCCATCCACTGAATGGAGTTCATGTAGTTTGCAACAGCTGATGTATCGCCTCCCGTCAGTTCATAAAGCAGCCGCTCCAGATTGGTCGGATCTGCGACATTCATAGACGGCGTCAGCGTCTCTGTAAACTCCACATCCGCGTCATAGCTTCCGCTTTCCATGAATTCCGGAAGGATGCTGTTCTCATTGCAGGCCAGAACGATCTTTCCGACCGGAAGGCCGAGTTTCTTCGCGTAAACCGCAGCCATTGCTTCTGCCATGCTTCCGGTCGGAATGCTGAGGATGATGGAATCACCAACCTGGATCCTTGCTGCGTTCACCATTTGTCCGTAGATGTAGAACAGATTCCCGACGTACGCCGCGATGACGCCGATATTTCCGGTGCCTGCTGTGCTGAAACGGAAGCCGTTGTTCGTTAATTTCTCCTGGTATTCTACGTTGTTCAGCAGTTCTCTGACATTCAGCTGGGTATCCGGCTCGCCTGCGCGCACGCCCGCGCCGTGAAGGTTGAAGCCCTCCTGCACAGCTGTCAGTTTCTCCTGCACAGCTGTCACGCCTTCTTTAGGTGAATAGACCAGCACCTCCATGCCCGGCATACCGGAAAACGCGTGGAATACGGCCGCGCCCTGATCGCCCTCTGACGCGCTGAGCACTGCCAGCTTCTCTTTCAGGCCGTTCTTTCTTCCGCCGAACGTGATCAGTTTCGGCAGCATCAGCGTTCCGTAATCTCTTGCTGACAGTGTCGGCCCGTGGAACAGCTCGGCCAGGCAGTCATCTCCACTCTGGCGCAGGACAACCGGAGTCTCCGCATCAAATGCCCCGTTCAGATTTTCGCATACTTCCTGCAGCTCTTCTTCTGTATAATCCGTCAGCATCGCGCGGAGAACCATTTTCTGCACGTCCTCATATGCCATATTTTTCAGCGCACTCCAGTCGGTGTCCAGCGGCTGAAGCTCCACCGGAACATACAGTCCTCCATACGTCCCGATGCCGTCCAGAACCGCCTGTGACGCGCCGACCTGTTCTCCGCCTCTGGTACTGATGTATTCTGCCATAATTCCTTCTCCTTTTCTCTTTCTATTACAGTTTTACAGCAAATCCATCTCCAATTCCCGATTTCCCCTGTTGCTGTCTGTCTTGCCGCCCTCCGCCAGTCTGAATGTCTGCCGCGTTTCTCTGAAACACACACTCCATTGCAGACACGGAGGCTTTACTTCTGCGCACGTTCTGCCGCGGTCACGACATGATCCATCAGCACGCTTGAAGTGACCGTCCCGACGCCTCCCGGCACAGGCGTTACCGCGTCCGCGATGGAAACGGCCGCGTCGTAGTCCGCGTCTCCGCACATCGTCCCGTCCGGAGCGACATTCACAGCGACATCGATCACCGTCTGCCCTTCCCGGAAGCAGTCTGCCGTAACCGTTCCCGCATGTCCGGCTGCCGCAATGAGAATATCCGCTTCACGGCATACCTCCGGCAGGTTCTCTGTCCTGCTGTGACAAATCGTAACTGTCGCGTTCCGCGCCAGCAGCAAGAGGGAAACCGGTTTTCCGATCACCTGGCTTCTGCCGATCACGACTGCGCGTTTTCCTTCGATCGGAATGTCATAATGCGTCAGCATGCGGATGCAGGCTTCTGCCGTACACGGAGAAAATCCGGTTCCGGACCCGGAATAAAGGCCCGCCTGAGAGGCATCTGTAATTCCGTCCACATCTTTCTCCGGAGCCAGCGCACTGCGGACCGCACGGTCATCTATGCTCTCCGGAAGCGGACGGAAAATCAGGATTCCATGCACGGATGCATCCCGGTTCAGCTGCCCGATCTGCTCCAGGAGCGCATCCTGGCTCAGATCCTGCGGATAAACGCATTTTTTTACCATTACGCCGGTTTTCTCCGCACGCTTGGTCAGACCGCGCTCATACGCCAGGTCATCCGGGCGCTCACCCAGGCGGACAACGGCGAGGGTCGGCTGAATGCCCTGTTTCTGCAAGTTCAGAGAACGTGTTTTTATTTCATCGTTTAACTGCGATACGACTCCTTTTCCCTTCAATATCATAGCCATTACGTTCCCTCCATTCTCAGCTTCTGAGTGCGCTGATGACATCCTGAACAATACTGAAAGCCTGACCGCCGTAATCTCTGCGCATGCGGTCGCAGCGTTCTTCCAGCTCTTCTGCTTTCTCACGGTCTTTCATAGATTTGGTATTGATGTAGACATTCATGCTCGCCGCCTCCAGCGCGCCTTTCAGGATCGCCGCTGACGCGCCGGCGTCGCTGACGGCCATGCGAGATCCGTTCTCTGCAAAGAACTGCGCCAGTTCAATTCCCCGACAGCAGCACTCCATGATATCCAGCGGAACCATACAGGCATCCAGAAGGCATTTTTCCATGACATCTGCCTTATACGCTGCCTGTTCTTCCGTATCTTTAGGAAGGCGGTATGCCTCGGCCAGCGGCGAGAACACTTCTGCATCGCGCCGGATCAGATCGAGCAGGTTATCCTGCAGATCTTCAGCTTCTTTCATCGCGGAGCGGATCTCTGGTTCAACCTCTTGATATTTCTTTTTGCCGAGAGTCAGGGATCCGACCATATGGGAAAGCGCCGTGCCGACCGCCCCGGCAAGCGCGGAAGCTCCGCCGCCGCCCGGAACCGGGCCGCTGCCGGCCAGAACATCCACAAACTCTGCACACGTTTTATTCTTAAAGTCGTTCTCCATGATGATCCTCCTTTTCTCCGCTCTTCCGCTCTGCGTCCCTGTTATTTTCATCTGCCGGAGCCGGCTTCATATCCGCCATGTCCGGTTCGCTCTTTCTCTCTCTGATCAGCTGCACGCCGCGTTCAAACCAGATCTTCAGCAGCGCTGTGATCGGTACAGCGACGAGCATGCCCAGAAATCCTCCCGCCTTGTTTCCTGCAATCACACCGAGCAGGACGAGCATCGGATGGATCTGGACATTCTTACTCAGCAGCCTCGGATTCACCACAGCGCCGTCCACACCCTGTATAATCAGCAGAATAATGAATCCGACAATGACGATCTTGACATTCCCGGAAGAAAGCCCTGCCACCAGAGTCAGACCGTATCCCACGATCGGGCCCAGGTAAGGAACCAGATTTCCAATTCCGGTCAGCACGCCGATGACAATGCCGTAAGGGATGCGCGCAATGGAAAACGTCACGCTGACTGCAATCATCATAAAGATCGCATCGGCCATCTGTCCGCGGATATAACCGGAAAACACCGTGCTGATATCCTTCCACACATGATTCAGATGCGGCGCCGTGCGTTCACCGAACAGAGTCTCCGCAACCCGCTTCCAGTACCGGCGCAGACCCGGCCAGTCCAGCATAAAGTACACAGAAAAGAGAATGGAAAACAGCGTGGTCGCCCCGACAGATTTAATGTTGCTCAGTGTGCTGCCGAGGCCATTGACGGTGCCCCCGAATTTCTTTGTCAGACCGTTCCGGATTGCCCGGACAATCTGCTCCGCCTGCTCAGACTTCACATTCATCTCCTGCAGCCACTTCAGGACGCCTTCATACATCTGACTCAGGCCATTCGTAAATCCCTCTATGATCTGCGACAGACCACCGTTATGGATCGAACTGAACTGCTGAGTAATGGTAATCACCAGCAGCCCGATCAGGATGACAAATCCCAGAATAATACCGCCCACGGTGATGGCGACACCCGCGTAATGCGCGCCCCGCGGCCGATCCCGGAAGGCCTTGCTCTTTTCCAGCCGCTTTTCTGCGCGTTCACAGAGCGGATACAGCAGATACGCGAACACAAAACCGATTGCAACTGGTTTCAGAATGCCCCCGATCCACGCGAAAGAACTGCCCAGAGCCTGAATAAATGTCTCTGCGTGTGAAAGCAGCCCGTACAGGATATACAGAACCACAAAGGTTGCAATGACGTACAGCGAAATCTCCGCGTACCGGCTGTTCCACTTCAGCCTGAACCTGGACCTATCTGGTTTTTTCATCCATCCACCGTATCCTTTCCAAACGCCCCTGACCGGTCCTGTCACGAACACCGGCAGCAGCGGAAACTATCTTTTTGTCCCTGCATTTTGCACTCCTATAAGTTTAACATATATTTCCCGGATTCCAATCCGGATTCACGAATTCAGCAGCGGCCCTCTTCAGCAGTGAAAACGGTGATGAAACCGTGAAAAAGAGCGGATATATGCCCGGATTCAATTGACTTCTATCAAAAAGCGTTTAACATTAATAAGGATTGACTAATAATGTTAGAAAGGATTTTTCCATATGTATAATTTCAACTGGATCAGCAAATACCGAAATGAACTTTTCGGCATCGCCATGCTGTCCATCATATGCCACCATTTCAGCGAAAATTACTGGCAGGCAGTAAATGCCGGAACGATCGCCGCATCCCATATCGGTGCCAAGGGCGTTTTTTTTCTCGGTTATCATACCTATGTCGGAAGCATCGGAGTGGAAATCTTTCTGTTCCTTTCAGGAATGGGGCTTTACTATTCTTATCATAAAAACCCGAATTTAAAGCGTTTCTATAAACGGCGCATGCACCGGATCCTGGTTCCGTACTTCCTTGTCGCCATTCCGTTCTGGATCATCAAGGACACAGTTCTCCTCAGTGAATCTTCTGCAGCGGTCCTGAAAGACTTATTTTTCTACACCTTCTTTTCTTCCGGAACCGCGGCTATCTGGTTCATCGGTCTTCTGATCGCGCTGTATCTGACCTTTCCGATCATGTACGCACTGGTCGGAAAAGACGGAAAACAGAGCGGCATCAATCTCCTGGTTATCATCGCAGCGATTGAAATCGTAATGCTCCTGCTGGAGCGCCGTATGCCGGAATTTGCAGGCAATATCAATATTGCGTTTACACGAGTTCCTGTATTCGCTCTGGGCACTTACATGGGAAAATACATCCAGAGAAACGTCCGCATCCGCTGGCAGGCAGCTGCGCTTCTGATCGCGGTCACCCTCGGAATCGGTCTGTATGCCCGCACACATGTCACGGACGGCGCTGGAATCCGGTTCTGTTCCTTCATTTATTCTATCGGTCTGTTGATGCTCTCCGTATGGATTCTGAAGGGCATTGAGAATCTGAAGAAGCTGAATGCGTTCTTCCGTCTGGTCGGCTCCTACTCTCTGGAGCTCTACCTGACCCATGTCACCCTGCGGAACCTCATGAAAACAGCGGGATTCCCAATGTACCGCATTCATGTCTTCGCAGGCATGCTCCTTGCTGCTGTCGTTTTGTCCCTGATACTGAAACCTCTGACGGATCTGTTCACCAAAACCGGCGTCATCCGACTCGGCAAAGGAGTTCTGAACTTCATTTACCTGTTCCATAAACGGACTCCGGTCAGACACCAGATCACCCTGATCAGCCGTCAGTCTGACTCGCCGTCGCTGGATCTGCGTATGCTGAAGGCACAGCTGAATGAGGATGCACCAGACATGCAGGTACGCATGCTCTGCCGGAAAATTCCGGACGGTGCAGCGGGAAAAATCGGATATATTTTCTATATCATAGGGCCGATGATGCATGCCATCGCACAGTCTGAAACAATCGTTCTGGACGGCTACTGCATTCCGGCCAGCATTCTGCACCACAGAAAGAGCCTGTGCATCGTTCAGATGTGGCACGCCATGGGCGCGTTCAAGAAATTCGGCTACGCTGTTCTCGGCGAAGAAGAGGGATACAGTCCGGAAATCGCAAAAGTCATGAATATGCACAAGGGCTATGATTACATTTTTGTCAGCAGTGAAGCCTGCAGGGAACTGCTTCAGCCGGCTTACCGCTGCAGACTGGAGAACATGGTAGTCATGCCGCTTCCGCGCGTGGATTTCCTGCGCCGTGAGGAATACACCGAACCGACCAGAAAGCGCATCCTGAAGAAGTATCCTTTCCTTTCCGGATCAGACAAAAAGAACATCCTGTACGCGCCGACTTTCCGCAAGGGTGCAGCGCCGGGTATGAACAGTGCATATATCCAAAGACTCATTGAAAAAACAGACTTTACGGGCTATAATCTTATTATTAAACCGCATCCGCTGATGAAAGAGAAGATTCATTCGGAAGACGCATTGATCGACACCGACTTTACCAGTTTGGAAATGCTGTCTGTTGCTGATTATGTGATCACGGATTATTCCGCCTTTATCCTGGAGGCAGCTGTCGCCGATAAGCCTGTTTTCCGTTACGTTCCGGACCGGAAGTCTTACCTGAATCGACGCGGATTTTTTGTTGACCTCGATCAGGCCGCGCCGGGATTTGCATCGGAAGATGCCGGAGAAGTTATGCGGGCCATTCAGGAAGACCGCTATGACCTTTCTGAAGTCCGGAAATTCGCGGATACGTTTATCGAACCGCGGGAAAACTGCACGGAAAGCATCGCGCAGTTCCTGCTCTCGCATACGGGAGCTGCACATAAGTAACGGTGTGCAGAAAATTAGGAGATACATATATGAAAATATTAAACTTACACAGCGTCGGAAATCTCGTCTATGAGGATCGAAAAATCCCAGAGCCGGGCGAACAGGAAGTCCTGCTGAAGGTGATGGCCTGCGGAATCTGCTCCAGCGATGAGTCCAGAGTTATGGAGACAGGCACCTATCACTTCCCGACCGTACCGGGGCATGAATTCGCCGGACAGGTCGTGAAACTCGGACCGGGATGCGATCCGGCGCTTCTGAACCGGCGCGTGAGTGTGTTCCCACTCCTGCCGTGCTTCCGCTGCGAAGCGTGCAGAAGAAAGAGCTACGCAACCTGCTCGGATTATAAATATTTCGGGTCTCGAAACGACGGAGCCTTTGCGGAATATCTGGTTGTTCCGGCGTGGAATCTGAACCTTCTGGACGACAGCGTCCCGTACACGACAGGCGCCCTCTCTGAGCCGTCAGCCGTCGCGCATCACGCAGTCGTCATGGGCGGCGTGAAGGACAGGGATCGTGTCCTGGTTATCGGAACCGGAACTATCGGCCTCTTGATCGCTGCTTTTTGTCAGATGAAGGGCGCGGATGTTTATGTCGCCGGGCGCAGGAAAGAAAGTCTGGACTATGCTGCGTCATTTGGGTTTTCTACAATTGATGTCTCAGAGATCACGGATCGTGTACATACGATAACCGACGGTGTCCGCATGGACGTGACGTTTGAGGCAGTCGGATCCAACCAGTCGCTCAGTGATGCGATCATGAGCACACGCGCCGGAGGAACTGTGGTTGCCATGGGAAATCCAAAAGGCGACGAAGCACTCCCTAAGGATGTGTACTGGAAAATTCTGCGCTGGCAGCTGAAGGTGCAGGGCACCTGGAACTCGGCTTTCCGCGCGGAGGGCGATGACTGGAAAGAAGTCGCGGAAATCATGAAAAGCGGCGCATTCCCGTTTGAACGCCTGATTACCAGAAAATATCTCCTCAGTGAGGGAGATGAAGCGTTCCGTTTTCTGCAGGATAAGAGCGTACACAAGTCCCGTCTGATGTTTGTCATGCATGAAGAGGCGGACAGACTGAAACAGGAACGGGCAGAAAGAGCCTGATATGAGAAAAGGACAGATTGCCGCGTCGATGATGTGCGCAGGCATTGATAAAATCTTTTATTATCTGACGGAGTTCAAAGAAGCGAAACTGGAATTTCTCCATGTCGATATTATGGACGGACAGTTCGTCCCGAATTTTGCACTGGGAACGGATTATGTGAAAAGTCTGCGCCGCGTATCGGACATTCCGCTGGATTATCATTTTCTGGTGATGAATCCGCTGGAAAAAATGAGCTGGTTCGATATCCGCGAGGGAGACCATGTCGCGTTCCACTATGAACACAACGATAAAATCCCGGAGTGCCTGCAGTTTCTGAAGAGAATCGGCGCGTCCTCTTTTGTGGCGATCAACCCGGAAACCGACTACCACGTCCTGGACCCCTACCTGGATGACATGGACGGCGTTCTCGTCATGACCGTCCATCCGGGATTCGCAGGTAAAAAGCTGGTAAAATCAACAATTGAAAAGGTAAAGGAAATGAAGGAATACTTTATTTCCACCGGAAGAGACGATCTGCTGATTGAGGTGGATGGAAACATCTCCATTAAAAATGCCGAGATTTTCTACAACTGCGGCGCAGACATCTTTGTCGCCGGCTCATCCAGTCTGTTTAAGAAATGTGAGCTCTCGACAGAAGAAATTATCCGTGAAGAGCGGAAAGTGATTGGCTGGGATTAACGAATGAGCATACTTTCAAAAATTGTATATTACGGGGCATCCGCCGTGCTGAACCGCGTGCTGTCTGTCCTTCCGCTAAAGAGCAGCCGCGTGCTGTTCATCTCCGATGTGAGAAGCGACATCAGCGGAAACTTCAAGTGCGTCTACGACTCGCTCGATGACAGCCGCTGGCAGAAAGTGACCTCCCTCAAGGGAGATCGCCGGCTGAAGCGTACGTTCGGCCAGTGGCTGGCCCAGTGTTATTACATAGCGACCAGTAAATACATTCTGCTGGACGACTACACCACGAGCACCGCGTACATCCGTGTCCGCAGAGGACAGGAACTCGTACAGCTCTGGCACAGCTCCGGCGCATATAAGAAATTTGCGCACAGCCGCACCGGTGAAGACGGAGACATTAAACATATTCACCAGGGATACAAGCGCTACACCAAAACGATCTGCAGCAGCGATTTCTGCAGGCCGTGCTTCAGCGAGGCCTTCTCCATTCCGATGGACCGCGTGCTGGCAACCGGCATTCCGCGGACAGACATCTTTTTCGACAAAGAGTACATCGCGGGCCGGCGCCGCCTGTTCTATGAACAGTATCCGGAACTGGAAGGGAAAAAGATCATTCTGTTCGCGCCGACCTACCGCGGCACCAAGGTGGAAGAAGCCACCTACGACTTCTCCAGATTCAATCTTGATCAGGCGTACCAGACACTCGGAGACGAGTATGCCATTATTTTTAAATGGCATCCGGCGCTGTACAATAACATCCGGTTCGGCATCGAAAAGGCGTATGACCTTGAGAAGTATCCGGGATTCGCATACGATTTGTCCCCGATGCGCGAGATCAACGACCTGCTGTTTATCACGGACATCCTGATCACGGATTACTCTTCCCTGATCTTCGATTATGCGCTCGTCGGCAAACCGATCATATTCTTCACCTATGACCTGGAAGAATATGAGGATGGACGCGGTATGTATTTCCCATTTAAGGAATATGTCTACGGAAGAGTCTGCCGAAATACGAATCAGCTGCTTGACGCCATTCAGGCAAAGGATATGGGCAGCGACAGGCGCGAAGAGTTCATACATAAATTTATCGATAAAAACGACGGCCATGCCACGCAGCGTGTGATGGAGGCTGTCTTTGGAGGATAGAATGACAACATACGCAGCAATTCTGGCCGGCGGAGTCGGCAACCGGATGCACTCCGCAACGATCCCAAAGCAGTTCCTGACGCTGGGCGACCGTCCAATCATCATATGGACCATACAGAAGATCATTCGCTCGCAGGCGTTTGATCACCTGTACGTTGCGATTCATCCGGAATGGAAGGACTATCTCCGGGATCTGATCGACAGATGGGAAATCAACACAGATTCGATGACGATTGTCTCCGGCGGAAAGGAACGGCTGGATTCTATTGAAAATGTAGTAGACGCCATCTACGACGCACACACAGTCGATCCGGATGATAAGATCTTAATCCACGACGCAGTTCGCCCGTTCATTACGGACCAGATCATCCAGGACAGCCTGCGCGCTCTGGACCGGCATCCTGCCGTCGTCGCAGCAATCCCGGCGACCGACACCATGCTGTGGATCGAAAACGGCACCCGGGTCGATTCTATGCCGGATCGAAGCAAACTGTTCAACGGACAGGCCCCGGACAGTTTCCGTCTTTCTATACTGGCAAAGTCATTGAAAGAACTGACTCCACAGCAGCGCCGCGTCATCACGGGAACGGCGCAGATCTGCCTGCTGGACGGAATTCCGATTCACACGATCCCGGGAGATCCGGTGAACATCAAACTGACCAGCGACAGCGACATGCTGATTGCCGAGGGACTGATACAGAAAGAACTGGGAGAATGATAAAGAATGAGTAATACAAAAGAACAGAATCCAAACCATTTACCGAAAATCGAAATGCACAACCGGACAGCAGAGAATCGGATACGCGTAACCATTCAGGACATCACCTGGGAGCGCATCATCATGCATTTCACCTGTCATGTTGACGGCATGGAAAATCTGAACTCCGATTTACCGCTGGAGTTTTACGCAGTCACCAGCTTCATGAAAGCAAACGCAAAATTTCAGGCAGAAGTCATCGGCCAGAACACCTACCGTCTGTCGCTGAACGTCACCAATCCGGGATACTGTCAGTGCCTGCCGACAGAGATGTACCACTTTGCGGTCTGCCAGGGAAATGACATCCTCGCGATTCCGGAAATCGCAGAAGATCTGGCTCCGCAGCTTGCGGATAAATCGCGGGAATTTCTGTACAGCGGAAAGAACCGTTCTTACGTTGTAGACTTTTCCATTGCAGAAGACGATTCGGCTCTGTTCCTGGAAATGCGCGTGCTGAATACAAGGAAAGCCGGAATCGACCCGTATAACATTCCGGATGAAGACGACTCCGCCAAGCAGGAAGAGACCAAGAAAAAACAGCATCTGTTCCTGAAAAAAGGTCAGATCCGTAACATGATCAAGAAATACTACGCTTTTGAATCAGGTAAATATGACAAGAGTTTCGATGGAACGATTCGCACGGTTATGTTTATGACTGAGCAGAGTGAAAAAATCGGATCAAACCTGATGAGTGTCTATCACCGCATGAAAGAGCGCGGACTCGACCAGAACTATACGATTCTGTTCTCTGCGCGCTCTGCAGTTCAAAACCACTACAGTGAAAAAAGCTGGTACCATCTGATCAAAAAAGTTGCTCAGGCGGATATGATTTTTGTCGATGACCACTGCCCGTTCCTGGACTGGCTGACCCTGAGCAGCCGGACCAAGCTGATCCAGCTCTGGCATGCAGGCGCAGGATTCAAATCCTCCGGATACAGCCGCTGGGGACACACCGGCTGCCCGGCTCCGGTCAGCTGTCACAGACAGTATGATTACGGAATTTCCAGCAGTGACCGCATCGCGCATTTCCACTCAGAAGTATTTGGAATCAATCCGGAACAGCTCCTTCCTACCGGCATGCCGAGAATGGACGAGTATCTGGATCCGGAATACAGAGCAAGAACAGAGAAAAAATTATACAAGAAATTCCCGCAGATCAAGGGAAAGAAAGTTGTTTTGTTTGCGCCGACTTACCGCGGCAAGAACAGAAGCGATGCGCATTATCCGTACGAAATGATCGATTTTGACCGGATGTACAAGTTCTGCGCAGATGAATATGTTATTCTGTTTAAAATGCATCCGTGGGTTGCACAGCCGGTCCCGATTTCGAAAGCATACAGAGATAAAATGATCGATGTCAATAAGTATCCGAACATCAATGATTTGTTCTATGTTACGGATTTGATGATCACAGACTACTCTTCCGGCATTTTTGAGTATTCTCTGATGCGGAAGCCGATGCTGTTCTTTGCCTTCGATGAGATTCAGTATTCCTATTCCAGAGGATTCCATCGTCCATATGAAGAATCTGCTCCGGGAAAAGTCTGCCATACATTTGACGAACTTATGGACGCTATGGAAAATAAGGACTATGATTATGAAAAGGTAGAAGAATACGTTGAACTGCACTTTGACAATATCGATTCAAAGGCATCTGACCGTGTCATCGACTGGATTCTTCTCGGAAATATTCCGGAGAAAAACAGAAAGCGTCTGGAAGCAATTCAACATGACAACCAGCGTCTCCTGCAAATGGATTTTTCCAGTCTGGAACTGGACGCTGATCTGTAATCGGAAATGGGAGGTAGTGTAAATGAATATTGCAATGATTTTTGCCGGGGGAAGCGGCGTCCGCATGGGCGCAGGAATTCCTAAACAGTTTCTGGAAATTAACGGAAAGCCAATCTTGGTGCACACAGTAGAACTGTTCCAGTGGCATGAATTAATCGATAAGATATATATCTCCACATTGGAAGACTATATCCCGTATGTAGAGGAACTAGTTGACCAGTACCGGCTGACTAAGGTGGCCGCAGTGATCCCGGGAGGCGCGACCGCCCAGGATTCCATTTACAACTGTCTGCAGAAAGGGCTCAGCGAAAATGACCCGGACAGCATCGTACTGCTTCATGACGGTGTCCGCCCGTGCGTCGACCACGATGTCATCACGAAGAACATTGAAACGGCAGAAGAAAAAGGAAACGCGATCACCACAACGGCATGCTATGAAACCATCCTGCTCAGCAAGAACGGAGAACATGTAGATTCGGTTCCATACCGCCGCGAAACTTTCGCTGCACAGGCGCCGCAGACATTCCACCTGAAGGATATTATCGCTGCGCATGATCAGATCAGAAAACGCCCGGAAGGCTATAAAGATATGGTCGATGCGTGCACCATCTGCACAACGCTCGGCATTCCGGTTCACATGGTTGAAGGAAACCGCGGAAACATAAAGGTAACCACTCCAGAAGATGTCTACATTTTCCGCGCCCTGCTGCAGTATAACGAGAATGAACAGGCCTTCGGACTGGGACTGACCAAGAGGTCCAGCTCCATTCTCAGTCGCTTCAAGAAAAAACCGGAGGATAAATAATCATGACCGAAACATGGAACATCAATGATCCTGTACTAAAGGAAGATCTGGAAGATCTCGCCGCATTCTGTCACAGACAGAACTTGAGCGGAAAGACCTTCTTCATTACCGGAGCCACCGGACTGATCGGTTCTCAGATCGGAAGAGCACTTCTGCTCAGCAATAAACTGTACGGAGATCAGATTAAGGTTGCCGCGTTTGTACGCAGCAGAGAAAAAGCAGAAGCGCTCTATGACGGCCTCACAGACGGCCTCGCCATTGTTACAGGAGATATCGCTGATCATCCGGATTTTGACGGAGATGTTGACTATATAATCCACACCGCAAGTCCGACAGGATCGAAATACTTTGTTTCCCATCCTGTGGAAACCATCCATGCCGCAATTGACGGCACTGACAACATGCTGCGTTTTGCGAAAGAAAAAGCCGTGTCTGCATTTCTGTATCTTTCTTCTCTGGAAGTGTACGGAACACCGGATCCGGATCAGAACCCGATGCCGGAGACCGGCCACGGGTATATTGATTCCACAAATGTGCGCAGCAGCTATTCTGAAGGAAAACGCATCGTAGAATGTCTGTGTGCTTCATATGCGCAGGAATACGGAGTTCCGTCTAAAATCGCGCGTCTCGCACAGACTTTTGGACCTGGAGTGCGTTATGATGACGGACGCGTATTTGCGGAATTCGCACGCTGCGTCATTGAAAAAAAAGATATTTCTCTCCACACGCAAGGACGGACTGTCAGAAACTACTGCTACACACGCGACGCAGTAAAGGGACTCCTGACCGTTCTGCTTCATGGCAGCGTCGGAGAAGCCTATAACGTCGCAAATCCGGAAACCGCCTGCTCCATCAGAGAAATGGCCGATCTTACTGCTTCACTCAATCCTGAAGGCAGCACCAGAGTCTGCATTGACATTCCGGACGACGTATCCAAATTCGGATATAACCCGGAAATGATCATCCGGCTTGATCCGTCAAAACTCGAAGCGCTCGGATGGAAAGCCGAGATCGGCATAAAGGAAATGTTCGAACGCCTGATTGCAAGCATGAAGGCTGAGAGATAATAAACACCTAACAACATATTTCAAAAGTTGGCATATTGCCCTATAGGAGTAGTTCATGATGATCGAGAAAGTATTCAAGCACCAGAAGGCTGCTTCTGGTAAGAACGGAAAATTTGGATGTATTTCATACTCTTCAGTCAATATTGGGGATGAAATTCAAAGTGTAGCTGCGATGCGTTTTCTTCCACAGATCGACTATTATATTCCGCGAGAGCGTGTTGATGAATTCCAGTCAAAAAACGGAGAAAAAGTTAAATTATTCATGAATGCATGGTGGATGTGGGAACAAAAACACTTTCCTCCATCAAAAGATATCGATCCTCTATTCGTTTCTTTCCATCTTCGTGAAGCCATGCGTAATGATGATTTCATGCGCAAGGATGTCGTACAATATTTCAAAACCCACGAACCAATTGGCTGCCGCGATACAGGTACAGTAGAATTTCTCAAACGATATGGAATCGACGCATATTTCACGGGATGCCTGACGTCTACCCTCCTTCCAAATAAGAAGATAAAAGAGGAAAAAGCCGGAAAATATATTCTATGTGTTGACGTTCCAAAATACATGGAAGAGAAAATCCGTGAACGAAGCGATCGTCCTGTATATACACTCAGTCGTAATTTATTTCCTGCATTTACGAGCCTGGAACGTTTCGAAGTTGCAAAAATTATGCTCTACGCATATCATAATGCGGGGTGCGTTGTAACACCGAGGCTACACGTTGGCCTTCCATCTGTCGCATTCAATACGCCCGTATGCATGCTGACAACAGATATCCTCACAGATAAAATACTGAAGCGACGCGGTCGATTTGCAGGGGTTGAAAATGTTTTTAATGAAATAAAAGTGGAGGATTACCTGAAGGATCCTTCTCTGTATGATATTAACAATCCTCCGGAAAACCCGGACAACTATCACCAGCTTGCAGATAATCTTGTCGAAATCAGCACAAAACTGACGGGATATGATTCGAAGGAACCGGTGTTTGATGACAATTACGAGCCTCTGTTAGAACTACTGAAAATGCTTCAGTATTCTAAGCCAAAGCTTCAGCGAGCAATGTATTTTGCAACAAATAACCAAATGATAAAGACAATCATCGAAAAAGCATACGATGGAAAGAACCGCTACGACTTGAAATTCTAGACATTTTAAAGCCTGGCATTTGAAACATTTCCGGGCGGCTGCCATGACATCACTCATGACAGCCGCCCGTTTTTTTCCGTTTTAAAATGATTTATCCAAGCGACACTCCGGATACTCCGTAAGCGTCAAAGCTAATGCACGTTGACTGCAGCAGTATTTACTGAGAAACTAATACAGCGGAAGGATACCCACACTTTAGGGTTCCTCCCGCTGTTTCACTGTCTTGCTGTTACTCAGCTTCAGTGTCTGCTGTAGTCACTTTTTCTGGAAGTGTGTCCGACCAGGGAAGCAGTCTGTCTAGATCTGCTTCCGTCGGAGCATCGATCTGGGACAAAGTCTCCAGTACATACTTCAGATATTCGTAGCAGTTGAGATGGTTTGCTTTCGCTGTTTCAAGGATGCTGTACAGGATGGCGCTGGACTGCGCGCCGTTCTCCGTATTGGCGAAAAGGAAGTTCTTCCGGCAGATGACATAGCCTTTTATGCTTGTTTCGCCTCTATTAAAACGTCCATGATCTGATTTGCTTGCATGTCCAGGAACTGCCCGATACAATGTCCATAGAAACCTGAACTTCATTTTTCAAAAAAGAAAAGACCCCAGAGAGTAACATTC